>Ga0172364_10001844_pt1 | contig 16588 bp, 17 predicted proteins | sample LakKivSesite10cm_FD_114545 | JGI IMG/M metagenome (GOLD analysis project Ga0172364, IMG submission 114545) | Sediment microbial communities from Lake Kivu, Rwanda - Sediment site 10cm | ecosystem: Environmental > Aquatic > Freshwater > Lake > Sediment | place: Rwanda: Western Province, Lake... | reverse complement strand
GAATTAAAAGACAACTGGCAGAATCTTTTATTTCATGGAGATAATAAAGACGTCCTGGCAACGCTTCTAGAATTAGGGTTTAGAGGTAAGATTGATTTGATTTATATAGACCCTCCTTATAAGAGCGGTGCTGATTACGTAAGAAAGGTTGAGCTAAGAGGATTAAAGAACAAAGAGCAATTTAACGAGGATTCTACATCAGTACTTCAGCAAACAATGTATTTTGATATTTGGAATAACGACACGTATCTCCAGTTTATGTATGAAAGATTGATGCTCTTAAAAGAGCTTTTATCTGAAAGAGGCTCTATATACGTACATTTAGATTGGAACATTGCGCATTATGTTAAGATATTAATGGACGAGATTTTCGGTCAGGAAAATTTTATTAGAGAAATTATATGGAGACCAGGTTGGGTCTCCGGCTACAAATCAGTTGCAGAAAATTGGGTACGAAATCATGAGACAATATTATATTATGGCAAGAATAGAAATAGCGTAATATTCAATAAAATGTATACTCCCTATCCCCCTGATTACGAAAGATGGGGAGGGCGACCGAAAGGGAAAGGTCTTGCTATCGAGGATGTCTGGGGCGTTTTCCCTCAAGAAGGTGTTACATCTCTTCAGGTCGTAAGCTTTTCAAGTGAATACACGGGTTTTATTACACAGAAACCAGAAGGCTTATTGGAAAGGATAATCAGGGCTTCGTCTATGGAACAAAATCAAGCTATAGAAGAAGGAGAGAACGATTCAATTGTCCTTGACTGTTTTATTGGATCAGGAACAACAGCGAGAGTTGCTCAAAGACTTGGAAGGCGATGGATTGGGTGTGATATAAACAAAGGAGCTATTCATTTAACAAGTAGAGAACTGCGAAAGATAATAAAAAACCAGATAAAGAAAAAACAGACAAAATATCCGGCATTTGCTATTTACAAGGTAAATAATTATGATCTTAAACTTTTGCAGACGGAAGCGATAGAATTGGCAGTTCAGCATATCGGGATTCAGAGGACAAGGACTGATAGATTTTTTGATGGAACCTTGGGAAAGAACTTAGTAAAGATTATTGATTTTAATCATCCTCTAACACTCTTGGATTTGCAGCTCCTTCAGGATGAATTAAGGAAAAGACCTGACGAGGATAGGGACATAACTATCGTGTGTCTGGGGAAAGAATTGGCAATTGATCCTTGGATCGATGAGTGGAATAAGAAACATCCCGTGAATAAGATAAAAGTAATTGAACTAAAGACAGATAAAAAATATGGAAGTTTCTTAATTCATAAGCCCGCAGAAGCAAAAGTTAAAATTAAAAGAAAGAACGGTAAAGCAATAATTGAAATTATGGACTTTATCTCACCAACGATTATTGAACGTCTTAACATAGACAATAAACTCTTTAGAGTGAAAATCCCTGATTTCAGGTCAATGATAGATTGCGTTTTGATTGATACAAACTTTGATGGCAAAACATTTCATATTGTCTATTCCGATGTGCCTGAGGAGAAGCAGGATTTTATAAAAGGCAAATATGAAATAGAAATTCCGAAGAAGGCAAAAATTGCAGTGAAAATCATTGATATGCTCGGCGAAGAAATTTTAATTGGAGAATTATCATAAACCTCATTAATGGGGAGGGCAAATGATTAAAATTAAATTCGATCTAGAAGGATTAAATAGATTGCAGAGAGAAATAAAAAGGATTCCAAAGCAACAAGAAGTTTCGTTTGAGAAGCTTTTTTCAGAGTCCTTCATGTCGCGGTATACAAAATTTAAATCGATTAACGAAATGGTAGATAAGAGCCCCTTTAAAGTGGAAAATGAAGAAGATTTCAAGAATATCCCTGATTTAGAATGGGATAAGTACGTTAAAGAGAACACTTCGTTCCATAATTGGGAAGAGATGCTTTCTAAGGCCGGAGAGGAATATCTGGGCAAACAAGTTAAATCAGAGATTGATAAGGCTGCGAAGAGAAGATAAGTAGAAGCTTATCGCCCTGTACTAGATACAATGTGCAGATAATCCTCCATTCTTATAGGCGCACGAAAATAAAAATCTCATAGTCACAGATCAATAGAAAAGGAGACGCTTTTTGCGTCTCCCTTGTCCTCTCTGCTTTTTGATTTAAGGTTAGCATTGTTATATCAGGCTTCGTCCATGGCCCTGAACTCTTCAACCGGAAGAGCGATCAGATGCCCTGCGATCCGCTCCATTTCCACGGACTTCTCCCAGGACTCCTCTTTCCGGGCGGCCAAAGTCACCGCGTTGGCGACGCCGAGCTTGTCGTATTCAGGCTCAGCGCCGAAGGCCATGAGGATATTATCCCTCTGAACTTCGCTTAACCGGTAATGGTCAACAACATTTGAGATAATCTTCTGCGGATTTTTGACCTTGATTTCTGAGCTTTCCCGAAGCACCTGAATTATCTCTCCGAACTTACTAAATACTTCCCGGATGGAACGACGCAGCGCGAGGTAGGTTAATTCATCAAATCCTTCATCGCCATTTCCAATGTGTATTTCCCGCGTGACCAGCTCCTCAATTATCAAGCCATTCAAACATTTGACACGAAATAGCCTCGGCTCAATTCTGAGAGCCTTATGGCCCGTTTCTGAGTTAGTGAGGAATATCCCGCCAATCATCAGGTCGTCTTTGTGACGCACAAAATCCCTTAACTTCTGGCTTTTGACTTTGATGTTCATTTCGATTTCAGAGAGGTAGCAGTCTTCAATTTCAGCTTCGTGAGCCTGGAGTTCATTTAGACCGCACATTAGAACATCCAGGTGATCAATGACTCGATAGCGGTCGCTCAGGAACGCCCGGACGTAGTCTTCAATTCCTCGAATGAAGTAATCTTTTGTGCACTTTTCAAGCCAGACGTTGACGTTCTGAATTAAGAGCTCCGGCGCTTCGGCCTGCATCTTGCGGTAATACTTGAGGGGAATTTCGAGTTTCTCGGCGATCTGACTGTGGCAGGATTCCTGAATTCTGAGAAGTCCTTCGGCTTCGAACTGAAACCGAGGCTCGTTTCCGGCTAAAGCCATCCTGATCTGGGATGAAGGCAGCTTCTCGTCCCATTTCAGGGGTTTTTGCCTTTCCAATTCTTGAATAAGATTTTCCAATCTCATGGAGCCACCTCCTTTATTCGGTTTTTAAAGAGCTTAAAAAAAAGCTAGGCAGAGAGGATTTGTAATCAGTGTAATGGGTTAAAAGCAGAAAAAAAGAAGGGTGATTTTGTCTTTCAAGGCAAATTTACCCTCATTTTCTTTGTAGACTTCTTACAGGCTTTTCAAAGAGAAGATTAATAGTCTGTGTGAGAAAAGTGAGAAAATGCTAAATTGTTTTCAGAATTTGAATGTTGTTGAATAAGAAATAAGAAGAATTTCAAAATGCAGATTGCATATATATGAAATTCCCTCCGTTTCCTTCTACGTCGTCTCTTAAATGTCAATCACCAATTAAGACGAATTAAGTTATCAAGTTTCTTAATAGCAATAAAGGCTAAAGGCCAAACCAAAAATGGCATGAACAAAAAGATCCATTGAGCAAATCGAAAAATCATTGTCTGACGGACGAATTGATTGAGCTGGCGGTATGTGAGGATAAAACAGGCAGTTGAAACTATTAAAGAAATAACTGGCCAGAAATAGATTGTTGGTTCAGAGAGGAATACCGAGGATTGCGTTGAAATAAGAGTTTTAAAATTGAAATAGGACATAGGGAATTTTAGGCCCTTAATTGCCGACAATCCTAAGGCGGTCTCATCTTCAAGGACAAATCGGCCCAAGAAAGCAGAGACAAAAAACATGAGCATGGGAAGGAGCCGCATTAAGGCGTTTATTATTGCTCCGGATCCAAAGAGCAAAGTTATGCCATTAGTGGATCTCTGTTGAAGGAAAATCGCAGTGAAAAAGAGAGCAAATATCCAGTTGATCAGTGGACCAAAGAAATCACTCAGATTCCATCTCTTTGGGATGATTTTATCTGATCGGAAATCAGCATCTCTCGGCCTCTTGCCAGGATCTCCAACTCTATCAAATCCCGTGCTGATATGATAGCCCTCGAGTTTAGCGCCGAAGCCGTGCCCACACTCATGCAAAAATTGGAATATCAAAATCGCCAAAAATAGAAAAGCTGCCCAGATGACTAAAAACTTTAAATTCCTGCGTATCACCACCTTCTCCTACGGCTTTCTTGCCCAGATAGTACCGAAGATCGTTTCACGCCAGACGAGTTTGCAGTGCCAAAATCCTGCCTCTTGGAGCCACCTCAGCCAGAAGCTTGGAGAAACAGGATGATCACTGCCGTGATGAGTCCTGTACCAATCATCCAGTTCCTCTCGAGTCACTCCGTTTTGAAGCACATCTCGCTCCCAGAGTCTCCAAATCTTTTCTGTGGCTTTCGGCGATTCACCCGTCAGCATTACGGAGAAAGAAAAAATTCCTCCTGACCTTAACGACTGAAAGACATTTCGGCAGACGGAGATCTTTTTCTTATCAGTTTCGGGATAATGGAGCGTCAGGTTCGAGAGAACATAATCAAAAGAGTCAAGTCTTCTAAATTTCATCATATCCGCACAAAAGATTTCAGCCCGGTTGGAATAGGGAACAAGTCTTTCTCTGCATTTCTCGGCCATCTCTTTAACCACGTCAATCGCCACCAATTTGCAGTAACGGCGTTGACGCAACAATCTCTGAGAAAGGCTGCCCGTTCCGCATCCTAAATCAAGAACAACAAAGTGACTTTCCAGGTCAGGCAAACAGTTCAGCACAGAATTCATCATCTCCTCATAATAGGGAACGAACTTTCTGATTCGCCGGTCATAAGCGTCCGTGTCGGCAAAACTGCATTTGAGCACAGCTTTTTCTCGGCTCATGATTATCTCATTATTTTTATTTAAGACCAAACCCAGCTTATCTTCTGATTTCAAACCTTGTCTCGAAGCTAACCCACGGGGTGCGTATCCTCATTCTTTTCCCGCTCCTCTCGACCACAAGGTCCGCTGATTCTCCTTCACGTACTCCTTGGAGGGCTTTTTCAATGTCAGCTAAATCGATTACCCGGCGGCCGTTGATTTCAAGCAAAATATCCTGTTCTCTCAGGCCAGCCTGATAGGCAGGGCTTTCCTTGTCAATTTCAAAGGCTCTAAGAGGGCCGGAGGGAGGACCGAAATCGATGATGCCGAAATACAATCTCCTGCCCTTGCTTTTTTCAACTTGAAGTCCAGCAGCGTTCAGAATCGATTCAAACTCCTGTACAAAGTCTCTCCCATACAGCCTTTCATAGCAGGGATAAAATCTTTCTCCCAAAACTTCGCGAAAGACGTCATCCAGCTCTTCATGAGTGTAACAATGTCTGTGAAGCCTAAAATCATATTTCTCAAGCATTCTTTTCATAACGGTGTCGAAGCTTTTCTGGCCGGAAGAGGAATGCTGGAGCAATAAATCCAAAGCGAAAGCGAGGCAACATCCTTTGCTATAGGTGAGAGCCATAGCGTTCCGATCAGAGTAATAATCTTCAGAAATATAATTCAAGCTGTCTTCCCGACGCGCGCTATGATAAACATTCCCAAACTCGCCGGACAAATATTGAAAATATTTTTCTTCAGAAATAATCCCTGACCTCAGCATATTTTTGTACTGGTAGAACCGGGTTATTCCTTCTGTGAACCAGATAAGAGAATGGTCGTTTTGAGCGCGGCTGAGGGGCTCCGCTTCTGTTCCGTTCCAGAAATGAAAAATTTCGTGGAAAATATGGGCCGTTTCCTTGAGCCAATCAGATGAATCCAGCTTGCGGCTATAGTTCAAATTAAATGACCAGCCCAGACCATTGCCGCTGCCCTGCCCGGGGTGGTCAAAGATAAACTGGAGTAAAGCGAACAGCCTGGGCACGGGAAAAAAGCCAAACAGGTTATAGCTCCCAAGCAGCGCTTGCTCAACAACCTTGTTTATCTCTCCATCAGGAACGGGAGCGGGATTTAGCAAGGCAACTTCAACCGGAAGCTCTCTGACCCTGAATGAATAAACACGATAATCACCGACTCCCACGAGCCCAGAACTCAGGTTGTCAAGGCTCGTGGGCGACACGTCGTAAGAAACCTGATTTGTCCCCCAGCTTGTAGCCGCAACCCATCCTTTGGGCAGGTCAAAGTCAACCCGAATTCTCTGGATATTGATATTATTTTCAGCCAGATATTTTTCCTCAGGCTGGATGAATACAGAGGCTGCAGGAAAATAAACATGATCAACATCCCTATAAGGCAACCTGACACTATTCAAACTCGAATAGGGAAACCTTGTGTTGACGGAATAGTCAATGACGATGAAATCACCCTCGCCAGGTTCAATTTCCCAGAGAAACTCATTGATTTCTTTTATAACAGCTGGCTTACAGCCAGCCCGACGGATAGAAATCTCCGGAATAATTTCTTCTAATTTTTTTACCCGGCCATAGTTTTTGGTCATAGCAAGCTTGAGGAGTCTGGTTGGAAGAGAGGATATGCGGGCTCTGACGAGAAAATGATCCGGCTCTTCCTTCTGGATTTTTACAGTGTACTCAAGAACTATTCCCTCCTCGCCTGCTCCAGCTCTTGCGCCTGGCAGACACAGGAAGAAGCAAACACTGACGAGTAAAAAGGCTTTTTTTATGATCATTGAAAATTCCTTCGCCTACATTTTATTTGGCAAACGATACAGTCCTGACAATGATAGATATTTTTGCTGTCATCTGTATCGGGGCATGTCTTTGGTCTCGTTGTAATACGCTTCTACGCCGACGTCTTTCATCCGCCGATTCATCTGAATCCAACGCCGTTTAAGATCAGAGTCGAAGTTTGTTTTTTCACAGGGAAACTCGCTGCACTGAAAACAAAAATCTACACCCTTAATCTTATAGCAGCCAGCAACTCCACAATTTGGATATATACAGTCCCCTTTCCGGCAACCCAGACAGTTAGCTCTGGCAAAATGAGAAAGCAATGTTTTAAAAGATGAATAATTCGTAAAAACAGGTAGAAATCTTGAAAACCTCTCTGCATACCGGTCAAAGGCCCCTAACAACTGCTCTAATCTCAAACTGAGCAATTTTATCTCGCCCTCCGAGAACGCAAAACACTTGGAGCAATCCAGTCCGCACGGAGCAAGGTGATTTAGTATTTCCTTATAATTCATTATGACACCTCTCTTGAAATATTTCACCTTATATGTTTAGATACTGGGTGGATGATAAAAGTTTCAGTTTTTCAAGAGGAACTCCAGTGAAACTTTCGCCTCAAAAAAAGCATCATCATCTTGGACAAAACATGAACCATGTTGAATTGAACCTTATCGAAAGCGCCCTGAGAGGCGAGAACGGAGCTCTGAATCAACTCTTTTCCCAACACCAGAAGTACGTTTTTAACCTCCTGCTTCAACTCACAGGAGACGCAGCCAGGGCAGATGACTTGACTCAGGAAACATTCCTCTTGGCTTTCCGAAAACTCTACGGTTTCCGCTTCGAATCCAGCTTTCGCACCTGGTTGAGCCGCATCGCCATCAACCTATGCCGATTGGAATTCCGCCGCAAGCCCAAACATTTTTCTCTGAACCTCGAGGAAATAAACATCCCTTCAGACCGAGACAACCCCGAGCGAGTCGCTATCAAAAGAGAACTCCAATGGTGCATCCTCCATAACCTCCAGCAGCATCTGCCGAGAAAATACCGGGAAGTGCTCGTCCTCCGGGACCTGCATCACCTCAGTTACAAAGAGATTTCTAAGATCCTGGGGTGGAGTTTGAGCAAAACAAAGACGTGCCTTCACCGGGCCAGACACCTGTTTCGCCAGCAATTTATCGCAAGCAAATGCAAAGCATTTGCCGATGATTATCTATGCGTCTGTGAAGGGATATTAGAATTATGAATTGCCGGGAAGCAAAAGCCCTCTTTTCCGAGTTTTATGACGAGGAGCTTAACCAGGAGATCGCCAGGGCAATGAAGGAACATCTGGCCGATTGCCAGGAATGCAAGGAGGAATACGAAGATCTGAAAAAGAGTCTTAAAATTTTGAAAAAATTGAGGCCGTTAGAAGCTCCTCGAGATTACCTGGAGATAACTCGAAAGCACTAAAAGCGAGAACTCCTGAGGAAGCAGCGGCGGATAGATTCAGCGAAACGGATAAGGTGCATCTTTTACCTTACGCGGTGCTCATTTTTGCCGGAGCTCTCATGTTGATCATCGGGCTCGGCATCTACCTCAAGCTCACGATTCCTGTGGAAAAAATGATCGAAAAAGATGCTCTATATTGACTTTGTGGACCTCAACATCTGAATGTAGACTGCCAAAACCCAGAGAGAAACTATTGGCGCCATCTCAAAACCCGGCGGGTTGGGTGCAGTCCAGATATTTAAGACGGCAGTGATGCCGAAAAGGATTATTCCCAGGGTGCCAAAAAGTCTTCCAAAATACTTGCTTTTAAGCATGGCAAATCCCAAAAGAATCCAGGCAAGGAAGAAAAATGAGTCAAATGCCAGATCTATACCAATATCGAAGTTGCGAAGTCCTTTATAAAGAGTGGCGATGTTTTGGCGTTGCGTTTCATCTGTCACTGCGAGAAACATCCGGCCCAATCTTACCATGATAGTTCCCTGGACAAGCATCTGGATAAGCATTATTGGGCAGGCAATAATTCCAAAAAGACTGCCGAGCTTAACAGACAGCCTGGGTTTTTCAGATTCCAATAACTTCATAAGCGCTAAAAAGGCAACGATAAATAGGATCATTGCAAACCCAATCAAAATGTGTCCTGCCATAGTAATCTGAGAGTGGGGAGAACTCCCCTGGACTGCCAGAAAATCTTGTGCGGTCTTGGCGGGAATCTTCTGCCAATAGAACTGCTCAAGAATTACGCTAATGCCAAAAAAAATCGCAAACCCGGCAATCCCACAGATGGCCCCAGTTTTTATGATTCTTTTATTATCTTCCATATCGAACCTCCGCCATAAAGATATCTTCCGTCCTTGTGACTTTAGTCTCTACTTTATAGAGACTTTTTAAAGGGCAATAGTTACATAAATTTTGGCAACTTCATTCAGCTTTTTTGAATCTAATTACATAAAGCCGGAAAAACTTATTCTCTCTTAACTGGCGGTTAAGGGAAATGAATTCTAATAGAGAAGACAGAGGCAAAAAGATGATCTCTTTATTAAAATGGGCTTATTGTTTCTCGCTCCTTTTTTCTCTGATTCTGTCTGATAACTGCAAAACAGCTCAAAAAACGGATTTGGAAGATGGACAGATTTACAGGTTTGCCGGAACAGGCGAACCCGGCTATGACGGCGACGGCGGCCCGGCCTGCTCGGCCAAGCTAAACGGGCCTGCGGGATTGGCCGTAGACAGAGAAGACAATATTCATGTAGCAGATCTAATCAATTGTGCGGTTAGAAAAATTGATCGCAAAACGGGAATCATAATGACTATAGCAGGGTCAGGCCAAAGAGGATACGATGGAGATGGAGGTCCCGCCACATCAGCAAAATTGAACCGGCCGGGGGGAATTTTCGTTGATAATAAAGGGAATCTCTTTGTCGCTGATTCGGGAAATCACTGCCTTCGCAAGGCGGACGGCAGGACTGACATTGTAAAAACTATTGCCGGCATTGGCCGGGAAGGCTTCGGCGGGGACGGCGGGAAAGCCGAAAAAGCAGCTCTTAACCATCCGTCGGGAGTCGTGGTCGATTCCCGGGGCAACATCTATTTCAATGATTATCGCAATGATAGAATCCGAAAAATCGACCATCGCGGGATTATTTCTACCTATGCAGGAACAGGAGTTCCGGGATACAGCGGAGACGGAGGCCCGGCCGACCAAGCCGCCATAGATGATGTCTATGGCTTGGCCATCGATAAGCAGGATAACCTTTATCTGATTGACAGCTTGAATTTTGCAGTGAGAAAAGTTGATGCCCGCACTCGAATTATTTCTACCATAGTCGGGAAAGGAAAACCTGGACCGGTCGTTGAGTTTTCTTCACTTTCGGAGAGCTTCTTGGGAGGAAAGCCTCATCTGAAGGGAACGATCGGCTCGGAAGTAGCCCATGCCATCGAGGTTGATTCCCAAGGCAATCTTTTTATCGGAGAAACAGGAATCCACCGGATCAGGATGGCCCATAAAGGCAAGCAACGCCTTCTGATTGTTGCCGGCAGCGGCAAGCCTGGATGGACGGGGGATAACGGCCCGGCGCTGCAGGCCAGCTTGGAAGTCCATGGGCTGAGGCTGGATTCAAAAGGCAGGCTCTTTTTTGTTGACTTCATCCATCATCTTGTTAGAGTAATTGATTTTGCAGAAGAATCGGATGATAAAGGGATGGAAAAGCAATCATCTATGAATTAGGAGAGTTCCGTCATGCTTCTAAAAAACAAAGTGTCTATCATTACGGGGGCCGGATCAGGGATTGGCCTGGCTGCGGCAAAATGCTTTGCTGCCGAAGGAGCCCGGGTCATTCTCTTTGATATTAAAAAGGCTCACAGGGAAGCCGAGAGAATCAAATATCGGGGGGGAAAGGCGATCTTTTACCAGGTGGATGTGAGCCAGGCCAAAGAGGTCGAGACGCTTTTTAAAAAAGTGATCAACAAATTCGGCCGCTTGGACATCTTGGTGAATAATGCAGGCATTGAGCTCGCCAAAACAGTGCCTGAAACCACGATAGAAGAATGGGACCATCTCATGGAGGTCAATCTGAAGGGAGTTTTTTTGTGCTCGAAAGCTGCAATCCCGGCAATGAAGCGCCAGGGAAGCGGAGTCATCATTAATGTTGCCTCGGAGTTAGGCCTTGTGGGCGGGTCGGAGATCGCGGCTTATTGCGCCTCCAAGGGAGGTGTTGTCCAGTTAACGAAGGCCATGGCCATTGACCATGCCGCAGACCATATCCGGGTCAATTGCGTTTGCCCCGGCCCTGTTGAAACTCCTCTGCTGAGGAGAATCATAGCCAGCTCCAGGAACCCGAAAGAGGGGAGGACCCAAATCATCGAATCTGTCCCTTTGGGACGCCTTGGTAAGCCGGAAGAGATTGCCAAAGTCATTCTCTTCTTAGCCTCGGATGAATCCTCTTTTATGACCGGCGCTGCAGTGGCTGTGGACGGCGGCTGGTCGGCACACTAAATCACTTCGCTCCCCTTAGCTCTTGGTTCCTTTTAGTTGCCCTGAAGCTTTTTGGTTAAATAAGCGATGTTTCTGTCAATTTCACTAACCATGCATAAATTGCCGTGCCCTGGAACGATAGTCCTGATGTCCAATTTTTTTAAGCGCTCAAGTTGAGCAATCCACTCTCGCCACTCGTCAGGACCTCCGAAAGAAACATTCAGGTCCGAACCTTCATAAATAGCATCTCCGGCAAAGAGAGTCTGAGACCTCGGATGATACACGCAGATCTCATCAAATACGTGTCCGGGCGTCACCAGAAGAACGATTTTATCGCCATCTATCCAAATTGTTTCATCATTTTCAATGACTCGGTCGGGTGTCGAAATGATCACGTCGCCGAGTATTTCGTCCGCTTTTTTGGCATTCCAGCCCATTTTTTTCGCTATAAAAGATTTGTACCTGCCGTTGTCATTCTCGAGTTCCTCTTTTACTCCCTTATGGGCGATGATTTGAGCTCCCTTATCTTTAAATACCCGCATCCCGAAGATGTGATCGGAATGGTGATGAGTAAGTATCAGGTAGAATTTCTCGCCACCGGACATCCTTTCTTGAGCCAAATGCCAAAGATATTGAGCCGAGGCAATCGTCATGCCGCTGTCGATGAAGATAACACTTCTATCCGTTCTTATTATTCCGGCATTCACTGAAAAACCTTTCCCCATGGCGGTGTGGAATAATCCTGTTATTGCCAGCACATCAGGCTCCAGCTTGTGCACGACGGGATTCCCCAAGCCAACAGGCGACTGCGCTGATTTCTCCGCAGATCTATAAGCAACGAAGCTTTTATGACTGAAGTAAGGGCCGCAAAAAAAAGAACAGTTAAAACAAAGACACCTGAGAAATTTCTTCTGCCGAACATCTGGCCTATCCTCTCAAAGAACGATCCTCTTCTATAATACTTGATTTGAAAACAAAAGTTGCGCAGAATTAGAATCCCAACGGCCGTACAGCATTAGAAGCCAGCCAGAACTTCGAAATGCTTAACCCGAGGCTCCATCTTCAGTAAGAATTCTTTGTCTTCGGAAAAACGATAAACGGCTTTTTCAATGTCCGGCCCGGCGAATTGACGGATGGAATCAAGCGAATCCCAGAGGGAAAGCAGCAAGAACTCTGCTTTCCGGTCCCGAATCCGTCTCAGCACATAGACTCCCTTGTTTCCTTTAAGCGAGCGGTACATCTTCACGCCGGTTTTCATCATATAATTAAAATAATCGGTGCTTTTAGATTCCATTGTAACGCCATGCCAAATCCTCATAATCATGATCTTGCCTCCTTTCTTTCAATTTAGACAACAGAAACCCATCCAAAGTTGCGGATTTTTATGCAACTTTTCCGGACCGTGAATCATCTGATTTATAAAATGAATATCATTTGTACATAATAAGGTCATAATGAAAAGAATCAAGGAAGATGAAAAATGCATAAAAAACTGCTGGCTAAGTTAGAAGAATATGGAGTTAAGGGAAAGATTGTATCAACGCGTCACCTGACTCATTTAGAAGAGGAGATCAAGGAGAAACGCGACCAAGGAGTTATCGATGCAGGGTTGGATAAAACCTATCTTTCAGAATTCAAGTTTGACATCCCCGAAAGCTTGCCCGACGCGAAATCCATCTTTATCATCGCTCATCCTCAACCGCAAATCCGAATCATCTTCGCCTGGCAAGGAAAATCATACCCTGTCATCCTCCCCCCAACTTATCTGCATTCTCCGGACAGCCGCGTCGAAAAATTTCTTTCCAGGCTTCTCGCTTCTCAGGGATATCATCTCGCTAAGGCCACGTTGCCTTTAAAGCTCCTCGCAGTAAGAAGCGGGCTCGGCTCCTACGGAAAAAATAATGTCTGCTATGTGCCTGGGATGGGCAGTTTCCACCGGCTTATGGCCTTTTGTTCAGATTTTCCCTGTTCTGAAGATTCTTGGGTTGAGGCAAGAATGATGGAGAACTGCAAAAAATGCACGGCCTGCCAGCGCGGCTGCCCTACCGGAGCCATCACGACCGAGCGCTTTCTTCTCCGGGCCGAGCGATGCCTGACCTTTCTTAACGAAGGTCAACGGGATTTTCCCTCCTGGGTTGACCCAGCCTGGCATCACTGCCTGGTCGGCTGCCTTCATTGCCAAAGAGTCTGCCCACAAAGCAAAGGTTTTTTTGAGCAGATTGAAGAAAAAGCAAAATTCACAGAGCAAGAAACCAATGCGATTCTTGAAAATCCGCTGCTTGAACTGCTCCCCGCTAAAGCGAAAAAAAATTAGCCCGGCTCGACCTCATTGAATACTACAAAATTTTGCCCCGTAACCTCCGTGCCCTGTGGGGAAGCTTCCCGAGGTGACACGTCAAGTGAGCTGGAAGTGTGGCCTCTCAGTTCATTCGAATTCCTTTTTCTGAAGAAAAAGTTTAAGCAGAAGGAAGGCTTCTGCAGGGGCATTTTACCGAACCCGAAGTCCACATCCTCAAACCATATCCCGGTCTCCACAATATTTTTAGTTTCAAGTTCGCCCAGGAGGTTTTCTACGTAACAGTCGTCGGCTTCCCCTCATGGCCTCACTCAGCGCAGCCGCAGAGAATTAGTGATGATAGAGACCGAGTTGAAGGCCATGGCGCCATTCTTAAATTCAATCAATACCCAGCAAAACTTGTTGTCTCTTGCCGCTGACCTTAGTTAACCTCTATTTACTCTTCCCAGCAAAAAGGCGGGATCTGCTGGAGCATCTTCCGGGGGCAGAAGAGGCCAAGAGCAAGTAGAGCTGGGCGGGAAAATTTTTTTGGGTGATAAAAAAATTAGCAGGGAGTAAATTAGTCTGTTTCTTGATGAAGAGCTTTTGCTGCGGCCGGAGTTTATCGTCCCCGACATCCCGAGCGCACGGTCCTCTACCGGGTGTTATTCCCTTACTTCGACCGCTTCCTCACAGAGTATGAGCATCGCTTCGAGAGAGAGTACGGCTTCTTCCGCCCGATCGTCAAGGAAGTTGTGGAGCGTTATTTAGACTGTGGCAATCCGCGCTGCGGGCTTGCCCGCATCCGTTGTCCCTAGCGTGGTGAGGAGCGGTTCTTGATGTTCTCCTGCCGTACCCGCGGATTCTGTCCTTCGTGCCATTCGAAGAGTTTTGAGGAGTGGGGCGAGTGGATGCGGGAGATACTTCTCCTGGATGTCCCCCACCGCTAGGTGGTGTTCACCATCCCCGAGATGCTGCGTATCTTCTTCGAGCACAAGCGTCGGCTCCTCGGCAAGCTCTGCCGGGCGGCAGTCCAGGCGCTCCTCAAATACTTCGAGGCCGCAACCGGCGCAGAACTCATCCCTGGTGTTGTAGCCGTCATCCAGTCGTTTGGCCAGAAGATCAATTTCCATCCTCATGCCTACCTCTTAGTGACCGAAGGAGGCCAAGACTCCTAAGGCAAGTTTCATCAATCACCTCAAGCTGACATTTGTCGCGGAGAGACCCACTCCAGCGCACCTGGCCTACCAGGAACTTTTGATCGCCGATGAGTCGTCGGCCCAATATCTTTCACGATCTTCGCTTTATCCTCCCCTTCTTCTTCTGACCCCGCCTATCCTGATTTTTTGTTCAACTTGACATCCGACGACGCCTCCATTTATCATCCCTAACGATGGGGCAGGGTAAAATCGATGTTTGAATGCTCATCAAGCCAGCTCAGCAGAAAACGAAATGATTCTATGATGACGTGATGCAAGTCCTTTCTATAGCGCCTCCTTTCTTTTCTTTTTTTCTTTCTTCAGCCCTCAGTTTTGGGAAGCTTTCTTCTATCCGTGCCCTTAACCCGAAAGTTAAGTCTGCACACACGCTAACATCAGGTCTCGGCCCCTTCCTCGTTCTTAACCGATCATAAAAGCACCGCAGGTCAAAATCCGCCCGCAGAGCCGGCCAGACCGCTTCCACCGCTGCCCAGCGCAACCAGCGATTCCCCTCCTTGATGATCTTGCCATGCCAGCTCCTCTCTCCCGAGCTGTGAGTCGAGGGAACCATTCCAGCATAGGCATGAAACTTACTTACCTCATCAAATCGTTTAATATCTTCTATCTCCACCGCCACCAAGACCGCCAAAAATCGCCCAACCCCGGAACCGTCTGGATAAGCTACGCCAAAAGTGCCCGCAGCCGGTTCTTCACCGCTGTCTGCTTCCCCACGTAAAACCCCATCCTGACGTAACACTCGTTGGGAAGAGCGATTCTCCCGCGACCGCTTGTGAACCTCAGGAATATACCCCGTGCGTAAAAGATGGGCCAGTTTCCAGGGATCCCGCTCGTTGGTCTTGATCTTGGCCTTGGCGATCGCCCTCACTTCCTTCGGATGGGCAACGGTTGTTTCAATCCCCAAATCATCCAAAACATCGACCATCGTGTAACTTGACCTTCCCGCTTCGATCACCGCCTTAACATCATTTGCGCCCTGGAAAAATGCCTCCAGCTTTCACCGAACATTTGCCACTCTCTCTGACTTCACTACCTCACCCTTCTCATCGAGCCAGGTGATGTGCGAGTATTGACGATAATGCTCACGACCGGCATAATTCATGGTGTCACCTCCTTAAATTAGAATTCTCAACGGGGAGTCTACCATAGACTCCCGCAGGAGGTGCATCACGTCATCATGTTATCTTATCTTTTTTCAGAGGCTTTTGCCTTTCCAATTCTTTGATTAAAGACTCTAATCTCATTTTTCACCTCCTTTCAGGGCGTATTGCCCAAGATTTTTAGTTCCAGATAAAATTCCTTCCCATATTTGTTTTTTAAGGTGCAATTCTGGCAGAGAGGATTTATTTTCAGAATAAATTAATTAGAAATGCAAAAAAGAGCGGGGATTTTGCCTTTGGAGATAATTTGTCTATCGATTCTATTGCTTATTAGGTCTTCTTATCAAAAATAAACTGAAGCGGGCCAAAATAATAACAGAACAACCCAAGAAATTTCTCGATAGGCATAAATAAAGTTGTTCTGATTTATAAGACATAGAGAAAAAGAATATTTTAGAAGCCAATAGCCTCAGAGTTGCGGTAAAGGAAATATCTAATGAATTTATCCGCTATTTAAATGTGTAGTTTTTCTCTTTAAAGACTCTTATGCAGGCGTCAACCACTCTGGAGTCGTAAAGCTTCCCCCTGTTCTCAGACAATTCTTCTAAGGCTTTCTCAATGCCCAGGGGCGGCCTGTAAGGCCGATGAGAGGCCATGGCTTCCACCACGTCAGCCACAGCCAGGATTCTGGCTTCAAGCAGGATTTGGTCATCCGAAAGCCCTTGAGGATATCCAGAGCCGTTCCATCTCTCGTGATGTTGATAGACAATCTGGGCCACAGGCCAGGGGAATTCTATTTCCTTGAGAATTTCATAACCCACCTGCGGATGGGCCTTGATAAAATTGAATTCCATTTCGTTCAACTTGCTTGGTTTG
>Ga0172364_10001841_pt1 | contig 16599 bp, 15 predicted proteins | sample LakKivSesite10cm_FD_114545 | JGI IMG/M metagenome (GOLD analysis project Ga0172364, IMG submission 114545) | Sediment microbial communities from Lake Kivu, Rwanda - Sediment site 10cm | ecosystem: Environmental > Aquatic > Freshwater > Lake > Sediment | place: Rwanda: Western Province, Lake... | reverse complement strand
CGTCATCGCCCTGCGCGACGGCGGCGGAACGTACACGACCACCACCGCACCGGCCGGGGGATACACGCTGGAGGTGCCCGCCGGCACGTACACCGTCCGGTTCGAGGGCGGCGCGCTGGACAAGGCCTATCAGTACACCGGCGTGGTCGTCGCGGGGCTGAACGTCAAGGTGGACATGCCGCTGGCCGACCCGCCGACGATGCCGAACCTGACGGCCCCCGGCGCCGCGGGCGGAACGTTCTACGTCGAGCCGGGCGCACAGGTGGACTACACTGTCACGGTCCGCAACACCGGCACGGCCGGCTGCGCCGAGGACTTCACCGTCTCGATCTACATGGCCGATCACGCGGGCGTGACGGCCGCCGACACGCTGGCGGACACGTACGTGGTTCACGGCCTGGCCGCCGGGGCGCAGAACGTGCAGGTCCGCTCGTTTGCCGCACCGGGCGTCGAGGGCACAAGCTACTTCGCCGTCGTGGTCGACCAGGCCGACGCGGTGCCGGAGAGCAACGAGGCCGACAACTGGGGCGCCGAGCAGACGCTCGTCGTCGGCTTTCCCAACTTCACGGCCGCGCTGGGGACCATCTCGCTGCCGGACGTGTTCGTCCCCGGCGACAAGGCGACGGTCAGCGTGGTCGTCACCAACGTCGGCACCGTGCCCGGCGGCGGCACGTTCGACGTGGCGGTCTATGCATCGCCCGACCTGCTCGGACCTGACGCCGGCGACGTGCTGTTGGCCGCGGCGACGGCCCGGAACGTGACGATCCAGCCCGGCGCGGCAAAGACGTTCCGCCTGAAGCTCAGCATCACCGACGCCCTGCCGGCGGGCACGTGGCACCTGCTGGGCGTGGCCGACGACGGCGGCGCCGTGGCCGAGTCCGACGAGACGGACAACACGGGCGCCGACGCGACGGCGCGCGAGCTGGTCTGGCAGTTCGGCACGTTCGGCGATCGCAGGAACGTGAAGCTGGCCGTCCACGACGCCGCCGGCGTGCTGACGACGTTCCAGCTTTCCGGCGGCGGGTGGGGCGAGGTGGGCGGCGGCGGCGACTTCGAGTCGGTGGACCTGCACGACACCGGCGCCAAGTCGAACGCCAGGATCGCCCCAGCCGCCGGCGCGCGGACGAGCATCGGCGCCCTTGCCGCCGACGGGCACATCAACGGCGTCCTGGCCGCTCGCGTGGACCTGCGCGGCGAGGTGGACATCGCCGGCACGGCCGGGCGCATCACGCTCGGCAACGCCGCCGGCGGACAGGCCATACGCATCCACACCAACGCCGGCCTGCCCTTGCCGCCGCGGGCCGCCCTGACGCTGACGCTGGAGGACGTTAGGGACCTGGCCGTCAGCACCGAAGAGGTGCCCATAAAGTCGCTGACGGCGCTGAACTGGGGCGGCGCGGCTGGGCCGGGCAACACCATCGCCGCGCCTTCCATCGGCAAGCTGAACGTTAAGGGGCAGAAGGCCGGGCTCCTGCCCGGCGACTTCGCCGCCGTGCTCGACCTGCCCGGCGCCGTCGGCTCCGCACGCATCGCCGGCGACCTGACCGGCCAGTGGGACATCCTGTCGGCCGGCAGCGTCCGCGTCGGCGGCGACATGAGCGCCGCGACGCTGGCCCTGGCCCAGGCGCCCGACGCCAAGCTGTGGGCGCTGGGCAAGCTCGACGTGAAGGGCTGGATCGACGACAGCCGCATCCTGGCCGGCGGGAACGTCAAGAGCGTCTCGGCGGGCGGGGTGCGCGGTTCGGACATCTTCGCCGCCGTGGCGGGCAGCCCGCCCGCCCACGCCCTGGGCGACCCGACGACGGACTTCGCGGGCGAGGCGACGATCGCGGCCGTCACGATCAAGGGCACAGTCGCCGACGATGACGGCTACTCGACGTTGGACGTGATGCTGGCCGCGGCGGCGATGGGGAAGGTGGGCCTGCGGAACGCCCCGCCGGCGGATGCCTCGCCGCAGGAGTGGGGCTTGGCCGCGCATTCGCTGGCGGCATTCCAGTATGCCGACGCGGCGGTGCGCTATTCCTGGGAGCCCGGCGGCCTCGACGCCGCCCCCACCGCCCCCGGCGGCGACTTCCGGGCCGTGCTGGCCTGACCGCCGTCGCGCGACCGCGGACGTGCGCTCGCGGGCTCCCGGGCGTTGCCGCTGTCCGCCGGCCCGGGGTACAATGCGGACGTGAAGCCCACGGTGTACATCGAGACTACGATTCCGTCATACTACTGCGACGACCGTAGCGAGGTGATGAACGACATCCTGCGTACACGCCAGTGGTGGGACGAGGAGCGCGAGGACTACGAGTGCGCGATCTCCCCTGTCGTGGTCGAGGAACTGGACGGCGGGGACTATCCGACGCGGGAGGACTGTCTGAGGCTCGTCGAGTTGCTTCCGTTGCTGGAAGTCACACCAGAGATACTGGAGGTGGCCGCGGTCTATCAGGCCGAGCATCTGATGCCTCGCCACCCGGTTGCCGACTCGATCCACCTCGCCATCGCGTCGTGGTACCGGACGGACTACCTGCTGACCTGGAATTGCCGCCACCTGGCGAACGCCAACAAGACAAGGCATCTGGAGGCGCTGAACCTCAGGCTCCGTCTGGGGCTGCCGATGCTGGTCACGCCTCACCAGTTGCAGAGATGGGAGGAAATGCCATGAGCAGCGACGGGCCAATCGTTGACGCGGTGCGCGGGCGCCGCGGCCAGATCAGTAAGCGGTTCGGCGACGACCTGGAGCGCTACGGCAGACACGTCATGGAGCTTCAGCGGCGGTACGGCGAGCGGTTGGTGAACCAGATCGCTGTCGTTCGGGGCGCGCCGCCCGCGGAACATGCCGGGACAAAGTAGCTCTCCCAGGGCCGTTCCTCAACCGTCGGGCAGTCAGCCAACAGGGCGACTTCCCCACCGCCCCCGGCGGCGACTTCCGGGCCGTGCTGGCCTGACCGCCGCCGCGCGACGCCCGGTGGCCGGGCCCATTTGGGTTGGCAGATACGGCTGGGGCGCTACGTCCGATGACTTGGGCCGACTGTCCCCAATGTGCACACCGCAAAGGGCGGGGTGGAGGCCATATAACATGATTACAGACGGGCATTTAGCGTCACATTCGGCCCCAATTCCGGTGTGTGTGTGGCCCGCAGGAAGGTGCACAGAATCTACCCACCTCAACCGCGGGCGTCAGCGGGTCCTCGGTGGGCCGCCGCCGGTGGGGGCGCGGCTCAGTCGGGCCAGTCGCCGGTGAAGACCTCGACGGCCGGGCCGGTCATGTAGACGTGGTTGTCGTCGCGCCACTGGAGCTTCAGGTCGCCGCCGGGCAGGTGGGCGGTGATGTCGCGTCCGGTGCGGCGGCTGAGGGCGCCGGCGACGCAGACGGCCGAGGCCCCCGTCCCGCAGGCCAGCGTGATGCCGCTGCCGCGCTCCCATGTCCGCATGGTGACCTCGCTCGGCGAGTGGACCTGCACGAAGTGGACGTTCACCCGGTTGGGGAACAGCGGGTGGGTCTCGATCTCCGGGCCGACCTCGGCCAGCGGCACGGAGGCGGCGTCGTCGACGAACAGCACGGCGTGCGGGTTGCCCATCGACACGCAGGTCATCTCGAAGACGCGCTTGCCCGCCCGCAGGGCGGCGTCGATGACGGGGCCTTTCTGCGGGATCTTCACCGGCACGGCTTCCGGCTCCAGCGCCGGCTCGCCCATGTCGACGGTGACGGCGGCCACCAGCCCGCTGTCGTCAAACGCCAGCTCGACGGTCTTGATCCCGGCGGCGGTCTCGACGCGCATGGGGTTGACCCGTGCGCGGTCGTGGTCGCAGGCGTACTTGGCCACGCAGCGGATGCCGTTGCCGCACATCTCCGCCTCGCTGCCGTCGGCGTTAAACATGCGCATCCGCACGTCGGCGACCTCGCTGGGCAGCACGAGGATCAGCCCGTCTGAGCCGACGCCGAAGTGCCGGTCGCTGATCTTCACCGCCAGCGCGGGCGGGTCGGCCACGTGCTGGGCGAAGCAGTCCACGTAGACGTAATCGTTGCCGCAGCCCTGCATCTTCACGAAGCGCATCGGTGCTCTTTCCTCTTCCTGTCGGGCGACAGGCCCGCAGGCGATCATGTTACGGCGCCCGCCTCCCGCCGTAAAGGAAGCGGCCTGCACCGTCTTGCGGCGGCCCGGTCCGCCGGCGGTATAATGGGGCCGGTGAAACGATGACGACAAAGGAAGCTGCCATCCAGGTCATCAGCGAGCTGCCCGACGAGGCATCCATCGAGGACATCATGCACGAGTTGTACGTCCAGATGAAGGTCGAGGTCGGCCTGAAGCAGGTGGAGGAAGGACAGACCATCGAGCACGGCGAGGCCAAGAGGCGCCTGGCGAAATGGCTCGACTGATCTGGACAGAGCAGGCCGTGTCGGACCTGGCGGAGATCTGCGATTTCATCGGCAGGGATTCCGAGCACTACGCGAGGGTGTTCGCCCGCCGGATCATGCACACGGCCGAGGGCATCGCCGACTTCCCACCGAGCGGCAGGCTCATACGCATGTCAGGCAACTGCCAGGTCCGGCAGAGAGTCGTGGGGAACTACCGGGTGATCTACGCGACCGACGGGCGCAGCGCGCGGATACTGACCGTCGTTCACGGCGCCCGGCGGGGCGATTCCGATCTTCCGCAACCGTGGCCGCGCGTCGGCGTCCGAGGAAGCAGCCGGTTGCGTTGTGGCCGCAATGTGCCGAAGGCGCCATGGTACCGCGGCCTGTCGGCACAACGCGGCCCGCTCCGGCGGCACCAACACGTGCCGGGGTAGATGCCCGAACTCGTGCGGCTGGTTCAGCCCACCATCCGGGAGACGACGGCATGAACGCTCTCGGCCACCGACAAGGCGCGGCGGGCCTCGTCGGCGTCGGGCGCCCATGCCTCGTCGTAGCGGGCCTCCACGGCATAGGGGGACATCTCCACCAATGCGTCGACGGGCAGGTCCAGGTCGGGATACTCGGCGCGCACGAGTGCCAGAAGCTCGCCCAGGTCATGGCGCCACGGATACTCCACGTCCTTCAGTGCCAGCAGCGACTTGAGCGTCTTCTCCGCGGCCTGCTGAGCGTGGAAGCACACCGTGTCCATGGCCTGCCCGGTGGCGGCGGTCGCTCGCGCGGCGACGAGGTCATTGGCGGCCTTGGCGAGGAGACCCGCGGCGTGGTCGCGCGGACTTTTCATAGAGGACCCTTCCGTCCCGCAGGACCGTGTTGATGAAGTGCGACCGGACGCCGCGCCACTCCTCCACCTCTTGCGGCGTCCACCAGACGATGTCCTTCGGCACGCCCAGGCCCGCCAGCAGCCGATACACGCTTGCGGCCCGCCGCCAGCGCGGCAGCGGCGAGGGCGCCACGATCAGCAGGTCGTAATCGCTCTGCTGGCCGGCATCGCCTCTGGCGCGACTGCCGAACAGGACGATCCGCTCCGGATCCACGGCCCGCCGGATGCGCCGCGACATCTCATTGAGCAAGGTCTTCTCTGTCGCCATCGGCATCTGTCCGCGCCGCGGGTGCCAGGGCGGCGCTCCCCACCCGCCCGACCCTCGCAGGTCGCCATGGCATTATCGCGCTGCGGGCCGCCGCGGACAATGCCTCTTCTGCCCGGACGGCAGTGGCCCTGGTTCGGCAGCCGCCGCGGCGTGTGAGGCGTCCAAGAAGATGCGGCGGGCTTGCCGGGACAGGCCTCGGCGCCGACAATGACAGTGGGCGGGCGCGACCGCCGCCGGAAAGGATTTGCCATGGGCGACGACCTGGAGCGCAAACTGCGTCGAGTGCGCCTGCGCTGCGGAGCGAACCTGCTGCTGCAGCAGGCGGCGGGGGTGCTGGCGGCGGCGGGGCTGCTGGTCGCGGCGGCGCTGGCGGCGGAGCGCACGTTCCCCGTCTCGCTGCTGACGGGCTGGACGCTGGGGGGCTGCGCCGCCCTGGCCGCCGGCCTCGCCGCCGCGCTGTGCCTCCTGCGCCTGCCCAGCCTCATGCAGGTCGGCGTGCTCATCGACCGCCGGTTGGAGACGCGCGAGCGGTTCAGCACGGCCGTGGCGATGAGCGGCAGCGACGATGCGTTCGCCCGGGCGGCGGCGGACGAGGCCCGCGCGGCGGCCGAGCACCTGGACGTGACCGCGCGGTTCCCCATTCGCCCGACGCGTCGGTGGGCGGTGACGGCGGCGGCGTGGTCGGCGGCGGGGATCGTCGGCCTGCTCGTGCCGCACGACGCCCTCGGGCTGCTCGCCCAGCGGGCCAGTCAGCGGGCGCAGGCGCAGCAGCTTCAGCAGGCGAACGAGCAGGTGCGGCAGGAGGCGCAGAAGGTCGTCTCGGCCGTGCGGCAGCTCAAGAGCGAGCCGCTTGCCGCCGAGGCGGCCAAGCTGGCCGAGGCGCTCGACGGCGCCCGCCCGGCCGACGTGCGGCGACAGGCCATCCGCAAGCTGGACGAGCTGGCCGAGAAGCTTCGCGACATGCAGAAGGCATCGCGTTTCCAGGCGGGCGGGGCTCTTCAGGAGATGATGCGGCAGCTCCGCGCCAGCCAGAACCCGCTGTCGCGCGAGCTGGAGCAGGCGCTGCAGAGGGGCGACTTCGCGCGTGCGGCCGAGATGCTCCGCAAGCTCGCCCAACAGGCGGGCGAGGGCTCGCTCAGCGCCGAGGACCGCAAGCGCCTGGCCGAGCAGCTCGAGGACCTCGCCCGGCAGTGCGGCGACCTGGCCGACGCGAAGAAGCGCGTCGAGGAGGCCCTCAAGCGCGAGGGCCTCGACGGCGAGGCGGCGCGGAAGCTGGCCGGCCTGAGCGACAAGGAGCTGCGCGAGGAGCTGAAGAATCGCGGCCTCGGCGACGAGCAGATCGACCGCCTGATGGAGAAGCTCGACGCACTGCGCGAGGCGTGCGACAACTGCTCGCGCCTGGCCGAGGCGATGGGCAAGTGCCGCAAGGGCGGCCGGCTCGACGCCGAGGAGTTGGTGCGGCTGGTGGAGAAGCTGGGCGACATGGGCGAGCTGGACGGCGAGATGGCGCGGCTGGCCGAGGCGCTGCGGCAGATCGACCGCGCGGCGGCGGCGCTGGGCGAAGGCCAGGGCGGCGGGCTGATCCCCGTCGCCGGCGAGGGAGGCAACATCGACAAGGTCACGCAGGGCCTGGGCCGGGGACGCGGGCGGGCGTGGGGCGACCGCCCCACCGGCGGGCCCGAGCCGGTCGGCACGAAGGACGCCGGCGTGAAGAACAAGCCCACCAAGGGCAAGATCATCGCGAGCTGGTACTACAAGGGCGGGCAGACCACCGGCGACAGCAAGCGCGCGCTGAAGGAGGTGGTGCGGGCCGCCGGCGAGGCCGCCGCGGACGCCGTCCGCGACAACCGCATCCCCAGGGCCTACGAGCAGTCGGTGCGGAAGTACTTCGGCGAGATGGAGAAGGCCCGGCCCGTCGAGGCCAACCAACCATGAGGGAATTGACGATTGCGGATCGCAGCACGGCGAAATCCATCCGTCTTCACAGGAAAAGGCACCGGGACGACACGTCCCGGCTCTCTCTGCTCGCCCAAAGCAGGTTCCGCCCATACCCGGACAGACGGAGCCGGGGCGTGCCCCCCCGGTGCTGTTTCCCACGCACACGGACAGCGTTGTCTCGCCCTCCCCGAATCAGCAAGTCGCTGTGCCCTCCTGATCGCCTTCCTGCTCTGTGCCGGGAACGTGGCCTCCTGCGGGCGGCGCGGCGAAGGGCAGGCCCGGCAGGTCGTCCTGTATTGTTCGGTGGATCAGCAGGCGGCCGAGCCGATCATCGCGGCGTTCGAGAAGCACACGGGCATCCGCGTCCTGACGCGCTTCGACACGGAGGCGACCAAGACGACGGGGCTGGTCCAGCGGCTGCGGGCCGAGTCGAGCAGCCCCGCCGCCGACGTGTTCTGGTCGGGCGAGGTGTTCCACACGATCCGCCTGGCGGGCGAGGGACTGCTGGCGCCGTATGACGGGCCGGAGGCCGCCGACCGGGCCGCGCAGTTCCGCGACACCAACGGGCGCTGGTTCGCCTTCGGCCTGCGGCAGCGCGTGATCGCCTACGACACGCGCCGCGTCGGCGGCGCCAACGCCCCGCGCCGCCTCGAGGACCTGATCGAGGCGCGGTGGAAGGGCCGCGTCGTCATGGCCGAGCCGCAGTTCGGCACCACCGGCGGCGACGTGGCGAGTTGGTTCGTCCACTACGGGCCCGACCGTGCGGCCGAGATCCTCCGCGGGCTGAAGGCCAACGGCCTGCGCCTGGTGCAGGGCAACAGCACGGCCGTGCGCATGGTCGCCGAGGGTCGCTCCGACGTGTGCCTCACCGACACCGACGACGTCTACGCCGCGCAGCGCAACGGCTGGCCGATCGCCATGACGCCGCTCGACCAGGGCGGGGCGGGCGCGCTGGCGATTCCCAACACGGCGGCGTTGGTGGCGGGCGGCCCGCACCCGCAAGCGGCCGCGAAGCTCATGGCCTTCCTCCTCGGCGAGCGGACCGAGCGGATGCTGGTCGAAAGCGACGCGCACAACACGCCCGTGCGCGCCGCGCTGGCCGAGGCGTTCGTCGCCTACCGCCTGGCTGCGCCGCTGAAGACCGACTACGCCGCCGTGGCCGACGCCATGCCCCATGCCATCCGCACGGCGATGGAGATTCTGCGCTGATGCGGCGCGAACCGGCGGCCGCGGCGCTGGGCTGCGCGGGCCTGGCCGCGTGGGCGGCGCTCGTGGGCGCGCCCGTGGCGCTGCTGGCGGCTGGCGCGGCCGGCGGGGCGGCGGCGGCGAGCGAGACGGGCGTTTCCGCCGGCCTGGTCGTGCGCACGGCCGCCCTGGCGGCGGCGGTGGCGGCGCTGGCCGTCGTGCTCGGCTGGGTTCCGGGGCGGCTGCTGGGCACGGCACGCCGCGGACGGGCGGCGCTGTTCGCCCTGCTGCTGGCCCCGCTGCTGCTGCCGCAATATCTCCAGCTCTACGCCTGGCGCATCTACTTCTCCCCGCCGACGGCGCTGGGCGGGTATCTGTCGATGCGCCCGGCGCTGGCCGAGGCGGTGGGCACGGCCGCCGCGGCGGGAGTGCTGCTGCTGTGGCACTGGCCGCTGGCGGCGCTGCTGTTGAGCCAGGGCTGGCGGTCGATCGACCGCGACGTGTGGGAGGCGGCCGAGCTGGACGCCTCGCGCCGCGGCCGACTGGTCCGCGTGGCCCTGCCGCTGCTGGCCCCGTCGCTGCTGCTGGCCTTCGGCGTGGTGTTCGTGATGGGCTTCGGCGAGTACGCCGTCTTTCACCTCGCCGGCGTGCGGACGCTGGGCATGGAGCTGGGCGTCGTCTACGAGCAGACCGGCTCGGCGCGGGCGGTGGCGCGGGCGGCCTGGCCGACGCTCCTGCCCGCCGCGGCCGTCGCCCTGCTGCTGTGGCGGCGGACGGAGGACTGGTCGTCCGGTTCCTCCGTCGCGCCGCCCAACCCGCCGCACCGGGCGGCCTGGCGATGGGCGGTGCTGGCGGCGCTGCTGGCGATGCCGACGCTCCTGCCGGCTGCGCTGCTGGCGGCCGCCATGGCCGGGCCCGCCCGCCCTGCGGAGATGGGGGCGTTGATGGGCGACAAGCTGGCGGCGTCGCTGGGCACATCGGCGGCGGCGGCGGGCGGGGCGCTGCTGCTGGCCGGCGGGGCGCTGGCGCTGGGGTCGCTGGGGCGAGCCGGGCGGATGGCCGCGGGGGCGGTGCAGCCCACGCTGCTGCTGGCGGCGCTGCTGCCCGGGAGCCTCGTCGGCGCATCGCTCGTCGAGTTCCAGGCCGCCCTGCGCCGCGCCACCGGCCTGCCGGAGGGGTGGTGGACGCTGTCGGCCGGGCTGGCGGCACGCTTCGCCGGCGTGGCGCTGATCGTGCTGCGCCTGGCGCTGCACGCCCGCAGCGGGGCGCTGGATGAGTTGGCCTCCACCGACGGGGCGTCGCTGGTCCGCCGCATCCGCAGCGTGCACCTGCCGCAGGTCTGGCCGGCCGTCGCGGGCGCGGCGCTGCTGGTGGCGATGCTGTCGATGACGGAGGTGCCGGCTACGGTGGTGCTGCTGCCGCCGGGGCTGGCGAACTTCGCCCAGACGCTGCTGAACCAGATGCACTTCGCCCGCGATCGGCTCGTCGTCGCCTCGTGCCTGATGCTGATGGGCACCTACGCGGGCATCGGCGCCCTCGTCGCCCTCGTCGCGTGGGTACTGCGCGGGCGCCATCGTCGCTTACCAGCGGCGCTCTTCCTGGCTTGCTTCTTGGTGCTGTCCGGTTGCCACTCCCGCCCCACCGGCGTTGCCAAAGTCGTCGGCGCCTTCGGCACGACCGGCTGGGGGCCGGGCGAGTTCGTCTACCCGCGCGCCATCGACATCGCCGCCGACGGCACGCTCTGGGTCGGCGACAAGACCGGACGCGTGCAGCACCTCACGGGCGAGGGCAAGCCGCTGGGCGGCTGGCGAATGCCCGACACCGACGCCGGCCTGCCCACCGGGCTGACCGTCGGCCCCGACGGCAACGTGTATCTCGCCGACACGCACTACCATCGCGTGGTGGCCTTCACGCCGGCCGGGCGGCTCGCGCGGCGGTGGGGCGGCTACGGCACCGGCGCGGGGCAGTTCATCTACCCCACCGACGTGGCGTTCGGCCCCGACGGCCGCATCTACATCAGCGAGTACGGCGGCAACGACCGCGTGAGCATCTACTCCGCCGCCGCGGAGTTCCTCGGCGCCTTCGGCAGCTTCGGCGGCGGGCGGGGGCAGTTCGCGCGTCCCTCGGCCGTGCAGATCGACCCGCGCCGCCGGCGGCTCTACGTGGCCGACGCCTGCAACCATCGCGTCACCGTGCACGACCTGGACGGGCGGCTCATCGGCGGCTTCGGTGCGGCCGGGCAGGCCCCCGGCGAGCTGCGCTACCCCTACGACCTGGCGCTGGCCGGCGACGGTCGGCTGCTGGTCTGCGAGTACGGCAACAACCGCGTGCAGCTCTTCCGCGTGGCGGACGACGGTTCGGCCGTCAGCGAGGGCGTGTGGGGGGGGCCCGGGCGGCAGCTCGGCCGGCTCGCCTATCCGTGGGGCGTCTGCCTCGGCGCCGGCCGGCGGGCGTACGTCGTCGATGCCGGCAACAACCGCGTGCAGGTGTGGCAGTTGGAGTAGCGGTCTGCGAGCGGAGGTGATACCATTCATGTAAGGCTTGAGGAGCCCGCCGGGCCATGGTTCGAATCAGGGCGTACGTTGATACATCCGTCTTCGGCGGAGTCAGGGACGCGGAGTTCGCGCGGGCCAGCGAGGAGGTGATGGAGCGGGCCCGTCGCGGCGATATCCTCCTGGTGGTCTCGCGCATGGTTCTCCGCGAGCTGGACCGGGCACCCGAGGATGTGCGCAAGGCCCTTGAGGCCCTGCCGCCCGAGTGTCTTGAGTTCGTGGAAGTCGACGCGGATGTCGAAGGTCTGGCGGCGGCGTATCTGCGGGCGGGAATCCTCGCGGAGGCCAGCAGGGATGATGCGATACACGTGGCTGCCGCAACGGTTGCTCGCGCGGACGTGATCCTGAGTTGGAATTTCCGACATATTGTCAACTACGACCGGATACGGAAGTACAACGCGGTGAACATTCTGAACGGCTTTCGGACGATTGACATCCGCAGCCCGATGGAGATGACAGATGCCAACGACCACTGAGAAGCCGGACTGTGTGGCCATGAAGGACCGCATTCAAGCGCAGGTCCTCCGAGAGTTCGAGGCGCGAAAGCGGGAGTTCTCGTCCTTCGCCGACTTTCTCAAGGCAACGGAATCCGGTTGGGAGCGAGGGATCAGGCTGAGGCTGGTCCGGGACCCCCGACAAGCCCGTTAACCTGGGCATGAGACAGGCGCGGTAGGATGGCGTGCGCGAGATCACACGGTCGGCAGGCCGGCCCGCCCACGAGCGAGGCGGAACGGCAAGCCATGCGCCGTCGGGCCGAGGAGCGGCGCAAGCGGATCGTGGGCAATAGGGCCCAGACCTGGGAGGAAGCCGAACGCTGGGACCTGGAGTTCTGGCAGAGCCTCACGCCCCAGCAGCGCCTGGAGGCACACGTCGCCATTCTGGAAGACGTGGAGAAGATCACCCGACACCGGCAGGGTCGTTGCTCCCGGAGTGACTGATGGATCGCATAGCGGACTTCGAGGACCTGTTGCGTCTGCTGGAGCAGCACCAGGTGCGGTATCTCATCATTGGGGGAATGGCATTCGTCTACCACGCCAAGCCGCGGTACACGGAAGACATGGACCTGCTGGTGGAAGGTACGCCCGAGAACGTCGCCAATGCCAACCGAGCCCTCGCCGAGTTCGGCAGCCGCTGGTTGATGGAACCGAGCAGGCCCACGGAGGTCGTTCAAGTGGGGCTGCCCCCTCACCGAATCGACCTGCTTCAGGAGGTGGAAGGGCTTGACTTCGCCTCCGCATGGGACAAGAAGGTGCGTGGGCGGTACGGGGATGTGGAAGCCAACTGGATCGACCTCGACTCGCTGCTCGCCGTCAAGGAAGGGATCGATCATCCGCGCCACCAGGAAGACGCTCGCGTCCTGCGCGAAGTGAAGCGGCGGAGCCGTCGAGCAGCCGGGCAGCCCACGCGTGGACCGTCCACGAAGCACGAGAATGACCATGGGCAAAGATGATCCTGTTGTGGCGCGGGCACGGGCTGCGCGAAGGAAGATCGCCAGACAGTGCGGGAACGATCCGCACAAGATGCTTGAGTGGGCGAAGGCCATTGAATCGAAGTGCGCCGAAGGAACCCGCTCATATGGGCACGAACGCCAAAGGCAAGCCCGCTGATTCGCCTTCAGCGCTGTCGCCGGGGGAGGGAAGGACCACGGGCTGATGCTCGCCACGTACGGGTTCCAATTCGAGCAGCCGTGGTGGCTGCTGGCGGGTTTGCCGGCCGCGGCGGCGGTGTGGCTGGGCCTGCGCAGCATGGGCGCGCTGGGGCGGCTGCGCCGCGGGGCGGCCATCGCCTTGCGGGCGGCCGTGATGCTGCTGCCGGCGGCGCTGCTGGCGCGCCCGGCCGTCACGCGGACCCACGACCGCCTGACCGTCCTGATCGTCGTCGACCGCAGCCGCTCCGTGCCCGAGGCCTACTGGAACGCCGACGACCCCAACGCCGTGCCCGCCTGGCTGGCCAAGGCGCTGGCCGCAAAGGGCCCTGGCGACCTGGTGGCCGTCATCGACGCGGCCGAGGCGGTCCACATCGTCCGCCTGCCCTCGACGGCCGCCGACGTGCCCAAGCGCAGCGTGGACCTGACGGGCGAGGAAACCCGCCTCGCCGCCGGGGTGCAGATGGCCCTGGCCATCGCGCCGGGCGATTCGGCCGTCCGCATCGTCCTCATCACCGACGGCAACGAGACTTCCGGCGACCTGCGGGCGGTGGCGCGCGTGGCGGCCGCCAACGGCATCCCCATCGACGTGCTGCCCCTGGGCTACCGCTACGACAACGAGGTGATCTTCCGGCGGCTGGTCGCCCCGGCCCGCGCCCGCAGCCACGACACCGTCGCCCTGCGCTTCGTCCTCACCGCCACGCACGAGGCGACGGGGCGCGTCCAGCTCACGCTCAACGGCGAGCACGTTGACCTCGACCCGACCAGCGACGCCACGACCGCCCGCGTGCACCTCAAGAAGGGCACCAACGTCCACACCGTCTCGCTGCCGGTGGGCAGCCGCGGCGTCCACGAGTTCGAGGCCACGTTCCTGCCCGACGACGACCGCCAGGATCGCCTCTGGCAGAACAACCGCGCCTCGGCCGTCACGTTCGTGGCCGGTCCCGGCCACGTGCTGGTCGTCTCGTCCGAACCGCGCGAGGCGGCGCCGCTGGTGGAGGCCCTGCGGGCCAAACAGATCGACGTTCGCCCGCGGGCCGCGGGCGGACTGCCGCAGTCGCTGACCGGCCTGCTCGGCGCCGACGCGGTATTCCTGGTGAACGTGCCGGCCTACGAGCTGTCGCTCCAGCAGCAGGAGATGCTCTGCCGCTACGTGACGGAGCTGGGCGGCGGGCTGGCGACGGTCGGCGGGCCGAAGTCCTACGGCGCCAGCGGGTGGATCGGCACGCCGCTGGCCGACATCCTGCCGCTGGACCTCGACCCGCCGCAGCGCAAGGAGATGCCCAAGGGCGGCCTGGTGCTCATCATGCACGCCTGCGAGATGCCGCGCGGCAACTACTGGGGCAAGGAGGTCGCCGTCGCCGCCATCAAGTCGCTCAGCCGCCGCGACCTGGTCGGCGTGCTGGACTACGGCTGGGGCGCCGGCCAGGCCAACTGGGTCTACCCGCTCAGCCCCGTCGGCGACCGCAAGGCGGCCATCGCCGCCGTCAACCGGATGCAGATGGGCGACATGCCCGACTTCGGCCCGCCGGTGGAGGCCGCCTGCAAGGCCCTGAAGGAATCCGACGCCGCACAGCGGCACGTGATCATCATTTCCGACAGCGACCCGGCCGCCCCCAGCCGCCAGCAGCTCGACGACTGCGTCAAGCACCGCGTGACGGTCACGGGCGTGGCGGTCTTTCCGCACACGCCGCAGGACGTGGCGCGGCTGGCGGCCATCGCCGCGTACACCGGCGGGTCGTTCCACAACGTCAAGGACCCCCAGGCGCTGCCGCAGATCTTCGTCAAGGAGGCGCAGGTGGTGCGGCGGGCGCTGATCAGCGAGGAGGCGTTCACGCCGCAGCCGGGGCCGCACGCGCCGGGGCGGATCCTCCGCGGCCTGGCCGCGCTGCCGGCGCTGAACGGGCGCGTCCTGGCCGGGCCGAAGGGCTGGCCCGACCAGACGCTGCTGGTGGCGGCCGGGGGCGAGCCGGTGCTGGCCGCGGGGCAGAAGGGCGTGGGCAAGGTCGCCTCGTTCACCAGCTCGGCCGACGGGCGCTGGGCGCCGCGGTGGCTGGCGGGCGCGGAGTTCGGCAAGTTCTGGAAGCAGGTGGCCGACTGGGTCGCCCGCACCCCGCAGTCCACCGACTGCGAGGTGTTCGCCGACGTGCAGGGGCGCGACGTGACGGTGACGGTGGAGGCGGCGCGCAGCGGCGGGCATTTCGTCCAGCTTGCGGGCATCAGCGGCCAGGCGATCGCGCCGGACATGAAGGTCCGCCCGCTGGAGCTTCGACAGGTCGGGCCGGGACAGTGGCGCAGCGAGTTCCGCGCCGAGCAGGGAGGCAGCTACCTGGTGAACCTGCGCCCCCGGCTGGCCGGGCAGACGCAGGGCTCGGCCGCGACGGTCCAGAGCGTTGTGACCGTCCCGTTCGCGCCGGAGTACGACGACCTGACGGACAACTCGGCGCTGCTGACGGAGGTGGCGGACACGTCGGCCGGGCGCAAGCTCGCCCGCGACGGCGCCCGTGCGGAGCTGTTCCGGCGGACCGGGCTGCCGGTCCCGAAGACCGCCTCGCCACTGGTGCGCCCGCTGCTGCTGGCGTGGCTGGCGCTGTTCCTGCTGGACGTCGCCGTGCGGAGGATTTCCATCGACTTTGCGGCGCTGTGGCGGCGGGCGCTGGCGGCGGTGCGGCTGCGCGCCCGTCCGGCCGAGGCGACCACGCTGGGCGCCCTGAAGCTGCGCCAACGGCGCCTGCGCGACCAGCTCACGCCGGAGCGCCGCGCCGCGGCCGCGAAACGCTACGAGGCGCCCGAAGGTGGGCCTGCGGAGATGCCGCAGGCGGACCTGGCGGCCCCGCCGGGCGAGAAGCCCCGCCCGACGGCCGCCCCGGCGCCTGAGGCCGAGCGGCCGCCCGAGCAGCCGCGAAGCCACGTCTCGCGCCTGCTCGACGCCAAACGCCGGGCACAGGACCGAACACGAGACCGCTGACAACAGGAGCCACCAATGACAGACAAAACAGCGACCGTTGAGCAGCAGTGCCGCGATTTCCGCCGGATGTTCGAGGCGCTGCGCGCGGAAGTGGGCAAGGTGATCGTCGGGCACGAGGAGATCGTCGACAACGTCCTGGTCGACCTGTTCGCCGGCGGCCACGTGCTGCTGGAGGGCGTGCCCGGACTGGGCAAGACGCTGCTGGTGCGAACCCTGTCGGCCGCGCTGTCGCTGGAGTTCCGGCGCATCCAGTTCACGCCGGACCTGATGCCCGCCGACATCATCGGCACGAACATGGTGATGGAGGACCAGGCCACCGGGCGGCGGCACTTCGAGTTCCGCCAGGGGCCCATCTTCGCCCAGATCATCCTCGCCGACGAGATCAACCGCGCCACGCCCAAGACCCAGTCGGCCATGCTCGAGGCGATGCAGGAGCACTCCGTCACCAGCGGCGGGACGCCGTACCGCCTGCCGGAGCCGTTCCTCGTGCTGGCCACGCAGAACCCCATCGAGCAGGAGGGCACCTACCCCCTGCCGGAGGCGCAGCTCGACCGGTTCTTCTTCAAGCTGCTGGTGCCCTACAGCAACCGCCGCGAGCTGGGCGAAATCCTCGACCGCACGACGGCGGGCCGCGCCCCGCGGGCGGCGCCAGTCATCGGCGCAAAGGAAATCCTCGACGCCCAGGCGCTGGTGCAGCGAGTGGTGATCGCCCCGCACGTGCAGGACTACGCGATCCGGCTGGTGCTGGCCACCCACCCGGGCGGCGAGTTCGCCGTCGAGCCGGTGAACAAGTACGTCCGCTACGGCGCCTCGCCGCG
>Ga0172364_10001838_pt1 | contig 16614 bp, 17 predicted proteins | sample LakKivSesite10cm_FD_114545 | JGI IMG/M metagenome (GOLD analysis project Ga0172364, IMG submission 114545) | Sediment microbial communities from Lake Kivu, Rwanda - Sediment site 10cm | ecosystem: Environmental > Aquatic > Freshwater > Lake > Sediment | place: Rwanda: Western Province, Lake... | reverse complement strand
TGGAGTATGATGTGGAGCGTTGGTGGAGAGAAGTAAACCTGATACGATTAGCGCCTGTCACTCATCAGATGGCTCTGGCATTCATCGGTCAACACGTTCTAGGCTTGCCAAAATCATACTAAACATAATCATGTGATAGATTGCGAAGGTCAACTAACCTCTGAATCTGTTAAGAGATTAACTCCGATGTTGTAGGCTTGATTCATTTTTTCATGGTCTTTTTTGACGCCTCCTATCTGGTTGTCATCATGGGCATAGAAGAAAGTCTTAACAAGTTTGATGTTTGCCCAGTTGAAGAATCCTCTCACAGTTGCCAGAATCGCGTTGAAATCTTGGTCTGTGCCTGCAACAGCAATGAACACTCCTTTCTTTTGTTTCTTTATTCTCTGGTCAAAGCCGAATGTTCCATCACCTTTCTCAACGTAAGGCATTAGACAGTTGCAACGATCTATCATAAGCTTTACCTGTGCGCTAACAGTGTCAAAATAAACTGGTGACCCCAGTATGATAGCATCAGAAGTTTCAAGGATGCCATAAATCTGTTCCATGTTATCGTTGAAAAGACAATGTTTAGGCGCAGGGTCAACTCCGCAGCTTTGGCATGGTTTGATTTTCAGGCTGTTAAGATAGATTTTGCTTGTCTCTACACCTTTAGATGCTGCACCTTTCAAAACTTGAGAAACTAATGTGTCAACATTCCCATTCTTGCAAGGACTGCCTATGATTCCACAAACCTTCATAACCAGTTACCTGAAACAAGAATCATGTGTTTTACAAACTTATGTTTTCCTACGGTCAAAGCCGCGTGTGGAGGAAAAGGTGGATTTGCCTTTCAAGCAATATATTTTACATGTGTTTCTGTTAACGCTTGTTTGATAACGTGTCCTTCCTTCATGATCAGCGTATTATCTGCTTTTATGGTTGGTTTGTAGAGAATGAAATCCATGTGAATTGATGCTTCGTTGATTCCGCCCAAATGTGTGTTGTTGCCTATGGCTATGTGTACTGTTCCAAGCGCCTTTTCATCATAAATGCGAATGCCTAACGGTTTCACTCCATGATTTATTCCTACACCAAATTCAGCTATCCTATCCTTGTTTCCCTGCGCTTTCCTCAGCAGGTTTTGGAATGAGGCTCTTCCTTTTTCAGCCTTAAAATCTATTATTCTTCCTTCTTCAAAATTCATCTGAAGTCTTCGAATGTTAAAGTCTCTAACTTCGTCAGTTACAAGCGTTCCATTAGCTGAGTCCTCTAAAGGCGCGACGTACACTTCTCCCGCGGGAATTTCCACTTCACAATCGTTTCCAAGTGAAAAGCAGTCTTCTAAAGTTCCAACCTCCAAGCCTACTCTTCTGTCTTCAATGCTGAATGACAGGTCGGTGCCATTTGGATCAGTGATGTGAATCATTTTTCTTCCATTCAAACCCGCAACAATGTTCAAACCAGTTTCTCTAAGCTTATCATAGTTTACATTTACAGCATTTGCAAACGCTGCAAGAAACGTTTTATACGCTATTCTCATGGGTTTTAAGCATTTTGCCGATAATAGGTTCAAGAGCAGAAGAGGCTTAGCTTTCAAACTCTCGTCCACTTGATCCCAATAAGAGCAAACGGCTTCTCCAAGAACAGTCCAAGCAGTCTTAGGATTTTCAAATTGACTAAGCCAGAAAACCAAATCTGAGTTTTCTAGAAGAGAACGCGTATGCTTAGCAAGCATAGCTTCACTGTCTTTGGCGACGCTTTTGGTTTTCTTCGGCAACAAATTCTCGTTGAAGACCCATAAATGCGGATAAGCATGTTTTGCATAGCACTCTCGCATCAAATGTTCAGCGAAAGCACGGTTATGTTCACCACAGATAATCAGTGTGTTTAATCCTTTTTTCAAACATGCACAGCGAGTCACAGTTGAATGTGCAGCTTCTTTCATCAACTTCTCTAAAATCAACTTCATTTCACACTGCAAATTTTATGATACAGATCAAACTTATAAAACCTCAACATATTATAGCTTCACCTAACTAAAGGCAGTTGCTAGTATGAGCAAAAAGTCAGACGAATTGGAATACAAAATTGTTGGTTTAAATGAAACAAACATTGACGAGTATGGAGCTTTTTGTCTGCAATCAAAAAAGAAGACTAAGGGTTATAAAGAAAAGTTCGAGTGGATAAAAGAACGCTTCAAAGAAGGATTGCATTTAAAACTTCTTCTGATAAATGAAGGAGAAAAACGAGGCTTCAGAGCAAGAGGATTCATCGAGTACATTCCAAGCGAATACGCATGGCGCGGCGTCGACGCAAAAGGATACATGTTCATTCACTGCATTTGGGTGGTGGGCAAGAACAAAGGACGAGGATATGGCACAAAGTTGCTTCAACAATGTTTGAACGATGCAAAAGGAATGAATGGCGTTGCCGTTATGACATCGGAAAAAACATGGCTACCCAAAAAAGACTTATTCGTTAAGAATGGGTTTGAAAAAGCTGATTCAATGCGACCTTATTTTGATCTTTATGCAAAACGATTTTCAGAAAAAGCGCCGCTACCCAAATTTAATCCTATTCCGAAAAGCAGACTAGAAAAATATGCGTCTGGAATTACGGTATTCAAATCGAATCAATGTCCATTCCTAAATGCAGGTGCAAACGCTGCTGCAGAAATTGCTAAAGAAGCTAATATTCCATTTCGAATTGAATACGTAAAAAGCTGTAAGCAAGCGCAAAACAGTGTTCATCCCTACGGAACATTTTGCGTCTTGTTCAACGGAAAAGTGCTCAGCTATCGTCCAGTTGGCAAGAAGGACCTGCTCGAGTGTCTATCCAAAGCCTAAAAGGGATAGACGTTACAAGGAATTCGTGAAAAAACCTGAAGTTCAACCTATATATAAGGGGGGTCTAGACACCGCAGAGCACAAAAAGCTCACAATTCAGTCTTACAGTCATACAAAATCTTGTTTTTGTTTGAAAAAGTTTTTAACAACACAATAAACTAGTAGCTTCTATCTAAAAAAAGGTGGAATAATTATGGAAGTTAGGAAAATTGCAGTTTTAGGCGCAGGCTTAATGGGACATGGCATTACGCAAGTAGCTGCTCAAGTAGGGAAATATGAAGTTTTCATGCGTGACATAGAACAACGATTTATTGACAACGGCATGAACATGATACGTGGAAGCCTACAAAAATTCCTCAGTAAGGGAAAAATAACAGAGGAGCAGATGAATGAAATCCTCGCAAGAATCCACACAACCATAGACCTCAAAAAGGCAGTTTCTGAAGCCGACCTCATAATTGAAGCAGCACCAGAAAACGTTGAACTGAAGAAGGCAGTGTTCCGTGAAGTAGACAGTTATGCACCATCACATGCCATAATTGCCTCAAACACTTCATCCGTAAGCATAACGGAACTTGCCTCAGCAACAAAACGCCCTGAAAAAGTCTGCGGAATGCACTTCTTCAATCCGCCACAACTAATGAACCTCATCGAAATCGTAAAAGGCGCAAAAACATCAGACGAAACAATCCAAACAATCCAAAACGTAGCACAAAAACTAGAAAAAGAAACGGTACTCGTCAAAAAAGACTCACCAGGCTTCATCGTCAACCGCGTACTCATCCCAGCCCTAAACGAAGCAGCAGCCCTCTACTGGGAAGGCATCGCCGACAGAGACGACATAGACAAAGCAGTAAAGTTAGGCTTAAACTGGCCCATGGGACCCCTTATGCTCTTGGATTACATAGGCGCAGACACAACACTGGCAATCGCAGAAGTGTTAGAAAAAGAATTAGACCCGAAATTTCATGCATCCCCAGGATTAAAACAAATGGTTAAAGCGCAAATGCTGGGAAGAAAAACTGGAAAAGGCTTCTACGATTGGACACAAAAATAGAGAGAGGTGAAAACAAATGGAGTTTAAATATATAATCTATGAAAAAACTGATGGAATAGCCACAATCACGCTCAATCGTCCAGAGGCATTAAACGCCTTCAGCAAAGACGTTGCAGACGAAGTTTTACAGGCCTTAGAAGATATTAGAAACGATGAAAACATGCGCGTTGTGATACTAACTGGTGCTGGCGAAAAAGCGTTTTCCGCGGGTGCGGACATTAAAGCCATGAAAGGAATGAACGCTCTAAAAGCAAGAGAACTCTCGCTGATGGGAGAAAGAATCTGCAACGCCTTGGAAAACTTGGAGAAACCAGTTATAGCAGCGATAAACGGCTACGCTTTAGGCGGTGGCTTGGAAGTAGCTATGTCATGTGACATACGCATAGCTTCAGAAAATGCTCGCATGGGTCAGACAGAAATAAACATAGGTTTGATTCCAGGATGGGGTGGAACACAGAGGCTTACAAGGTTGATAGGTGCAACAAGAGCCAAAGAACTTATCTATTCTGGAAAGATAATTGACGCAAAAACCGCTGAACAGCTAGGAATATTGAACATGGTTGTTCCTGCGGATAAGTTTAAAGAAACCGTAAAACAATTTGCTGCTGAGCTAGCCTCAAAGGCTCCAGTAGCCCTTAAAGTGGCTAAAGCCCTAATCAACAAAGGCGCAGAAATAAGCCTAGACGCTGCCATAGCTCTAGAACGTGAAGGCTTCGGCGTAGTAGCTTCGACAGAAGACCTGCAAGAAGGAGTCGCAGCATTTACAGAAAAACGCAAACCAACATTCAAAGGCAAATAGACAGAGAACCCTTCAGTTCTTGGAAAATTTCCCCATTTTCTAAAAAAGCCTACGATGCAAAATTCTTTAAAATTCTAGGTTACTTGTTACTGATTTTGAACATTACCGCAGCACTTAGGAGTATTAGCCCTACTCCGAAATAGCGAATCAGAGAGACGTATTCCTGAAAAAAGAGTATTGCCCAGAGATTGTGGAGAAACGGGTCCAGAAGTAAAATTGTTCCTTCAGTTGTTGGAGAAACTTCGCTTGGTTTGGTATAGTTTAATAAGCCATAAGGAAGCGTAGTGCTGAAAAAGGCAAATAAAGTCAAGAGCAGAAGTTGAGGTGGATCTAACACAGAAAGCCCTATGAAACTGGTGTTGGACGTAAAAAGTTGCAGAGTTAAACCTAAAATCAGGGCGCATGGTGCTGCCAAAATAAAAGTGTCAAATAATCCTTGAAGCGGTGTGTAGCTTGTTTTTCGCATTCTTTTGAAAAATAAATATGTGGCGTAGAAGAAACCGGCAAGTAAAGCAAAAGACATTCCAACAATATTTAGGTTCGAAGCTGGTTCTGTGAATGTTCCGCTTGCAAGTAGCGCTCCCAATATTCCGATAGTAATTATCATTGATTTCTTTGGGGTTATCTTTTCTCTTCTAGATATTACGGCTAGTATTGCCGTGAAGAAGGGCTGTGTATAGATTAGGGCTATTGATACGGCAATAGGGCAACCAAAAACTATTGAGGACAAGGCTGAAAGGAGGAAGGCGGAAAAGACAAGTCCTGTTATGATGAAATATGGTAAGTCCTTCTTTTCCAGCTTAAACTTTCCCTTAATCAGCAAAAATATCAGCGGAAGAGCCAAAATTACGCGGAAAATCACCTGTTCAAGGCTTGAAACTCCAGCGTTCTTAAGCATCTTTGAAAAAATGAGTATAAAACTGAAGCCGAAACTGGCAAATACAAGTAACAAGTGACTTTTTGTTATACTCAGTTCCCTCACCAGCTTCAGACTGCTTGTGTGAGGTTAATTGAATGCCCCTTATATAGCTTAAATTTCAAGATTGCCAAAAGACCTTATGAATAGATGAAAAATAAGTTAACATCTCGTATTCTTTTTTCTGATGATGAGATAAGCGCTTTTGGACACCAAAAGTTATATTTGAAACGATAAGACTATGAACGTCTTCTAAAAACTGAGGAGATTATTATTGCCAGATTTACGTGTGCTGTTAGAGGACATCCCTAAAAAACGTGTGCTTTTGCTTGGCAACGAAGCCATCGCCAGAGGAATCTTGGAAGCTGGAATAGGCGTAATGACAACGTATCCAGGAACACCCGCATCAGAAATCGGCGACACGGTCTCAGAAATAGCTAAAGACGCTGGAATATACATGGAATACTCCACAAACGAAATCGTCGCTACCGAAGTGGCAGGCGGAGCCGCAAACTCTGGAGTCAGAGCCCTCACAGCCATGAAACACGTCGGCTTGAATGTGGCTTCCGACTTTGTCATGACGCTGGCTTATACTGGCGTAAGGGCTGGCCTCGTAATTGTTACTGCAGATGACCCAGAGTGTTACAGCTCACAAAACGAGCAAGACAACCGCTTCTATGCTTTGCTTTCAAACCTACCATGTTTAGAACCTTCTAACGCTCAAGAAGCAAAAGACATGACAATTTCAGCAATTGAAATCTCTGAAAAACTGGAACTACCAGTGCTGTTGAGAACGACTACTCGCGTGAGCCACACTCGCGGTCCACTGGTTTATGGCAAGGTTATGAAACCAAAATTGAAAGGCGAATTTATAAAAGATGTAAAACGTTTAGTGATGGTTCCAGCTAACTCTAGGCCAAAGCACTCTATACTTTTGGGGATTCTCGACAAGGCTAAGGAGATTAGCGAAAGTTCTCCTCATAACAAAATCGCACGCGAAGCGAAAGACAGACAGTTTGGCATAATTTCTTCAAGTTCAGCATATAACTATACGGTTGAAGCTGCAGATTTGCTGGGTTTAGATGCTGGCATTTTGAAGTTGGGTATGACTTATCCGCTTCCAGAGAAAATGATTGGAGAATTTATGAAAAAACATGAAAAAATCGTCATCGTCGAAGAACTTGAGCCCTACTTGGAAATGCAGGTGAAAGCCATCGCGAAAGATTATGCGCCTGACGCTGAAATATATGGAAAAATGGGTAAGCAATATTTTGCAAGAGAAGGGGAGCTTTCGACACGCTTGGTTGCGACGGGTTTAGCCGAAATAACTGGTAGAAAGTTGCCCATAGACTTCGGAAAAATCGATGAAAACTTTGCTGAGGTTGCGAGGAGTTTGCCGCGGCGACCGCCTATTTTGTGTGCTGGGTGTCCACATAGGGCATCTATGTATGTTATGAGAAAAGTTGCAGGCGAAAAGGCGGTTTATTCAACTGATATTGGTTGTTATGCTTTGGGGTGTGCTCCGCCTTTAGGTGCAGGCGACATTTTGACATGTATGGGCTCAAGTATAGGCACTGCTGAAGGAATAAGCAAGGCTATAAGCGAAAATACCATTGCGATAATTGGAGATTCAACATTCTTTCATGCTGGGATTCCGGGACTTGTGAATGCTGTATATAACGATCATAAAATTGTCGTAGCTGTCTTGGATAATCTTACGACTGCCATGACTGGACATCAGCCGCATCCTGGAACTGGCATGACTGGTATGCATGTTTCTTCAAACAGGATATTAATAGAAAATGTTGCCAAAGGGTGCGGTGTGAAATATGTTAAGGTGGTTGATCCTTTCAAGGTTAAGGAAAGTGAAGCGGTTTTGAAGGAGGCTTTAGCCCGCAGTGATCCTTCTGTTATAGTTTTTCGGGCGCCATGCACTTTGATGGTGGTTAGGGAGAGAAGACGCAAAGGTGCAGAAATCGCAGTTTTCAGAATTACTGATAAATGCACGAATTGTATGGCTTGTGTTAAGCTTTTGGGCTGTCCTGCTTTAGTTGTTGAAGATGGAAAAGTTGGTATCAACCAAGTCTTGTGTGCTGCATGTGGGTTGTGTGCTTTTGTTTGTCCTTACAATGCTATAAAATGTGACACAACGGATTAGGTGGACATGTGAAATGAAAGAGTTTAACATAGTATTGGCGGGTGTTGGTGGGCAGGGTATACTTTTGGCTGCAGAAATTTTGGGCACTGCTGCAGTTAAAGAGGGTCTCAATGTTCGGGTGAGCGAGATTCATGGAATGGCTCAGCGTGGTGGAGCAGTGGTTTCTAACGTGCGGATTGGAGAGAAGGTTTTGGCGCCGACGGTTTTGGAAGGCCAAGCGGATGTGCTTTTGGGATTTGAACCGTTAGAGACTTTACGAAATTTAAGATTTGCTTCAGAAAAAACACTTGTTATAATGAATACTGAGGCAATTCCTCCAACAGAGCTCAGCGCTAAAATGATGAAATATCCAAGTTTAGAGGAAATAGAGAAAAAGATTAGGCATTTTACAAAGAGGATTATTGCTGTGGATGCTGCAAAATTAGCCAAGGAGGCTGGGAATATTTTGACGGAAAATGTTGTTTTGATTGGGGTTCTGGCAGCTTCAGAAAGGATGCCTCTTAAGAGTGAAAGTGTTTTGGCGGCTTTACGGGAGCTTGTTCCATCTAAACACTTGGGCGTTAATGTCAAGGCGTTTAATCTGGGCTGTGAATGTGGTAAAAAAGGCAAGATTATGTTTTAAATGTGTCTTTAACTGTTGGTTTTCGTTGGCTTTCCTTGTTATTCTCTAATATTGCTTTTAGAATTTTTTGGAATATTTGCATGTCGGAGACGTTTACTATTGGCACTTGGAGGCTTTTTTCAACTTCGTAGATTTTTTCGTATTTTGGATATTCTGCGTAGCAGATTTGGCTTATGGGAAATTCTTTTTCTTTTATTTCATGTTCGAAGGATTTTTCGTAAACTTCTAGGCATAGAATGTAGCCATCTATCCAGTAAAGCCTGTTCACGCCATAAGTTGTGGCGCACCATGCGATGTCGTTTACTGAGCGTTTATCTAAGCCTAAGATAGTGATTTTTCGTGTTGGAGCTATTTCCACGTCCATGCATTTCACTCCTTTAAAGGGGGGTTTTTTAAGTTTGCGGATTATTCCAAGAGAGAGGATGGCAGTAAAAAGTTTCCGTTCATGAAACTATGTTCGGTTAAGGAATTGCTAGCAGTTCGTCTTTGTTGGGAACTCCTTCGATTCGGTGATTGTTTATGATGATTGTAGGTGTGACTTTCACTTTTTTGATTTGGGCGAATATCCAGCCTTTTATGTTGGCAATGTCGTAGACTTTGATTTTTAATCCGTGTTCTTCTGCTACTTCTTTTGCGATTTTTAAGGCTAACGTGTCTTCTCTTGATATGAGTTTTTCAAATTTATGTTCCGGAGCCCAGCCGCCCCACACCCACGCAGTTGATTCAGAACTGAATGGTTTAACAGTCCATTTCGCATTTATGAAGAGTGTGATGGATTCAGCCATGCTTTTTTCACTCTTCGAAAGGTGTGCCTAGCACTTCTTTTGCTTTGGTGCTTATTTTTGGTCCAAGTCCATAGACGGTTTTTGGCCATTCGTCTACGTTTGTTAGGGCGTTTATTGGGGTTTTGTAGGATTTGAGGATTGATATGGCTTTTTCTCTTCCAATGTTTGGCAAACTTGCAACGAAATATATTTGGGCGTCTGATGTAGTTTCGACTTTTTTTGCTGCGTGAACTATCGGGGCCCTTTTTTCTGTTATTTGTTCTTGTCGGGCTGCTACGTAGAGAAAGTCAATGGTTTCTTTGTATGATGTGGTGTTTACTATGGCTATGCCATTTTTTGCTAGGTTGAACATGGCTCCCCAGACAGATGCAGGTTGGATTCTGCTGTATTTGTAGATTATGGGCAAATAGCCTTCTAGGAGAATTAGTGAGTTTGGGTAGACGTCTTTTAGCAGAAACAGTTGTTCGAAGAGGTAGCGTCGCGTGAGTGTGTAGACGAAGTCTTGGACGGTTTTTCTTTCTACGGCGCAGATGTCTGACAGGACGTAGTCGCCTTTTTCTAGTGTAGCGGTTTTGATGTTGACGCCTCGTTCTTTTAGTCCTTTAACGATTTTTGTGGCAGTGTTTGCTTCGCGGCTGTCAACAATAATTGTTGGTTCTTGTTCCTCTGTTTTCTTTTCTTTTAAATATGGAAGCAACGTTTCAGTACCAGACATTAGACTCAACTCTATACTATGCAATTATCATGAGAAATTAGTGGCTTCTTGCTGATAAAACTTCACAACATTAACTTTGAAAAGATTTCTTCCGACGACAGAACTTTTGAACTGCAATTTCTTGCTTTTTCAAATCCAGCGTGCATTCAATGCAAAGTTTTATTATAGAAAAGGAAGTAACGTAGATTGGGATATAACATGAAGCGACTCTTGCTGTTCTGTTCTCTCATTATCTGCTTTCTGGCAATGGCTATGAACCCTGCCCAAATTCCACAAGTGAAAGCCGCTGATGGATTGTCTCAACTTTCGGAAGAAGTTATGGTGGAAGTCAATTGCACTGAAGCGTCTGTTGTCACTATAAGCACCGTGACCTCAAGTAACGATTCCTTGGTGCATTTTCCAAGCGGAGTCAACTTAAGCGACGCTGGCTTGACAAATGTGACTACAATCGGAGTGATGTTTTCAACTGCTCAATCAATGTTGATGTACTTATTCAACAACACGGAATCCGCAACTGCTAAGTCCATCGCAGACGGATTCCTAACTTCAATGTCCTCTGCCTTTTCAACAAGCTTCGTTTGGCTCTCAACAGGCAGTGCTGATGGTCTCGTGAACGTAACATACACGGCAGCTGGGAAATCAAACTTGCCCTTGTATGTTGACGACTTGATTTCTGAGTGTCTGGCTTCAGATTTGGAAGGCTTTTCCCTGACGTTCGAGCCGATGTCTCATGAACCAGGCGCCTACACCGCGGTCGCAGCCATGAAGGATTCTGGCGATTTCAATTGGACATGCTATATGATGACTGGCTACGTGACCACGATTGCCGCAGGTTCTGGTAATCACCTTGTAGACGTTCTCGATCTGTTGGATGTGGGTTCGCTTGCGCCGTCGCCATACTCGGGCGAAGTCGAGGTTGGATATTCCTCTACAGTTATAGTGATGATCGCATCTGACTCTCCAGTAGGCTATGTTAGTTCGGAGCCTGGAACGACAGAAAACCCAGCGGAGAGAGGTTGGTTCATATATCCAATTCCACTTCCGCCATGGATGTTGCAAGCAATTTTCTATTTTGGATCAAGCCCGTCACCGCAGAGTCCTCTGACATTAACCTTCAGCGGCACAGTAGTTCCAGAGTTCACGACCGCAGCTTTGGTTACGCTGTTTCTTGTTACAGCGACAGTGGCTTTGGTTGTCAGAAAACGATTGCCAAAATAAGCGCACGCAAGTTCCTCGTCCCTTTTTTCTTTTGCAAAATGAAGTAAAGCTTCAGTTCAGCACATGCCTTCAGCTGTCCGCCATGCGTCATTATGAGAAACTATTATTTGATATTTGTAAGAGCTAAAAGGGAGCAACTGCATAGGATTCAAAGAGAGGAAACATGAATGAAGTATGAAGTAAAATACAAACCATCTTACTCAATGCTCGTAGTAAATCTAGAGCCAAACGAGAGAATAGTTGCCGAATCAGGCGCAATGACATACATGGACCCGAACATTGAAGTGCACACAAGAAAAAGAGAAACAAGCCTCCTAGGCACTTTAGGCTTGGCAATTTTTGGACGCCAATCCTTCTGGGTGAACGAGTACACTTCGAGGAACAGCACAGGCGAAGTCGGATTCGTTTCTGCACCAGTAGGCGACATCGAAAAACTAGAAATCAAACCAAATCAAGGCTATGTTATACAGAAATCCGCCTACATAGCTTCAACAGAAAACGTCGATTTAGACGTTAAATGGGAAGGCTTCACAAAAGGCCTATTCGGACAAGGCTTATTCATGATAAAAGTAACAGGCGACGGAACACTGTTCATAAACACTTTTGGCGCCATAGACAAACATGTCCTACAGCCAGGTCAATCAATGATTGTTGACAACTTCCATTTAGTAGCCTTCAGCAGCACATGCAACTACAAAGTCACAAAATTCGGCGGACTGAAAGAAACAATCCTCGGCGGAGAAGGCCTAGTAACAAACGTTACTGGACCAGGAGAAGTCTACATTCAAACGAAGAATCTGGGAGAGTTTGTCGAGTGGCTTTGGACGTTACTTGAGCCGAGAGTAAGGGCAAGAGCACGCTAGAATAGCGCTGCCTTCTTTTTTTCAACGAGAACCTTTCACTGTCAAGTTGTTCTTGTCAATATTTTTGGTTCTTTCCACTCTTCTCTAAGAATGCCGTAAATGAATAAGTCTCTACGTTCGCCTCTGATGAATGCAGACTTTCGGAGCACTCCTTCTTTCTTAAAGTTTGCTTTTTCTAGCACCTTCTGAGAGGCAATGTTCCTAGCGTCAGTCGTAGCCTCAATACGGAACAAATTCCTTGACATAAACAGATAATCAACGAGTATCATAACTGCCTCTGTGCAATAACCTTTGCCTCTTTCACTTGAGACCAAAGTGTAACCTATTTCACAGAGATCTCCAACTGGGCGCACAATAACAACACCTATCCTTGTTCCATCCTTCTTTTCTACGAAGAATCTTTTCTTTTCTGGAGGCGCAGTATCATAGTCCTTTTCCATTTCTGTTTTCGTTCTTTGCTCGAGAGGATTATATTCTCCAAAAAAGCCAGGGTCATTAACCCATTTTACATAAAATGGCAGGTCTTCTCTTTCCATGATCCTCAGATTCACATTTCTGCCTTCAAGCACCTTGAACACCAACCCCAACATTTACCTTAACTTCAGCTATAGCCTTTCCCCAAAATAAACCTCATACCAAAATTTTACATAGTTAATAATAGTAACTGTAAGGGGGAAGTTATGTCGCTTATACCAGCGTTTGAGTTAGGCTTATGGAACGCTTGGATTCTTGTCATTCCCATGTTAATCATCTTCTTTTTTGATGTAAGAGTGTCAGCTGCTAGGGAGTCAGAAGCTGGGAAGTCTGGAGAATTTCAGCTAACCAGAAAGGAGAAAACAGTCATAAATGCTATCATGCTGATTATGCTCGTTTCATTCGTTTATGCCGTTTTCTTGCCTCTGCAATCCACTACAACATGGCTATACAGTGGTCTCATTATCTATCTATCTGGAATGATTTTCACCATCATCACGCTTCTAAATTTCGCTACTAGTCCTAAAGACAGGGTTATCACTAAAGGTCTTTATGGTGCTTCAAGAAACCCCATGTACGTTGGTTTGCTTCTAATGCAAATTGGTGTGGGAATAGCTTGCTCTTCTTGGCTTTTTCTTCTATTAACAGTGGTGCTGATGATCCTGCTCAACGCTAATTTGTCAGCCGAAGAACGTTATTGCCTTTACAGGTACGGAGATGACTATCAAAAGTACAAGAACAAAACTCCAAGATGGATAGGAATACCGAAAACAGAGAAAAGGAACTAGAACCTACTCGTTTAAGTTCTTATAGCACGCGGAAGAATCATCGATTGAATAGTGTCTCCAAAAAACAACGTCAGCTCAGTCGCTTCAACATAAAACTTCAAACCATATTTGGCTCCAAATAGAGGGGCTCTAAGCTGTTGCACGCACACACAGACTAACCACTACAGAATAATAGGATAGAAATGACAATAAAAAAAGATAAGATATAGAAGCTTATGGTCCTTTCTTCGTTATCTCCTTAACAACACCAGCAGCCACAGTAGTACCCATGTCCCTAACCGCAAACCGCCCAAGCTCAGGAAAATCACTGTAAGCCTCAACCGAAATCGGATGCAAAGGCTCCATACGCACCCAAGCAGCATCACCAGTCTTCAGAAAACTCGGCTTCTCCTCAACAGTTTGCCCAGTACGTGGGTCAATCTTCCTAATCAACTCAGTGAACCTACAAGCAACCTGCCCAGTGTGATAATGCAAAACAGGCGTATAACCAGCAGCAATAGCAGTCGGATGATAAATCACAATAATCTGCCCAATGAACTCATTAGCAACAGTAGGCGGCTTATCAACAGGACCAGCAACATCACCACGACGAATATCAGTCTTCGCCACACCCCTCACATTGAAACCAATGTTATCACCTGGCTCAGCCCTAGGAATCCTAGTATGATGCATCTCCAAAGACTTAACCTCAGCCTGCTTGTTAGCCGGCATAAACATGACCACATCGTTTTCCTTAAGCACACCAGTTTCAACTCTGCCAACAGGAACAGTGCCAACGCCAGTAATAGTGTAAACGTCTTGAACTGGAACACGCAACGGTTTATCAAGCGGCTTAGCAGCCAACTCAAAAGTGTCCAAAGCATCAATCAATGTCGGTCCCTTATACCAAGGCATTTTCTCGCTTGGTTTAACAAGGTTGTCACCTGTCCATCCAGAAGTAGGCACAAACGGAATCTTTTCAGGCTTATAACCAACCATTTTAAGCATCCTTGAAACTTCATTTTTAACTTCATTGTATCGCTCTTCACCCCAATTAACTGACGCATCATCCATCTTATTAACAGCCACAACCAACTGTCGAACACCCAACGTGAAAGCCAAAAAGCCATGCTCTCTCGTCTGACCACCAGCCCCAATGCCAGCTTCGAACTCTCCACGTTTAGCTGAAACAAAAAGTACAGCACCATCAGCTTGACTTGCACCCGTAATCATGTTCTTAATGAAGTCCCTGTGCCCCGGCGCATCAATAACTGTGAAATAATACTTCTTTGTTTCAAATTTTAAGAATCGAAGGTCGATTGTTAAGCCTCTTTCCCTTTCTTCTTTTAGATTGTCAAGAACCCAAGCAAACTTGAAAGTTTCTTTTCCCAGTTTTCTAGCTTCTTCCTCATAGGCTTTAACTGTTCTTTCATCAACTGCTCCTGCCAAGTACAGCATGTGTCCTGTTGTTGTCGATTTTCCATGGTCCACGTGTCCCATGATCACTAGGTTTAAATGTGGTTTTCCAGTTTTGCTCATTCTTTTTCCTCCTAATTCTTTACTTCAAATTCCCTTTAAATTTTAGTGAATCGTTTACACAACTGTTCATTCGATTATTTTAACTTTATTATTGAGCTTCTGCGTTTATGATACATACTTGCTAAACCTCTTAGGTTTTCGATAATAACTAATGCATGTTTCACCTAATTTGCGTTCGTCATATTTCATGAATCCTGCTGCTCCCAGCTTTTTTATTTCTTCGTCTGTTGTTGCAGTAGCGGTTTCAAACTCGTCATCTTTGAAGTGAATCATGCTGATATACTTCATAGTGTTCTCGATTCTCTTATGTCCAAGCAGTTTCTTAACTGTTAACACGTTGCCATTAGTGTAGTGTGCTATCATAGTGCCTCCCCAATGTCTGAATGTTCTCAGCTCAATTGATAGTAAACGTGGATTCTTTTGTAATTCTGCAGCTCTCTTTCTCACTCTGTTATAGCAGCTAAACATTACTTGATATTTTGTTGGAAAGATTCTTTCAGAAGCCTTAGGTAAAGCGTTGAGCATTGAAATTAGCTTGTTTGAAACTTCGATTTGTCTGGGTAAGTGTCCTTTTACAGTCTTGTTTATGGTTATTATGTTCTTTGAAATGTCTATCCATCTTAGCTTCAACACTTCGCCAGGATCAGCATAAGTTTCCTTTAGGCATTGTAGATAAGCAGCCATTCTTCTGCTACGGCATGACGCTATAAGCTGGTCTAATTCTGTTTCGTCTGGAATGAAGGGTAAAGTGTTTTCTTGTTTGTATCTGGGGGGAGTCCATGTTAGCTTAAGCATTTTTAGAAATGCGGTATAAGAATAGACGTATTGCAGTTTTGCGCTGCTTTTTATGTTGTGTTTTCCAAGAGTTTCTTTAACGCTTTCTGGATTCAATAGGTCAGCTCCCAAATTGACAAGCGTCTTTAAGTTGTGTGGATATTTGCTTTCTTTTCCGTAGCCTTCTTTTTCCAAGTATGCCATAAACTGTGTGATTAAGCCTTTGATGTCTTGCTGTGTTGTTGGAGATGTTCCCGCAACGGTTTGTTTTTCTATTTCCGTTGCAGCCAAGTTTTTCGATTCTCCTTTTGAATCGCCTACTTTGGCATATCTGTTATAGTTAGGAAAAACATTTAAGCCTTTCTCTATAATAGATAGGTTAGAACAACCATGAGAACATACATCTTTACCCAAGCTGAAAGACAAACCATCAGAAGATTCTTTGACGGTTCTATTTCCAGAAGCGATCCTAACCTTATGAACATTTTTAGCAGAGTTAGAAATTGGGCTGATTTGCGGAATGACGTTCAATTGTATGTTAGATTGGCTGAAGCGGCATCCGCAAAGTCTGCATAAGTAGCGTTGCCTAGTCTCTCCAGTAGCCAAATATCTTATTCCATCTTTCCACGTTTTTTGACTACTGCACTGTGGACACTGCATTTATATTTTCAACCACTCATTATTTTAATGGGAAAAGAAAAGGGGGGTTAAGTGGCTGTTTGGCAGCTACGCCAAACGCCACATTTTAGACATACACATGCTGAGGGCATTAGGAAGTTTCCGTAGCAGGTTGGCTTTCGGGTTTCAGGATTTGGCTGATTAGCTGTTTCTGTTCGGGCGTCAGGGTTTCCAAGTTGAGCATTAACTGGTTTTTTGGTGGTGTTTCATGCTGTTTTTGGCTTGGCAACACTGTTTTCTTTATACTGTATCTGGTGTCTTTGTCTTTTCCAGTTTTGACAACTGTTAAGCTGACACGGTTTAAGTGGCCTATTTTATGTTTGATTTGTTTAAGCTCTCGGGCTATGGGCGAATTGAGGCTGATGCGCCAAACTCCAACGTTTGTTGGAATGTGTAGGCGTTTGCCAAACTTGCCCTCTTC
>Ga0172364_10001837_pt1 | contig 16614 bp, 17 predicted proteins | sample LakKivSesite10cm_FD_114545 | JGI IMG/M metagenome (GOLD analysis project Ga0172364, IMG submission 114545) | Sediment microbial communities from Lake Kivu, Rwanda - Sediment site 10cm | ecosystem: Environmental > Aquatic > Freshwater > Lake > Sediment | place: Rwanda: Western Province, Lake... | reverse complement strand
CAGCGTTAGAAATTCGGTGACATGGTCCAAATTTTCTTGAATTTGGTGCGTGTCACCTGAATTTCTCTCAAATATGGGGATATAAGCTTAATCTGTGAATTGAGTATCGTGTCCCCAAATTTTAGCAGGAGAGGACCGAGGAGAGGGGGATGCCCTTGTCATTGCGAGTCGCGCCAGCGACGAAGCAATCTCTAGCCTTTGATCTCGACATATTTACAGAATCTAGGGAAGATGCTAAAATTTCCTCACCTTCCGATCGGCGGTGAGTGTAGCTCAACTGGTTAGAGCATCGGACTGTGGATCCGAAGGTTGGGGGTTCGAGACCCCTCACTCACCCTTCTTTTTTCTCCCTACGTAATCCACCAAAATCAACAACTTAGACAATTCTAAAGAGAAAATCGGCGTTAAGTCCTTCTAAGTGATTTTAAGCCTTTCTTAGTGATAAACACGACACAAATCTTGACAGTCGATTTATAGACTTTCTGGGATTACTTAGGTTCGTCTCGCTTATTAAGATATCTCAGATACTTTTCATACATATCGCAGGTAATTTCCCAGGACTCATCAAGCTCGTTGGTAGTAGCGTCACGCAGCTTCCCAGCGAATTTTCCGCGATGACGACCCTGATTTAATGGCTCTCTATTGGCCAATCTTTTAAGTCTTCTACATTTTTTTCTGGATATTTCGAGCATTTTCCGAGCCTTTTTTTCTCCTCGGAAAACGGTCTGCAATGCCTCCCATACTTCATAAAGATAAACAAATACGCTTCCAGGATATCTCACTGCAGCGTCAAAACTGTCAAGTATTCTCCTTACTGTTGGGTAAGTTGGGGCATAGCGGCTGGATAATTCCGCAACAGCCTTCGTAGCCTCAATTCGATTTCGGCGCGAGTCATGAATTACCTTGCCGGCTGCATCTCTAAGAATAAGATCAGGACTCTCCACAAGCATCGTCATATTTGCAGACTGCACCTCGAGCGTCGTATCCCGTCGGCCATCGGGCCATATGCGATGTATCGATCCGACAAGAATTTCAAATGGCCGCCGCCGAATGGGAAGCGCACCGCGAAAATAGTCATTCAATTCCTGTGTTAGAGAATTACGAAGGCCCGGTACCGAGTCAAAAAAATTCGCATTCATCCGTGCAACGATATGACCGTCCATAATCTCGACAATGTAATTATCTCGATTCAATACAATTTTCTCTTCAAAATAATCGCGAGGTGTGTAGCTCCACTCACATTCGATTTTCGTTTCATCCATGTTACTTCTCCTGATGGTTAGGACTACTTAAGGCGCCGGATAATTCTTTTATGGGCAATTCGCGGCCCGTTCGCTGTTGAATATTTGCTTTTCGGGTTATGGCGATTCCCTTCCCGCATAATAGCAGTCCAAAATTGAGAGCACCTTTCCCTGGGCGGCCCTCTATATTTTTAACAAGCTCATTAAATCGTTTGTTCTTCTCGGTAAGGATCTTGTTATGTTCTCGTCCAAGGGCTGATAGTAGAACGTCGAGCACGGAAGCTCCAGAAGCTCGCATTGCCGAACAACCGACATCATCGCCAACTCCTTCTTGACCTCAGCCTGCTTCATCGGGACAGGAGCGTCTGTAATTTTTTTTCAGCCACTCCAGCTCCATCTTCAGCCGCCCGATCTGTTCGTACAGTTCTGCCTCTCGCGCCTCGCGCGCTTTCTCCTCGAGCGGCCAGCGATTGGAAAAAAGCTCAGGAAGCTGCTCGATAAGATGGTTGCGCCATAGACGGATCTGGTTGGGATGAACCTTAAACTCACTGGAGAGCTGAGCCAGCGTCTTTTCCCCCTTGGCCGCTTCAAAGGCCACTTTGGCCTTGAACGCCGCATCGTACGTCTTTCTCATGTCTAATAGCATACCATACCTCCTCCTGAGATATGGCAGGCTCAAAATCCACTTATGCCCCCTGTCCAGTTTTTTTAGGTGGTGTTATTTAATAATGGGGAGAATAATGCCGCTGTGTTTTGCTAATCATTTCGCTTTCTTCCCCTTTTCGAATATTCTTCACCTTATGGAACAACTTTCAAAGTCCTTAGTGTTTTAATTATGCTCTGAGAAACAGGCCATGCGACTCCATGGTCTCTGGCTCCAATCGCTTTAGAATGCTAAGATACTTTAAGAATAATTTGAAACAACCCAGGATTTCAAATTTGTCACAAACATAAATAGCTCTGGAAATATAAGTAACCCTGCATGGACAGATTCTGTAGCCACGGGTTCTATGCTCTTTGGGTGTCCTGCATCATTTCTAGTAGTGCGAATTTGATAAACAAAAGCCGGCCATAAGGCGTCAAGGCCCTCAGCTAGTTTTGGAGGCATCTTGGCTTTATATTTTTCAAGCTCTTTATTTAGTGCATTAATAACGCACTTTATGCGCCAATCTGACAATTCCTTGGGTGGAACCTTGCTAAGTGATTTCATTTTCTCCAACAAAACATCTCGAAGTTCGAGGAGTATTGTTTCTAAGGCAATCCCGACCAATACAGCTGTGGCTTTAATGCAGTTCGAGTTATATGTCTTCATAGCCTCGCGCACATAAGAATCTGTAATTCGGTTAATATCGCTGATTTTAGAGAGGTGAGATAAGTATCCATCTGGATTCGCAGGGTCGCGACTTAAGTTTTCGAGCGTTTTTCTGCCTTGTTCAGTAAGATGGCAAAATGGAGGGTTAGGATTTGAAAGATTATACCCCCAAGAAAGATGGCCACTTCTGAAGAGGTCGAACCAATATGTTAATAGTGCCTGTTCATTTTCGAGTCCAGTCAACTTCAAGCGCTGGGAAGCTTCTTCTAAGACAGTAATTTGTTGCAGAGTGGGATACCGTTGTGCCATTTCAGCTACCACCTCCAAAAGAACTCTTCTTATCCTTTCCCCCCTTATTTCTTCTTCCATTTTTTCCCCTCCTTATACTCGTCTCTATTATCGACGCGATTATCCGCCTGCTATCAAGCGGCGTCTATTGCTAACCGGGAGGCCATGCCTCTATCGGGGCCTCTGGCCTCCTTGCGCCTCATTCTTTTCGGGAAGGAGAAATAGAAAAGTTTTTGGAATCGAGATTAATTCATTAATCCTGTGGCTGTTCCCAAATCTGATCATTTCAGTCTGATTTCTTAGTTTCTTTTTCCCTTATGCTCTGTAAATTTGCAAAGGAGCTTGGCCAATTTTGAACTTCAACTGGCAAGGCCTCCCAACGTTTGTATGGGCTTTCATCTATTCCTCTTATGCAGACATCTAACTCTCCACCGGTCACATACACCTCCTGTTGACCTGAGCTATTGCCAGAAGCAAAAAGATTCCTCTGCCCAATCTCGATATCCCTTATGCATATCCACACAAGACAAATAGCTATGATAGTAAGAACAATCTTTAAATACCTATCATTTTTCATTATTCCCTCCTATATGTTCTTAAACGAGAATTTCGTTTTGTTCAATCCTCCATATCAATGAGGCGATTATCCGCCAGCTTTCATGCGGCGTCTTTTGCTACCGGGAGGTCATGCCTCAGCGCTGGGGCCTCTGGCCCCTCCGTGTATTTCATTAGCCCAAGCCAACGCAGCCGAACAGCTCTTAAAAGTACAATTAGAAATTTTGTTTGTATTGATATCCAAATACTCATCCGTAGCAACAATCTTATACCCCGGTAAATAAAATATCCCATTTAGCTTAAACTTCCTTGGGCCGAGTTCCGCAAATTCGAGCCAAATTTCTCCCGTGGACTCGTTCCATACTTTAATTGCGTTTGGTGAGATATCTACCTTGAAACCTTTCTGCACATGCTGAATTTTGCTGTTGGCTACTTTCACCACGGTCTTTCCTTTCTCATCATTAACACTACTATTAAATAAAATTTTCCCGTCTTCTCCTACCCTAAATCTTATAATTTGTTTGTTAATTCCTTGGCCCCGCACCTCCACGACCTTTCTACACTTACTTATTAAATTTGACCCGAAGATTACCTCATAATTCTCAGCCTCGTATTTCATTCTTACCTCCCCGATAATTTATTTAGAAGCTCTGCCTCACTTTGGGCAGCTACCTCCATGCGTCTCAACTTATCTTTGTTCTTTTCTCCCCCGTTTTCTCAGGTCTCCTCAGCACCACACAAACGAGGATATATGCAAAGATCCCAACGAGGAAGACTATCGCCAGCTCTGTAATAAAGAAGTCCACTCTGAATTTGTTATATATAAATTTTCCGCCATATGTTAAATAGAATTCCCTTTCAATAAGATAAAGCTCTTCGGTTTCGAACGTTTTCTCTTTATTTTTATCCCACTTATCTTGAATTTTCTTCCACTCGTCTTCTTTTTGCTTTTTCCATTTAAGAAATTCCATATGGTTTATTCTATTCGCAATAAATAAAGGAAGAGGCTGAAATCCAAATTCATCTAATTGTACCTTTTTTAACTCTCCGATTATCTCCCAATATCCTCCATATTCTTTAGGTATCTTTGCTCTTAACCTTAAAGCGTCGTGAGCAAGATAAGCTTCCTTTTCAAAAGGAATAAAAAAGATTGCCATAATAAAGAGAAACCCAAAAACTAATAGAATAGTCTTTTTGCATTTATTCATTTTCCCTATCCTTCATTTCCAGAAATCTTCAAAACTGCTCCATGTTTTCTCTTTTCCTCTATATTTGATAGTAGCTTTTCCTAAGAGCTCTCTATCTTTATACAGCGCTTCTTTATGTTGAACATATCTAAGTGCCACTCCAGTGTAAATTCCAAATCTGAGAGGTCCTCCCTCTCCTTCTTTGAGGATTACATAAGGACGTTTACCCTGGCACTCGATTACCACTACAATTTCGTGCGGCTGAATACTTTTCTCTAAAATACAAACGTGCGCCCAAGCTTGCTCAAGAATTCTTATAGGATCATACTTTTCTTCCATGTTCTCCCCCTTCTCGACTTCCGATTAAACCGATCAAAATCTCATTCAAACACAAAATTATTCCTGCTGCTTTAGTTCCCCTCCTATCCATGCCAACCTCCTTCTTCCTCCAACATTATACCTCTCTCAACTGCCTGTCAATCCGAGCGGAACCTCATCTCCTCATACCTCCCCTCTGTTATTTTTAAAACAACTCATTTCCACTGTTAACATCGCATTGCGCAAGAAGCTCTCCAGTCTCTGCTCGCCTTTTAATTAGTAGTCTCCAACTCTAGACAATTTTTGCTTATTCTATTCAGCCAAGGCAGGCTCCAACACCTGCCTAATTTGTCTGATCTGAAGCCTCAAATCAATGGACCTGATGAATCTTATAAATCCCCATACTAAAGCACCCCACTCTATTTCCCATAATTTCTTGATGCTCCTGGCGAATTTAGCCTTTCAAACCTAATACGGGATATCGCCTTAGGAAGGCTCTCTCTTCTGTTGACAAGAAGCACACAATAGGCTATATTTGTGTCGTGAAGCTGTTCGATTGGAGCCTGGGAAAGAACGAAGAAGTGAAGGCCCAAAGAAAGATCTCTTTCGAGGATATCGTTTTCAGCATTTCCCGGGACGGCCTCATGGATATCCTTGAACATCCGGATCAACAACGATATCCGGGCCAAAGGATTTTCCTCGTGAACGTGGATGATTACGCGTATATCGTCCCGTTCATCGAAGATGAAAAGACGATTTTCCTGAAAACGGTCATTCCTAGTCGGAAGATGACTAAAAAATATTTGGGAGGAAGGCGACGTGAAAACAAATAAAGACGAAAAAGAAATTCTTGATTCTGTCGAACGCGGTGAATGGAGGACGATTCCGGATGTCGAAAAGGAATCTCATCGTTATCAGAAATATGCCCGGTCGACTTTTCGCAAGGACAAGAGAATCAACATCCGGATTTCAGAGAAAGACCTCATCAAACTCCAGAGAAGAGCTGTTAGGGAGGGTCTTCCCTATCAAACGTTCATCTCCAGCATTCTTCACAAATTTGTTACGGGGCAATTCATGGAGAAATCATCCGGATGATCGTTGACATCAGGCAGAGTGCGTCGACTGCAACCGAACTCAAGCCCCTTCTTTGACTCAAGCGAACCCTGTTTTCAGTTGACTCACTCCCCTATTCCTTGATAACCTTTAGCCACATTTGATAGGAGGGATCAACGGTGGCCGTCAAGTGCCCGAAATGTCATTCTGAAAATCCCGAGACTAAGCAATTCTGTGCAGATTGCGGAACGAAGCTTATTCGCCATTTCGGCGACATTCAGCCGAAAGTTACGGAAACCCTTCAAGTCCCCATCCACGAACTCACTAGGGGGACGATCCTTGCCGGCAGATATGAAATCATCGAAGAGCTTGGCAAGGGTGGCATGGGCAAAGTCTATAGAGTCGAGGACAAAAAAATCAACGCAGAGATCGCCCTCAAGCTCATCAAGCCTGAAATTGCTACCGATAAGAAGACGATCGAGCGATTCAGCAACGAATTGAAAATGACCCGGATGATTTCCCACAGGAACGTCTGCCGCATGTTTGATCTCGGCGAGGATAAAGGATCTTATTTCATCACCATGGAATATGTTGCCGGAGAGGACTTGAAAAGTTTCATCCACCGAATCGGCCAGCTTCCCGTAGGAAAAGCCATTTCCATCTCCAAGCAGGTCTGTGATGGTTTGGCCGAGGCTCACAGAATGGGAGTTGTGCATCGCGATTTAAAGCCCAGCAATATCATGATCGATAAAGATGGCAATGCCCGGATCATGGATTTTGGGATTGCCCGATCGGTCTCGGCAAGAGGGATAACAGGTGCTGGGATGATCATCGGGACGCCCGAATATATGTCGCCTGAACAGGCAGAAGCGAAAGATACAGATGCGCGCTCAGATATATACTCATTGGGAGTCATTCTTTATGAAATGGTGACTGGGCGGGTACCGTTTGAAGGGGATGCGCCACTGAGCGTCGCCATGAAGCATAAGGGGGAAAATCCTGAGGATCCCAGGATTTTCAATCCCGGCATTCATCAGTCTTTGAGCCTGCTCATCCTCAAATGCCTGGAAAAAGATAAGGCCCGACGGTATCAAACAGCAGAGGAACTGTTCTCTGAAATGGGCACCATTGAACGAGATGTCCCGTCCACGGCGATAACAAGACCTCAGAAGAAGCCCTCGACTTCCCGGGAGATCACCATCCAGCTCAAACCAAGAAAAACCGTGATCATTCTTGCGGCCGTTGCGGCCTTGGCTGTGATTGCCATAAGTGTCTGGCGGCTGACCCCCCGCAAGAACCTCAGCCCCGCTAAGGTGCCGGCCGAACCCGTATCCGTGCTTGTCGCAGACTTCGAAAATTTAACGGGAGATCCCATTTTTGAAGGCACGATTGAACAAACCGTGAGCCTGGGATTAGCCGGAAGCCCAGTCGTTAAGAATTTCGGCCGTGAGGCCGCACGACGGATCGCTCTTCAGCTTGACGCGAAATCCGAAGGCCGACTGGAGAATAAAATGGCGCAGGCTGTTGGTCGGAGGATGGGGATTAGTTTCATCGTCGCTGGCAAGGTAGAAACTATCGGAAAAGGCTATATTATAAATGTCTGGACTTTGCGCCCGGATTCCAGCCAGAAAGATAGTACTTTTTCGATTGAGATCCCTAATAAAACAACCATTCTTAAAGAGACGAACAAGCTGGCCGCAAAGCTTGCCTCGAGCATGAGCGGCATCAAATCTCGCTACAATGAGCAAATGACGACGACATCGCTTGAAGCCATGAAAGCGTTTTCTGAAGCCCGGGAGTATGATGTTCAGGGTAAATATGAGGACGCTATTCAAGAGTACCTGCGGGCGATCAAAGAAGATGAGAAGTTCGGCCAGGCTTACGCCAATCTGGCCAACGACTACCACAACCTTGGCCAAATTCAGAAGGCAAAAGAATACTATGAAAAGGCAATCGCCCACCTTGACCGGATGAGCGAAGATGAGAAGCTTACAATCCGCAGTACTTACTATCTTGTCGTCCGGAACTACAAGAGGGCGATCGAATCCTTTCTGTCTTTTTTAAAGCTTCATCCCAGAAGCCAGTGGGGTTTAGCAAATATCTCTCTGGCCTATTTCTATGCCCGCGAGATTGAAAACTCAGTAGAGTCTCAAAAAAAGGCCCTTGAAGTTTTTCCTAAAGACATCACTGGCCATTTCAATTTGTCATGGTACACTATGGCCTACGGCGATCTCAAACTGGCTGACGAATCCATCAGAAAAGTGCTGGACAACCAGCCCTCCAAGACTAAGGCTTACACAGTCAAGGGTATGATTAGAGTGTTAGAAGGATCCGTGGACGATGCGAAAGATGCCTACCAGAAGATGAAGGACACGGGCACTACCGGACCCTCGCTTGCCGATATGGCCTTGGCAGATTTGGCTCTCTATGAAGGACGTCCATCTGAAGCATTACGGCTATTGGAAAAGAGCATTGCAGAGGATGAGCAAAAGGACCTTAAGGATTATACGTCCGAAAAATTCATCATGCTGGCGCAAGCGCTCCTTCTTCAAGGAAAGGAAGATGAAGCGGCTGCCGCCGCAGAGCGCGCAACGGCCTTGAGCTCAAGAGAAAGCATCAAATATTCGGCAGCGCAGATTTTTATCAGCAGCCATCGAGATGATGAGGCGAAAGCCTTAGCCCGAGAACTCAAAGAACACATCTACCCGGAATACCAGTCCTATGCCTTGCTTCTTGAAGGTGAAAGAAAACTTCGTGATGGCGATACATCAGGTGCACTAAAACTATTTGAAGAAGCCAATTCCCAGCTCGATACCTGGCTCAGCCGGTATGCCCTAGGTCGGGGTTACCTGGCAGCCGGTGCCTATACAGAAGCCCACGAGGTTTTTGAGACGTGTCTGAGCCGACGCGGTGAGGCCGTCTCGGTTTTCTTCGAGGACTTCCCCACTTGCCGGTACATCCCGTCTGTTTATTACCATTTGGGCAGGGTTCAACAGGCAATGGGTAGTACCGAGGCGGTGAGAACTTTTGAGACTTTTATGTCTATAAAAGCCAAGGCTGAAGCAGACATGCCCGAAGTCGAGGATGCCAGGAAGCGGCTGGCGCGGCTGAAGGGCTATGCAACGGACTGAAGACATTGAATCTGATAAGCGATGCTATTATGCCTGAGAAAAGTTCGAAAATTGGACATTAGCCCCCCCTGTTTCATTTTTTCCTTTGCGGGCCTATCACTTCCCTTATATCATGCTTCTGGCCTTAATAATTCAAACTGAGCCGCATAAATTAGTTTTGTCTAGCGCCCAAGTGAGAAGCATCTGTTTTTCGGACGTCTAAAATATAGAAATATTTTAATATTTATAAAAATGCAAAAGACAAATAAAACTTTTCTAACCTCCCTTGATATATTTTGATACTTGTCTGAAAGGAAAAAGATATTGATGAAACCAACCTTCGTGGTTTATATAGATGAATCAGGCGATGAGGGGTTTTCGTTTGAAAAAGCATGCGCGAATTGGTTCGTATTGTCTGCTGTTGTTACCAGAAAAGCGACGGATTTAGAGACGGTCAAGCTGGTCGACCGTGTCCGGCAGCTCCTGAATAAGCCTGAAAAGATTCCTCTGCACTTTCGCGATCTTAAACATGAACAACGTTTGCCATTAGTTGGCGAGATAGCAAGAGCAGATTTAAGGACAGTGACAGTTTTTTTCTTTAAACCCCTGATAAGAGAGCCAGAGAAGTTTCAGGAACGATATCGACTTTATTTCTATTCGGCTCGGTTTCTGCTTGAGCGCGTTTCATGGTACTGCAGGGACAATAAAACGTCAAATGATACAGGAGATGGGAGTGCCGAAATTATATTTTCAAATCGCTCTGGAATGTCCTATGCCGAAATTAGTGATTATTTGAGTTACTTAAGAAAGCGCAGCGACTTTCTTGATGTGGAGATTGATTGGGCAACTATTAACCCTAAACAAATCGCAGCCTTCTCACCCGGTAAACGGATGGGACTTATGATCGCAGATGCTGTGGCAAGCGGATTTTTCCGTGCCGTGGAACCTTCTCAATATGGGTATACCGAAGCTCGGTACGCTCGAACCCTGAAGCCGGTTGTCTATAATCATAAGGGCAAGTTTATGGGATATGGCCTAAAATTTTGGCCAAAAAACGATGCTTTATTAAGTAAATTGGAGTGGCTAAATGAATACGAAGGCTCCGGGTCTCAGGATCCCACCCGTTAGGGCTGCTGTCCTCATGGACAACCTGAGTTTTGTCCCGCGCAAGCCTTCACATATACTATGGTTAACTGAGCCAAATTTGTCAAGTATTTTCTGGTTTTTTCCTGCTTTTTTACCCCAAAATTGAGTACTATTGGATCCGCAGGTTGGGGGTTCGAGCCCCCTCACTCACCCTGCCTTTTTTCCCTTGTCAGCCAATCAGCCCCCACATTTTTTGCTTTTAGCCTGATTCATTTGGACTGAGCCATAATAGAAATTTTGCCCACCCCAGGTCTCTACTGCCTATGTCTTCGCTCTTATTGAATCGTGCCTGCCTATGTGTTATAAGCGAAAGCGTCTTGACTTGAGGTAAATATGAACCAGGGGCCTACATGAACAATAATCTAAGGATCCTAACTCTGAGCTTTTTCATCGTCTTTCTCCTTATAGGATGTGCCAATAAAGAAACTCAGACAGCAAAAGAGGTATCTCGACAGGAAGAAACCTCAGGGATAGTGCCGGTAGAGGGAGCTGAACTTCACTATATAATAGAAGGAAAAGGAATTCCTTGGCTTAGCCTTGGTCATCCAGAGAGCCAACGCCGAATATTGTCTCCGCAGTTGAGAAATTATTTCCGGTTTATTTTTATGGACTTAAGGCATGATGCCCGGTCCAATTCTTCATTAGAGATTGCCAAAATAACGCTTGACACATATCTTGATGACATTGATAAAGTTCGTAGCACTCTGGGCCTTGATAAGGCTGCTGTATTCGGGCACTCCCATCACGCATTTTTGGCCATCGAATATGCCCGAAAGTATCCTGCAAAGATATCTCATATCATTATAACGGGTTGTCAACCAAGAACTGCATGGGGTGCAGGTGATGAATTTTGGGAAACAGATGCATCCGCCGAGCGAAAGATGATCTTTAACGAGAACTGGGAAAAAATTCCAAGAGATAAACTGAATCAGATGTCTCCAAAAGAAAGGCAAGTGACAACATATGTCGCCATGACGCCAAAACTCCTATTTGATCCAAGAGGAGATTTATCCACTATTGTCAATGCTTTTGATAATGACAGGGCTGTATTTCTTCATTACCAGACTTCCATTCTAAAAGATTATGACATTATCGAAGGGCCTGCGATTTCAACACCGGTATTCCTCGCACTTGGCCGATATGACTATATATCTCCTTACATACTCTGGGATGATAGAAAAGATGTTTTGTTAGACCTCTCCTACAATCTCTTCGAGAAAAGCGGTCATTTTCCGATGGTTGAGGAGCGGGACCTGTTCGATAAGAAACTGATTGAATGGATCAAGAGTCATTAATCAGAGAATTCTCTTGGGACTGGAAGGATTAAGCAATAGTCCGAAGACATGGAATCTGATGTGCAATTCTATGATTCCTCAGAAAATTTCTAAACTCGTATGTTCGCCCACCCTTTCCTTGTCCTCTATCTAAATGACTCCGAGAGTATTCAGGTGCTGATTCTATGATTGGCGTCGATTATTCAGGTCTTTCTGCCGAAACCTATTTATGGAAGTGGTAGATTCCGCAGGCGAAATAATCTTCGTAATCTTTAAAATATCTGTGGATGGCCTGCATCCGGGTCTTGATTTCTGGGTTTTTCGAGATATTCCTGAGAATCCTGAAGGTCCGGAGAAAGCCCTCATCTTTGAGCATGCCAAAAATTCCACCGCTTCGAGGATTGAATTCGAGCGGAATGATATTGACCTCCGGAATGCCCGCCGCACTGAATACTTTTCGCCAGCCATCGAAAGTCTGAACATTGGTCATACAGTAAGCGCAAATCACATCGGACAATATCCTGAGAAACTCCGGCGGGATCGGTTTTTTCCAGCTGAGTTCCAGCCAGCCGGCTGAACCATTCGGCCTGATGACTCTTTTCGCTTCCTGAATGGCCCTGACCTTGTCTTCAATCAGCACCAGCATCGCCTGGGATATGGCGATGTCAAATTCAGCGTCGTCAAAAGGGAGGCCGAGCGCGTCCCCGACATGGAAAGTGATTTTACCGCTCAGGCCTTTTTTCTCAGCGAGGTGGATGGCCTCATCAATTAATTCGGGCGCAAGGTCAATCCCCACGACCTCGCAACCGAATTTCTCAGCCAATAAAATAGCGGTCGTGCCTTTCCCGCAGGCGATGTCAATCACCCGGGAATTCCGGTTGACTCCCAAGGCTTTGATTAATTGTCGGGTGGTGGCAAAACCGCCCGGGTGAATGACCGTCATGCCGACATATTTCGCCATAAAATCGAAAATGTCGCACTTCGAAACCGTCGTGCATTGCTCAGCGCAATTGTCTTTTTCCATTCTGTTTCTTGATAATTGGTATCTTCAATCATACGTGTTCTCCCGACCCACCGTCAAGCAGGTTGACTCCCTCCCCTATTCCTTGATAATCTTTAGCCACACCTGATAAGAGGGACGATAAGTGGCCGTCAAGTGCCCCAATTGCCAGCACAGCAATCCGGACGACACTGTCTACTGCGGGAACTGCGCCACGGCGCTTACCCAGGCTGGCCCACCGCCTCCTGCCCTGACAAAAACGCTCGAATCGCCTGCCTATGTTCTACCCAAAGGAAGCCTTATCGCCGAAAAGTACAGCATCACCGAGGAGATCGGCCGCGGCGGCATGGGCGTTGTTTATAAAGCCGAGGACATGAAACTTGCCCGCAAGGTCGCCATCAAGGTCCTTCCTGAAGTCTTTATGGCCGACCGCGAACGGCTGGCCCGCTTCGAACGCGAGGCCAGACTTCTCGCCTCTCTCAATCATCCGAATGTCGCCGCGATCTACGGAGTTGAAGAAGCCGGCGGCAGGCGCTTTCTCATCCTGGAGCTTGTCGAGGGCGAGACCTTGACCGAGCGCCTGGGCCGGGGTGCACTCACTCTCGAAGAAACCCTGGAAGTCTGCAGCCAGATCGCAGAAGGGTTAGAAGGCGCCCATGAGAAAGGTATTATCCACCGCGACCTCAAGCCCTCGAACGTTAAAATTACTTCTGAGGGGAAGGTCAAGATACTGGATTTCGGGCTGGCAAAGGCTCTCCACGACCAGACGTCCGAGACTGACATCAGCGAGTCCCCGACGATTACCGCGGACATGACGGAGCCGGGTGTGATTCTTGGGACTGCCGCCTACATGAGCCCCGAGCAGGCCACAGGGAGGCTGGTCGACAAGCGGGTGGACATATGGGCTTTCGGCTGCATCCTCTACGAGTGCCTGACGGGCAGGCGCGCCTTCGCCGGCGCTACGGTCACGGAGACTATCGCGGCGATCCTCAGAGGGGAACCCGACTGGGATTCGCTTCCTGCGGGCACGCCGGGAAACGTGCGGGCCGTCCTGCGCCGGTGCCTGCAGAAAGCCCCCAAAGAACGCCTACGCGACATCGGCGATGCGCGGATTGAAATCGAAGCACCGGCGGCCTCTCCCTCTGAAACGGCGCCTGCTCGCGGGCGGTTCTCACTTCCCTGGCTGACTGTTGTTGCGGCCGTCATGCTTCTTGCGGGCATCTTCATCGGCCGAGGACTAATCATGCATCCGCAGCCCCCTTCTTCCCCGTCGGTTATAACATCAACCATCACGGTCGAACCGGGTCACTGGCTGGACGGGATGCTCGCCGAGTTTGAGCGGCCCACCCGCACGGCCATGGCCATTTCCGGGGATGGCAATTTCATCGTCTATAGCGCTATTTCTGAGAACCCGGGACCTCATGCAAAACCTCAACTGTATGTGCGACCGACGGATCAGATGAAAGCGAGGCCCATTCCAGGGACGGAAGGGGGCATAAGTCCTTTCCTGTCGCCCGATGACCGGTGGTTAGGATTCTGGTCAGACGGCAAGCTGATGAAAGTCCCTGCGGAGGGTGGAATCCCTGCACCGTTGGGCGACGTTTTGAGGCCTTTCGGAGCGACCTGGGGGGACGACAACAGCATCGTATTTTCGTCAAAAAGTGAAAGCGGCCTCGTCAAAGTATCGGCCAATGGCGGCGAACCGGAGATATTGACCAGCTTCGACAGAGAGAGGCAGGAAAGCGGCCATCGCCTTCCTCATTTTCTCCCTGACGGAAAAGGCGTGTTGTTCACAGTCGTGAGACACCCCTGGGATTTGCAGCCGCGGGTCGCCGTACTGGAACCCACGAAACGGCAATGGCGCTATCTGCTGGAAGATGCGGCCGATGCCCGGTATGTCGCCTCCGGGCATGTGGTCTTTCTTCGCCAGGGGAAACTGATGGCCGTGCCGTTCGACCTGGACCGACGTATCTTGACCGGCCAACCCGTTCCCGTCATAACCAGCATTATGCAGACGCTCAACACCAATAGTGCCGCCAATTACACAGGAGCTGGCCAGCTCAGCATCTCAGATTCGGGTTGGCTGGTTTACGCGCCTGGTGGCATTGTTCCCGAACCGGAGAACTCGCTCGTCTGGGTGGATCAGAAAGGAGTCGAGCAACACATCACATCGTTGAGAGCCGAATTTACCGGTGCCCGCCTGTCTCCGGATGGTCGGTGGGTCGTTTACAAATCAGGAGGGAGATTGTGGATTTATGACATCAGTCGCAATACTGCAAGTCCGCTGACAAGTGAAGGCTGGACAGGTGTTGCGATCTGGACTCCGGATGGCAAACGGGTGGTCTTTCCCTGGACGACGTGGTGGATGCCCAACCTCTATTGGCAATTTGCCGATGGAAGGTCAGCCATGGAGCGACTCACAACAAGCGAGACCTACCAGGAGATAGGATCATGGTCTCCGGATGGAACGACTCTCGCGTTTGCGGAAAGTCCGCCGGAAATGAACTACGACATTCTGCTTTTGGATCTACAAACGCGTGGCGTCCGGCCCTTCCTGAGTTCTCGATTCGATGAAAATCAGCCGGAGATTTCTCCCGATGGTCGCTGGATTGCCTATTCGGCCAATGAGTCTGGACGGTACGAGGTTTATGTGCAGCCCTTTCCTGGGCCGGGAGGTAAGTTTCAGGTCTCCCTCGAAGGAGGCCGGAGACCGCGCTGGACAAGGAATGGCAAACATCTCTACTATCGTTGGAGGAATCAGGTCTGGATAGTGGACGTTCACACGGAAAGCGGTTTCAGTCTAGGAAAGCCGCGCCTGCTATTTGAGAAGTCCGGGTACGCTAACTCATACGATGTGTCGCCGGACGGTCAGCGCTTTCTTATGGTGAGGCTCGATGAGAGCAAGTCCACCCCCGTAAAAGAAATGATCCTGGTCCAGAATTGGTTAGAAGAACTCAAGCGCCTCATTCCCAGCGGAAAGAAGTGAGAACATCGCACCAAGCCTCCCCTAACTTGACGATGACAGGAAGAGCCTGGCGTTTCCCAGTTTTGCATCAACCCAAACTTGATTTCCCTTGAGGCCCTAATGTTGCTGAGAAGGTGCGTGCACCTTCCAGTCCGATCAATCGCGCAGCAGAGTCCCGAGCTTTCCCAGGATCTCGCCGACGGTGACATCAGGAAGAGCACAAATCCGGACTGCCGAGCGCGACCTCCAATCCAGGCTCTTGACCTGATCGGCCAGGACAACGCCGGAGATCGCCAGGCCGTCGGGAATGCGGACTTCCCATGGATAGCCTTTGACCTGGCTGGTCACCGGGCAGAACAGCGCCAGGCCGACTTTCGCGTTATACGCTTCCGGAGAAAGAACGACGGCGGGCCGCCGGCCGGACTGCTCATGGCCGGCTTGAGGAAAGAGCGTCATCCAAACGGCGTCGCCGCGCCTGGGGACATATGGATTCCGCTTTACCATGGCTCCTTCCCGACAGGTCTTCCGGTTTCCCACTCGCCGTGGATGTTTTCCGGCGTGACCTCGGCAAGCAGATCCTCAAGCTTCCACTTCGTCTCTCTGTCCGGAGCAATGATGAGCGTGCCGTCTTTCAACATCAAAACAACAGACGAATTCTCGGCCAGGTTCATCTCATCAGCGAACGCTTTCGGGAGCCGCACTGCCAGGCTGTTGCCCCATTTTCCAATTCGTGAAATCATTTTTCTCTCCATGTATCTACAATGAAGATACATTGGAAAAAACAATTTGTCAAGCGATTGGATTTGGGAGCATATGATGCTGAGCCTCCTGCCCGATTTAAGAAAGCGCATGGGAAGGACTGCCCGGGCAGCGATTCTACCCCTTCGGGCATCATTATTCTCTCCTTCGTTATGGCGTTCTCCAAATTGTTGATAAATCAAGGGGAATTAAGTGCATTACGTATGGCGTCCCCCAAATTGTCGACTTTGACATCTCCCTATCACTGTGATAATTATGGCGCGGGATAATCCGGTAATCATGGCCAAACGGAAATTCCGCCTTTTCCCCTGCCATAAAGCCAGGCCTGACCAGGCAGGATTCTTTCGCCGTTTCCTCGCCTTCACGATCGATTCCATCATCATCATCATCGTGGCCTTTTTGGTTT
>Ga0172364_10001835_pt1 | contig 16620 bp, 16 predicted proteins | sample LakKivSesite10cm_FD_114545 | JGI IMG/M metagenome (GOLD analysis project Ga0172364, IMG submission 114545) | Sediment microbial communities from Lake Kivu, Rwanda - Sediment site 10cm | ecosystem: Environmental > Aquatic > Freshwater > Lake > Sediment | place: Rwanda: Western Province, Lake... | reverse complement strand
GCAGGGGGATTTTATTTTGCCATAGGAGGGAGCGCCGATGAGTCATTATGTCCGAAACTGCCTTCTCATCCTGCTTTCATTGCTAGTACTCAGTAGTGTTGGTTGCGGTTCATCACCTGCCGGGAAAGCCGAGTCTCCAATCCAAATTACAGACCAGTTGGGCCGAACGGTCGGGTTGGCCAAAATCCCGGAAAGGATTATTTCCCTTGCCCCAAGCAACACGGAGATTCTCTTTGCTCTGGGCTTGGCTGATAAAGTAGTGGCGGTAACGGACTACTGTAATTACCCACCGGAGGCTAAAGAGAAGGCCAGCATCGGCGGTTTTTCCACACCGAATATAGAGAAAGTGGTCGCTCTTTCTCCAGACTTGGTAGTGGCAACCTCTATTCATCAAAAGCAGGTTATCCCAAACCTCGAGCAAAGGGGAATAACGGTTTTCGCTTTAGCGCCAAAGACTCTTGATGAAGTACTGGAAGCTATCACCCTAGTTGGGGAAATTACCGGTAAGGAGAAGGAGGCTTCCAACTTAGTCAGAGAGATGAGGGAGAGAATTACGGCGGTAACTGATAAGACAAGTAGCCTGACTGAGGCGCAAAAACCTAGGGTCTTCTATATAACCTGGCATGACCCCCTCAAGACGGCTGGAGCGGGGACCCTGCATGACGAGCTAATTCAGAAAGCTGGCGGCACAAACATTGCCCGAAATCTTACAGGTTATTCTGGTATTACCCTAGAAGCGGTTATTGACGCCAATCCCGAAGTGATGATTGCCGGTGTGGGTATGGGAACAGGTGCTGATGCACCACTTCAGTTTGCCGTGACTGAGCCGAGGCTGAGAAACACGGATGCCCGCCAGCACAATCGAGTATATGCTATAGATGTTGACCTTGTTGGGCGTCCCGGACCTCGCATAGTTGCTGCACTGGAACAATTCGCTCAATACATACATCCAGAACTATTCAAGGAAGCTAAATAGTGAACATCTATCACATAACCCATAGCCCGCGGGTTGGAATCGTCCACCTGCATTTCTGGGGCTGTAATCTGAATTGCCGGGCCTGTTTGCTTAGAAAAGAGTTATACGACTGCCATTTGGCGGAGGCGAAGGATAATATCTTCCATCCAGCAAAGGAAAACCGTCAAATTCCGGAGCGATTCCTAGACCTGCCGGAGGTAATGCGGATTTTGGGCAAACTGGAAGTAAAGCAGGTTGTCTTGATGGGGGCTGAGCCTGCCACCGACCACCAATTGCCTCAGCTGGTAAAGGCACTTCATGAAGAATTTGGTAGCTACAATATTCTTCTCACTAACGGGTTTATATTCGCCGACCTCAGCCATATTGACGAGGTAGTGTTCAGCCTGAAAGCGTACACCGATGAACTTCATCACCACTACACCGGGAGATCAAATAAAAAGGCGCTGGAGAACTTTATCAAGTACCACCAATCGGGAGTGAAGCTAAGGGCTGAAAGCGTATTTATTCCTGATTACATTGATTGTGTCGAGATTGAGAGGATTTCCATGTTTATCGCCCATGTGGACAGCGGTATCCCTTATCGTATAGATGCTTATATCCCTATCGGCGATAACCCGTGGAGACGCCCTACCTCTGAAGAGATGGGAAAAGCTGTCAGCATCGCTCGAAAACATCTCGACAATGTTTCCTGCCTGACTGGTACCGAAGAGTTGAAATTTGAAGTGTTGAGGGTTATTTAATATGCCTTCTAAACCAGATTCGTCGAGCCAGATTGAACTAACCAGCCTGATTCGATGGCGCGGCCGAATCTATGCCATTATAGGGCTTTCGATATTGCTTATCGTGGTAGCGGCTTTAGCTACGACCGTTGGCAGTGTCAAGATTCCATTCCTAACCACCTGCCAAGTTATGTTTTCGAAGCTACTTTTTCTTCACCCAAATCCAGTCCTGCCGAGCGGAATAGAAACCATAATTCTGGAAATACGCTTGCCTAGGGTCATTCTGGCAGGACTTGTTGGGGCTGCTCTGGCGACGGCCGGAGCTACTTACCAGGGGCTTTTCCGCAATCCACTGGCTGACCCGTATCTTATCGGAGTCGCCCAGGGAGCGTCACTGGGGGCCGTGGTCGGCTTCTTACTACCTACTACTTGGCATGGCGTGGGGGTTGGAGTTGTTCCCCTCTTAGCTTTCATAGGTGCATTAGCTAGCACGGCGATTGTCTATGGCTTGGCCCGCGTCAGCAAAACCCTCCCAGTGACCACTCTTATCTTGGCCGGTGTCGCCTTGGGGGCACTGCTGGGGTCAGTCGTTTCCTATCTCATCATTTCCAGCGGGGAAAAGATGCACGGTATTATCTTCTGGCTGATGGGCAGCTTCTCTTTAAGCCAGTGGTCTGACGTGAGGCTCGTTCTTCCCTATGTGGCAGTGGGTACCAGCGTCATCTTGCTTTATGCTCGTCCGCTTAATATCATGCAGCTTGATGAGGAGCAAGCTCAACAACTCGGCATCAATGTGGAGAGGCTGAAGCTTGTGCTTCTTGCTATGGCCACCTTAATTACCGCGGCGGCTGTTTCTTTTGTTGGTACCATTGGCTTTGTTGGTATCATCATTCCACACACAGTACGGCTGATATGGGGTGCCGACCACCGTTTTCTGCTGCCACTTTCCGTTCTAACCGGTGCTATTTTCCTTATTCTAGCCGACCTAGTAGCCCGCACCGCTCAAGCACCCACAGAGATACCGATAGGGGTAATCACGGCTCTCTGTGGGGCACCCTTCTTCCTTTACTTATTGCGTCGTCGAAGAAAGGTAATCTTTTGAGGTCAAGATGACAAAGATAGAAGTGCAGAAAGTCTGCTTGGGATATTCTCATAAAGAAATATTGAGAGATGTGACGTTTCAGGTGCTGCCTGGAGAGATGGTAGGGCTTATCGGCCCGAATGGTTGTGGCAAGTCGACCATCATCCGAGCTATAACTCGCATTATCTCTCCGTTCCGGGGGAGGATACTCCTCGATGGAGAAGATATACTCAGCATACCAAGGCAGGAGTTGTCCCGCATGCTGGGCGTAGTCCCCCAGATGCCGCTTCTTCCCAGCGCCTTTACTGCCTTTGAAGTAGTGCTCATGGGCAGGAACCCACATCTCGGCCTTTTCGAGTATGAAAGTCAGAGAGAACTGGATATTGCCTGGCATGCCATGGAGATGACGATGACCCAGCATCTCGCCAGACGAAGGATAGGCGAGCTTTCCGGTGGTGAAATACAAAGTCTTCTTATTGCCCGTGTCCTCGTTCAGGAGACGAAGGCAATTCTACTTGATGAGCCAACGGCAAATCTTGATATCGGACGTCAGATAGAAATCATTAATCTTGTTAAGAACCTGTGCCTAGAAAATAATCTGTCTGTTCTCGCCGCGCTACACGACCTTAATCTCGCTTCGCAATACTGCGACCGCTTGATATTGCTAAATAACGGAAGGGTTCAGGCTCAAGGGACACCAAGCGAAGTCATCACTTCCCAGAATATTAAGGAAGTTTATGGGGCTGACGGCTGCGTCTATACACATCCGGCTAATGGGCTGCCAGCTGTCCTGATTAATCCCGGCAATGGCCGGTATCTAACGCGAGGAAGGTAACGAAAAGGAATAGGAACTAACAGCTATGGAGGCTCTTTTTATCCTACTGCTTGCCTTAATTATTGACCTAGCCTTGGGCGAGCCACCGGCTATCATCCACCCGGTGGTGTGGATGGGAAAGGTCACTTCCTCTCTGATAAAGGGCGGGAGCAATCGGTCTCCTGCAACGCAGTTTCTTTACGGATTGGGAGTGACTCTAGTCATGGGCTGCATCTTTGTTGTCCCTCTTTATCTTGCACTTTCTTACTTGAAGAATCTCAATCTTGTGGCTTATATCGTGGTCGCAGCCGTGATTCTTAAAACCAGTTTTTCTTTGAAAGAACTGCGGCGGTCCGCTTTAAGGGTCAGGAATCTTTTGGCGGAGGATAAACTGGCTGAAGCACGCTTTGAGCTGCGCTCCTTGGTCGGTCGTGATACCAGCAAACTGGATAAGGGTCTGATGGTATCAGCCACCATCGAATCGGTGGCAGAAAATAGCTGTGACAGCTTTGTCGCCCCACTATTATTCTTTCTGCTCTTCGGCGTACCCGGTGCGGTAGCCTACCGCGTGGTCAACACGCTCGATACTATGATAGGTCACCACGGCGAGTTTGAATACCTGGGGAAGTTCGCCGCCCGTCTGGATACTGCGGCTAACTTTATCCCGGCTCGTATTTCGGCTTTACTCATAGTGGTGGCCGCCTGGATATCCAAGAAGAACGCCCGAGCCGCCTGGCGGATCATGCTCCGTGACCGGATAAAAACCGAGAGTCCCAACGCGGGGTGGACGATGAGTGCCACTGCTGGCGCCCTGGGAGTGCAGTTAGAGAAGGTCGGCTACTATAAACTGGGCGATAATCATAACCCACTTTTGACCGGGACAATTGATACTTCACTTAAGATAGCAATGACGGCAGCTTCCGTCTGGAGCCTGACACTTATTCTGATTGAGGTGGTATATCATGTTACGACCTAAATCAAACATAGAGAGCCTCGTGCCGGCCACTCACGGCGGCATTAATTATTCTGAGCTTAAGAATCTGGGCATCGCACCCGAGGATATTCTTGATTTTAGCGTCAGCACCAATCCCTTTGGCCCGCCACCGGGTATCAAACACGCTCTGATTCAGGCATCTATTGACCGCTATCCGGACTCCGAAGCCACAGAACTAGGATTATCATTGGCCGGTCGGCTAAAAGTAGCTACGGACAATCTTCTAATTGGCAGCGGCTCAACCGAGCTTATCAGACTGGTTGCTACCGCCTATCTTGGTCCTGATGATTTGGTCATTATCCCTCAGCCTACTTATGGTGAATACGAAATTGCCTGTCATCTTGGCGGTGCCCGAGTGCTGAAACAGACGATGCAGGAAGAGACGGACTTTCAGCTGAATGTAGCCGAGACAGTGAACTTAATCCGGAAGCACCGGACCAAGGGGATTTTCCTTTGCAATCCCAATAACCCGACGGGGCAATATCTATCCAGAAAAGAACTTGAGGAAATCCTGTCCGCCGACGAAGACAATCTTGTCATACTGGACGAGGCTTACATTGCTTTCACCGAGAACGCCTGGGTATCTACGGACTTAATAGGCCGGAAAAACCTGGTTATCCTGAGGTCAATGACTAAGGACTATGCTCTAGCTGGCTTACGCCTTGGCTATGCCATAGCCGCTGAACCGATCATCTCCGCTCTGAAGCGGGTCAGGCCGCCGTGGAATGTCAGTTCAGTCGCTCAGCAGGCAGGGGTTTTGGCCTTAAAGGCTGATGGTTATGTTGAGGAGTGCTGGATAAAAATAAAAGAAGCGAAGGAATTTCTGGTAGAAGGGCTTAAGGAGGGACTGGGCCTTTCGCCATTAGCCTCACAGACTAATTTTTTCTTGGTCAAGGTTGGTGATGCTGCCAGTCTCAGACGAGCTTTGTTCAAGAAGGGCATCCTGGTTCGTGATTGTACCTCCTTCGGCTTGTCCAATCACATTCGTCTGGCACCACGCACCGTGGCTGAGTGCCAGAGCTTGCTCGCTGCGATAAGAGACACCGAGGTCTGCTGCCATGTCAGCTAAAACCTTAATGATACAGGGTACTGCTTCCTCAGTAGGTAAGAGCGTGATAGTGACTGCTCTCTGCCGAATTTTCCGTCAGGACGGCTTTAAGGTTGCTCCATTTAAGGCTCAGAATATGGCGCTCAATTCCTTCGTTACAAGGGAAGGCGGTGAAATTGGTCGGGCTCAGGCAGTGCAAGCCGAAGCCGCCGGTATTGAACCCTCCGTCCACATGAACCCGGTACTCCTTAAACCTGAGGCTGAAGCTAAATCACAGGTTATCATTCTGGGCAAAGTAGCCAAGAATCTAGAGGCGAACCAGTACTACGATTATACCCCCCATTTGCTGGGTGTGATACAAGATTCCTTGAACCACCTACGCGACAACTATGACGTCGTGTTGATTGAGGGAGCTGGTAGCCCGGCGGAGATAAATCTAAAGGAAAGAGAAATAGTTAATATGAGGGTAGCCCGCATGGTCAATGCCCCCGTCCTTCTGGTAGGCGATATTGACCGTGGAGGTGTCTTCGCCTCTATCATTGGTACTCTAGAACTTCTGACAGCAGAAGAGCGCAACTTGGTTAAGGGACTTATCATCAACAAGTTTCGCGGCGACCTGACCTTACTTAAGCCAGGGCTGGTTGCCTTGGAGAAAAAGGCCACCAAGCCGGTTCTGGGTGTTATTCCCTACTTCAGGGGAATCAGTATAGCTCAAGAGGATTCGGTCTACCTAGATGAAAGAACCGACCGCCTCGATGGTAGAGATGTTAACATAGCGGTAATACGCTTGCCCCATATCTCTAATTATGATGACTTTGACCCGCTGGAGGAAATGGGCTGTGCTCTTCGCTATATTACTGAGCCCCCGGCGCTAAGTAATGCAGACCTGATTGTACTTCCAGGTACCAAAAGTACCATCGCTGATCTCCTTTACCTGCGGCAGCAAGGGCTGGACCAGGCTATTATCCAGCGCGCAAAGACCGGCACACCGGTAATAGGTATTTGTGGCGGCTATCAGATGCTGGGCAAGACGATTAATGACCCTAATAAGGTCGAGTCGACGGAAATCAGCGTTGCTGGATTGGGCTTGCTGGATATGGAGACTACCTTTGATCAGGTTAAAACTACCACTCAAATCAGGGCTAGGCTTGTAGCCAATAAGGGCTTATTTGAGGGATTGGAGGGGGCAGAAATTACCGGCTACGAGATTCACATGGGACAGACCAGAAGCCAGAATCACCCATCAGCATTTCAAGTTGTGGAAACACCTCAAGGTACCGCTGACTATTCTGATGGAGCGGTCAACGGTGACTGTCTCATAGTCGGCACTTACATTCATGGCTTGTTTCACAATGTCAACCTAACCCTTGCCTTGTTGAATCGGCTACGGAAGCTGCGGGGGTTGCCATTAGCGGCAACAAAATCGATAGATAGAGATGAGCAGTATAATGAGCTCGCTAGGATAGTAAGAGAAAACCTTGATATGTCCGAAGTATATAGAATAGCACTGGAGAGGAAACATGGGTGATTCTCTTGACAAAGTGCTACAAGCCATAAAGCCACTGGATAAGTCGGCAATGACCTCCGCCCGGAGCCGCCAGGATACTTTAACCAAGCCCCAGGGCAGCCTAGGCAGGCTGGAGGATTTGTCTGTTCAACTGGCAGGAATCCAGGGTAAGCCCATTCCGCGAATCAAGCATAAAGCTATTATCACCATGGCTGGCGACCATGGCGTGGTGATGGAAAAGGTAGGCAACTGGCCTCAGGAGGTTACGGCGCAGATGGTCTACAATTTTCTTCGCGGCGGTGCTGGCATAAACGTGCTTGCTCGCCACACTGGTGCCAGGGTTGTTGTGGTTGATATGGGGGTGGCAACTGAGCTAGAACCTCATCCTCAGCTCTTATCAAGAAAGATTGCCTCCGGCACGAAGAATATAGCTCTAGGTCCGGCCATGAGCAGGGAACAAGCCATAAAAGCTCTTGAGACTGGAATTGAAATCGTGACATTTGAGGCAGGTAAAGGTCTTGACATTGTAGGTACTGGTGACATGGGGATCGGTAACACCACTCCCAGTAGTGCTATCTGTGCGGTTATGATGAAGAAAGCGGTGGCGGAGGTTACTGGCAGAGGTACCGGCATAACTGATGAACAGCTGGCACACAAAATAGATGTAATAAAGAGAGCATTAGAGGTGAATCGTCCTGACCGCAGCGACCCGATTGATGTGCTGGCGAAGGTCGGTGGCTTTGAGATTGGTGGGCTGGCCGGGGTGATGCTTGGGGCAGCAGCACACCGCGTCCCTGTGGTTAGTGATGGTTTTATCTCTGGAGCCGCCGCACTTATTGCCACTGCCCTGTCACCGAAGCTTAAGGACTACCTTATCGCCGCCCATGTTTCAGCTGAGGCTGGTCACAGATTGTTGCTTATACACCTTGGACTTACGCCTCTGCTTGATTTGGGGATGCGGCTGGGCGAAGGCACCGGGGCGTCGCTGGGCATTTTTCTGGCTGAAGCAGCGGCCAGGATTCTAGACGAGATGGCAACCTTCCCCGAAGCTAACGTATCGGAAAGGAGCGGATAGTTGGGGTTATTAGCCGCCTTGCAGTTTCTCAGCGTCATACCGGTGAAGCGCAGTTTCAGCGCTGAGCAAGTCGGACGCTCCACGGGTTACTTCCCAGTGGTAGGAATCATTATTGGCACTATTTTAGCTGGGCTGAATTATCTCCTGAACCTGGTTTTGCCATCAAGTGTGGTTAATGCCCTCATGGTAGTTTCGCTGGTGATGCTCAGTGGAGGACTTCACCTCGAAGGCCTGGCCGATACTTGTGACGGCTTGGCCAAGCACGGGACGCCTGATGAGAAACGAGAGGTAATGCACGATAGCCATGTCGGTGGTCTCGGCGTTATCGGTGTCGCTCTTATCTTGCTGGTCAAATATATCTCGCTCAACAGCTTGCCCCAGAGTTTGCTGGTGTTTACTTTGGCGACAACGCCAGTCATTAGCCGATGGACAATGGTTTATGCTATTTTTGCCTACCCCTATGCGCGAGCATCAGGGCTGGGCAAGGCGTTCAAGCAGGGAACAGGCTGGTGGCAGCTTTTGTTGGCGACGCTCGTTGCTCTGATAATGGCAGCCGTCTTATTAAAGTTAGCCGGGCTGTTCATATTATTTGTTCTCTGGCTATTAACGATGGCGATGGCCATTTACTTTAAGCGGAATTTCGCTGGACTTACTGGTGATACATATGGAGCGATAAACGAGGTGGCAGAGTCCGCCGTCTTTATTATACTCAGCCTACTAGCCTACAATCATTGGTTGGTTTAGCCCTCGGAGGTGATTTTGCCTAGATTGCTTCTGGTTAGACATGGTGAGACTGAACAGAACAGCGGTTTTAGGTACTGGGGGCGTTCTGATGTCGCCCTGAGCGATATAGGACTCAGGCAGGCAGAACGTCTGCGTGAGCGACTGAACATCGAGAAGATTGATTTCATTTACTCCAGTGACCTGAAGCGGGCATTAATCACCGCGCAAATCATCGCCTGCAAGCATAATCTTAAAGTAATAGTCTGCCCGGAGCTCAGAGAGATTGATTTTGGCAGGCTGGAAGGGCTTACCTTTGATGAGGTTAACCACCTTTACCCCGGGGTCGCTCGCATGTGGATGGAACGGGCTCCCGGTTTGATTTATCCCGGCGGTGAGAGCCTCGCTGAACTGGATAAACGCGTCTGCCAGTTCCGAAGTCGTCTGGAAGGGCATAATGAGCAGGGAACGCTTCTTGTTGTGGCTCACAGCGGGGTGTTGCGCACACTGCTTTGCCAGCTCTTGTGTGTGGAGCCACAGCAGAGGTGGCAAATCCGCCTTGACCTGGCATCACTCACCATAGTTGAGACCTATCGCCACGGTGCGATATTGTCTTTGCTTAATGATGTTTCTCATCTGAGAGAAAGGAGCTAATCATGTCTGATGCATTTGTTAGCTGGAGTGGTGGCAAGGATAGTTGTCTGGCTTGCTATCGCGCCATTGCCTCTGGAGTAAAAGTTCGATACCTGTTGAATATGGTAACAGAGGACGGGCGGCAGTCACGAAGTCATGGGCTATCTTCAGAGCTATTGCGGGTACAGGCGGAAGCTATCGGGATTCCGCTGGTTCAGAAGCAGACGACAAGCGCTAATTACGAGGCTGACTTCAAGAACGCCCTTCTCGCCTTTAGACAGGAAGGAATAACTTTGGGCGTCTTCGGCGATATTGACTTCTCGGAACACCGGCAGTGGATTGAAAGAGTTTGCTCCGCGGTAGGCTTTACACCTTATCTCCCCTTGTGGGAACAGGACCAGGAAGAGATACTCAAAGACTTCATCCGTTTGGGTTTTGAGTCGGTGGTAGTTGTCACCAAGAACGACGTGCTTGGCAGGGAATGGCTGGGGCGAAAGATAGATTCAGCTTTTCTGGCAGACCTGAAAGAACTGGGGAAGACGAAGAACATCACGCCATGTGGGGAAGTCGGTGAATACCATAGCTACGTCATTAGTGGCCCTCTGTTCCGTAGGCACATCGAAATTCTGGATACCAACGAGGAGCTGAAAGATGACCGCTGGTTCCTCAGAATTGTAAAATACAAACTAAAGCCTAAAGGTAAAGCATCTGAAGGGGATTAGGGCCTTCCTACCAGCAATTTTCCTGCCCTGCTCAGTAAGCAGTGAGGGTTATGAGATTGAAAATATCTACTTTAATCATTGGCGGTGCACGTAGCGGCAAGAGTTGCTTTGCTCAAGAGCTTGCCCGAAAACTGGGCGGGCAGGTGCTCTTTGTGGCAACCGCAGAGGCTGGTGACCCAGAGATGCGCCAGCGCATTGATGAGCATCGGAGAAGGCGACCAGCTGACTGGCGTACCCTTGAGGCTACGTGCCATATAGGACATCAGATTGAGCAGGAAATCGGCAGTGCTCAGGTGGTGGTCGTGGATTGCATCACACTATTGCTGAGTAATATCTTCAGTCAACATAGTTATCAGACTCTGGAGCAGATCGAGGAATCAGTCTTAGAAGGACAGGTAGTTGCTGAAATCAATGAACTCACAGAATGCATGAAGAGGATTGATGCCAGCGTTATTATTGTGAGCAATGAGGTTGGGCTGGGTCTGGTGCCAGTTAGCCGGGTGGGCAGGTTATACCGCGACCTGTTGGGTAAAGCCAACCAGATGCTAGCTCAGTGCGTTGACGAGGTTTTCCTGATGGTGGCTGGCTTGCCCACCAAAATAATACCTGTAGTTAAACCTTAAACTCTATTCCCCCCTCTCGCGGTGAGTAGGTCAACAGTTGTCTGAATTGTTAAACTTAAGATAAATTTGTTTTATAATTGATTAGCTCCTCAACGAACTGCGAAAAAACCTTAGGCCTTTCGCCAACATTTTGCCAACAATCTGTCCGGTATTACAGATTAAACAATAGCAAACAAGGCATAATTCTTGTATACTGTGTTGGATATCCGAAATTAAACAATAGATATCAGCATCTGCTGGCGATAGGAGGGTGTCGCTCTTATTCAGCCGGTTGGAGGTTCGAGTCCTCCGCGGCTCAGATTCATTTCTCCACCTTAACAGGTACTCTCACCGGCCCTTTGGCAACACAATTGCCAGTGGCTATACTTAAGAAGTGGTATCCTTTATGTGGACTATGTGGACAGGCCACCACCACCTGAAGATTAAAAAAGTATTATTTGGAGGATTAAATTAATGAAAATCACGGACATAAAATGCACCATTTTTGACTGGAAATCGCCAACCGGAATCGGGGGCATGATGAGGAATTGGGTGGGACAGGAAGGTGCTCCCTACATGGTGGTAACGGTGCATACGGACGAAGGCATTGAAGGTTACTGCAATGCCTGTGTCCACGGCAGTAAAGGGCAGGTGGATTTCATTGAGACTCGCCTCAGGCCCATCCTTATTGGAGAGGACCCGACATATATTGAGGCCATCTGGCAGAAAATGTTCCGGGCGGGACGACTCACCGTAGAACAACAGATACTCCCTATGGTCCAGGGATGCATAGATCTCTGCCTTTGGGATATTAATGGCAAAGCCGCTGGACTTCCCATCTACAAAATGCTCGGCGCATGCCGGGACAAAGTGCTGGCCTACGCCTGTTCCGAGGGTTGCCCGACCACTGAAGAACTTATTGACGAGGCATTGGCCCAGAAAGAAAAGGGCTACAAAGGCTATAAACACCACCCCCTTGACCCTTATAACATTGATGTCAAGCGAGATATAAAGGACTGCACCGCTCTCCGGAAAGCGTTGGGAGATGACTTCATACTCATGACTGACCCTTACGGGATATATAACCGTGAGCAGGCTCTCCAGATGGGAAGAGCTCTGGATGAGCTGAATTTTGAATGGTTTGAGGAGCCAATGCCCGAGTGGGAAATTGAGAGCCTGGTCGTACTGGCACGGGAAATTAAAACGCCGGTGCTTGGCCCGGAGATAGTCTACGGCAGCCTTTACAGCACGCCGGAATATATCATACGTGGCGCTATTGATATAGTGCGCGCTGGCGTCCGCGATAAGGGAGGCATTACCCCATTAAAAAAGATCGCCGCTCTGGCTGAGGCATTCGGCATGGACTGCGAGTTCCATAATGCCGTAGCACCCCTGTATAGCGTCGCCAACTTACATGTAATGTGCGCGGTAAAAAATTCCAGATACCACGAGAAAATGGTCCGGCCATATTGGGCTGGCGTTACCGAGGATGTAGAAATAGATGAAGAAGGCTATATTACCGTTCCTCAAAAACCTGGTTTAGGACTGGAAATAGACTGGAACTATGTCAACAAGCATAAAATCTATGAGACTCCCTCACTCTAGAATGTAACCTGCACCCGATAGTTCGCTTTTTAGGCTATGACCTCAATCCTTTTCTAGCCCTCTCTACGAAGCGCAATCTCGGCAAGCAAGATAAATATTATTAAATAATTTCTCTATTTTGCCCGTCGGTGTTGAAGCAAAAGCGATGCGGAACAAACCCTTATCGCCGTAGCAAATCAGCCCCGTATTATATTTATTCAGTAGCAATTGCCAGACCTTATCTGGGTCCAGATTCTTAAGCTTGACACACATGAAATACCCCGAATTGAACGGCAGTGCCTCAAAATACTGGTTATATTCTTGGTGCGCCTTAAGGATTTCCTTGACTTTTAAGTAACGCTCCTTGAGCTTTTCTTTATTTCTCTCTTTTTCCCGCTCGTGGGTTCCGCATTTAAGAGCATTCAAAACTAGGGACTGAGCCGGATGGGAAGAGTTGGAAATATTGCCTCTGATAGCGCCGGCTGTCTTACCCTCCAGAGCCTTATACAGTTCTTGGCTACCATTCTTTATGCCGTAGGTTATGAACCCGACCCGGAGACCCCAGGCGTATTCTTCTTTAGTAAGACCGTCTACTTTAACGGCCAGCAGGTTCTCATGCAATTGGGCTAGTTGAGCAAAAAGGGATTCGGTGAATATATCTTCTTCAAAAACCAACCCAAAATAAGAGTCATCCATAATGACCAACAATTTATTACCGGCTTCAGCAGCCTCTTTCAAGACGTTTATAATCTCCTCGCCCGCTTCCTTGGTCGGCGTATAACCGGAGGGATTATTGGGAAAATTCAAAAGCACGATTTTCTTCCCCGTCGGACCGATACCGATTGCTTCCTTAAATGAGTCAATATCGAACAATTTGTTCTTAAAAAAGTTAAAGAATTTGAGCTCCGCACCGCAGGCATTGGCATACACCAAGTCATAGTTTTCCCAATAAAGGTCGGCAACAATAATGCTATCCCCTTCTTCGACAAACATGTAGCCCACCATGCTTAACCCATTGGTGACTCCGCAGGTAACCACCGGCAAGCTGATTTCTTTTGTTCCGAGGGAAGGATTTTTTATCCTGATTAGTTCTTGCCATTTGTTTCTGAGCGGTCTGATGCCCTCACTTGGGGCATAAGGGAAGGCGTCTTTGGTGTCGAAATTGAGCTGGTGGGCGATACTGGGCAAAACCATAGGTGTACCGTCATCTTCGTAGGCAGTGCCAATAGTAGCATTAATTTCTTTATCTTTAGCTGCCATACCTTGGGCCAGGATACCTTTGCTGGGGAAATAAATCGCCTTACCTTTTTTAGACAGTAGCTTATATACAGCTGGGCTGCAGGTTTTTATGACGCTATTAAGTTCCTCGGCTTGTGAGTTAAGTGCTGCCATGAAAAATGCCCCTGATTTTGTTTTGCCAACTTACTCTATTATATGGGTATTCAAAGAATAGTGCACCATTAGTAATTCGGCCTCGCTTAATGATTTGTCGTTTTGCGCCAAACTACACAATTGCCTGTATTGTATAATTTACGACACGTTCTAAACCAGCCATTTTCAAACTTGCAAAAGAGTTAATCCATAAGGTATAAAGATGAGTACGAGGAGGTCAAAATGAAAATTAAAGCAGTAAAGGCTTTCCCTTATGACGGCGTATGGCGAGATTTGATATTTGTTAAGGTGGAAACGGATGAAGGCCTGTATGGGTGGGGCGAGGCCGGCACCATGGGGCGTGAAAGAGCTGATGAAGCTACCGTCCATGAAATTGAGCATTATCTGATTGGCAAAGACCCCGGTCAAATTGAGCTGCTCTGGAATACGATATACCGGGATAGCTATTGGCGGCCGGACTATACGCTGCTCAACGCTTTAGCCGGGGTGGAGATGGCTCTATGGGATATACTGGGCAAAAGCCTTAATGTGCCAGTGTATAAGTTGCTTGGTGGCGCCTGCCATCCCCGGATTCCGGTATACAACAATGCCTGGTACTTCGCGCCGTCATCGCGCGCCAGAACACTGGAGGACTACGGCAAGCTGGCGCAGAAGGCGGTGGCACAGGGATTTAAGCATCTTAAGTGGGACCCGTGGTGGGACGCAGGCACCGATTATTTTATCAGCCGAAAGGACATGCGCTGGGCCAAAGAATGTGTGAAGATAGTAAGAGAGGCCGTGGGTGATGAAGTGGAATTGCTTATTGAAATGCACGGCCGGTTCAGCCCGGAGGATGCTATCCAGGCCGCCCGGGAACTGGAAGAATTCAGGCCGTTCTTCATTGAGGAGCCAATCTGCCCGGACTGCGATGTTGATGCACTGGCCAGAGTCAGAAACTCTACCCGGATTCCGGTGGCGGCTGGCGAACGTTTTATAACCCACTGGGGTTTCTGGGAGGTCTTCCAGAAGCAGGCTGTGGCGATAGCCCAGCCGGATATTATTCACTGTGGCGGCATCCTGGAGATGAAGAAGATTGCGGCCATGGCCCAGGTCTTTTATATCGGTTTCGCACCGCATATTTCCGAGGGCCCAGTTGAGGTTGCCGCGCTGGTCCACATTGATGCCTCCACACCTAACTTCCTGATACAGGAGTTCTTCTATCCCGACATGCCGGTATATGAAGCCATCATGAAGGAGCCTTTCCCCGTTCCCAAGGACGGGTTCATCGAGCTGCCCACCAAACCAGGGCTGGGACTAGAATTAGACGAAAAAGCTCTGACCAAAAAACCATTCAAACCTCGGCCAGGGCTGGTGTTGGGTGGTCTCTGGGGAGAAGGCCTCAGAACTTTTGCTAAAAGATAAAATAATAAGCGGGTATTGCCTTTTAACTTTCCTGACTTCAGACCGTGGCTCAGGTATCGTCACTAATGAGGTGAAAAAGATGCGCACCAATAAAATGCTGGCTAAGATTAAGGCGAAGGAGAAAGTGGTTGGCCTCCAGATACCGTTTTGCTCGCCTGACCTGGTGGAGCTTATGGGAATAGGCGGGATTGATTATGTTTTCGTGGATTGCGAACACGGCTCCTTCTCCTTAAGCGATGTAGAGACAATGTGCCGGGCGGCGGAACTGGCCGGGGTAACTCCTATCGTGAGAGTGGTTAATATTGAGGCCACCACTATTCTGCCATTCATCGTCAGGGGTGCTATGGGGATTATAGGTCCTCATATAAGAACCAAGGCTCAAGCTGAGCAACTGGTGGGGGCATGCCTTTTCTCACCTCAGGGGATGCGCAGCTACGGCAACGCCCGTGGCGATTATTATGGCACCTATGACCCACCCGCTGAGCATATGCGCCGTGCCAACGAGGAGATGTTTATCTGCGGCATGATAGAGGAGGAGGAAGGCTTCCGCAACCTGCCGCAGATTCTTACCGTAGATGGGCTGGATTTTTTCAAGTTCGGTGTGCATGACATCTCTCTGGACATGAAGTTGCCGGGCCAGTTCGGCCATCCCAAGGTCAAACAAGCCATTGAGAAAGCGAAGAAACAGATACGCACTGCAGGCAAGATGGTCACTGACGATGTGATGTGGGAGGGCACTGTTTCGGACTTGTTTTTAAATGCAGCCAGAGCATTCGCGGCCAAGGGCAGGGGCGGAAATTAGAGCGGGCAATAATTCGCACACGGTGCGGTTGATTGCTTTGAGAACCCTTTCCCCTGAGGTCTCCTTTTCGTTCCTCTAGTTTATTTTCTTTCTTAATTCCATATACTACAATAATAAAACCTTAAGCGGTCGCATATCACCGCTTGGAGGAATCTGGTATTAAGGATTAAATAATGCAACTGGAAGATATTAAGAAAGTCGGTGTTATTGGTGCCGGTATCATGGGGCACGGTATTGGTTTCACCTTCGCCTTGAATGGCTACAAAGTAATGTTACATGATGTAAATGAAAAGATTCTCAGCAAAGCCATGAATAACGTTAAGATGGCCATTAAAATCTTCGTTGATGGTGGCCTGATTTCCCCGGATATGGTTGAGGCCGCGCTATCACGCCTAGCTACGACCACGGACCTGGAGAAGGCGGTTAAGGACGCTGACTTCATTACTGAAGCCGTGGTGGAGAATGCTGAGGTAAAGACCAGGGTCTTCCATGACCTTGATGTCTTATGCCCCAAACATACTATCCTGGCCAGCAATACCTCCGCCCTGCT
>Ga0172364_10001834_pt1 | contig 16622 bp, 11 predicted proteins | sample LakKivSesite10cm_FD_114545 | JGI IMG/M metagenome (GOLD analysis project Ga0172364, IMG submission 114545) | Sediment microbial communities from Lake Kivu, Rwanda - Sediment site 10cm | ecosystem: Environmental > Aquatic > Freshwater > Lake > Sediment | place: Rwanda: Western Province, Lake... | reverse complement strand
GCTCTGGCAGCTCCTCTCAAAATCATCTGCCATGCCATTACAGGTCTCCAACTCGAAGAGTTCTTCCGGTCGTCGTTCGGGTCGGCGGTTGTCCGCCAATCGGTTTGACTCGACCCGGCGGGGTCAGTTCTCCGGAACGGTATTGTCCGGTCGTGGACCGATCTTGTAAAGGTTTTGCGACCGGTTGTGGTCTTGTTCCCCGTGAAACGACGATCTCAGGGACGGATCGCGATTCTGCTTTCTCCACAGTTCGCTCGGGCAATGCCGCCGTCGGTCTTGATCGAGACGGTTTCAACGTCGAAGGCAGTTCATGGAGTTTCTTGGACGGGAGAGGTCTATCAAGGATTGGTGGAGCTGCCGGAGCCGCTGCCGGAAGCGTCAACTTTTCGCTCTCGTCGCTTGTCCGTGTTTGAGGACGTTCCCGGTCGTTTCCTTGAGGAATGGATGTTGGGGTCGGTCGTGACACCGAGGACGGCGTGGGAATCGCCGGGGACGACTGCCGCAGCTGGTTCGGAGCGGTCGTGGGCGGGCGTTCGGCAGGACGATTGACCTGACTGACCGCCGTTGGTCGGTCGTTTCGATTGACGACGTTCGAGATCGGGGTCACTGTCGGACGATTCGACGCTATCGGTCGTTCGATTGGAAGCGGAGCAACCGAACGACGGACGGAAGGCGGGGTCAAGGTTTGACTCGACCGATCCGATTTGGATCGAGTCGGAGGAAGCAGTCGAAATGGTTCGGGTTGCTGACGACCGCTCATCGTCGTGGAGAACGAATGGCGATTCGTTTGCACCGGTTCGTCCCGAGCGACCGCTTGCCTCGCCAGCGTCGGGCGTTGACGATCCGCGACCGGAGGGATCGAAGGTTTGGAACGATTCACCTTCGTCAACTTCGGTCTTTCTTGCTTTCTTCCCGCTTCCACCGAGCTCGGGCTTGCGGATCGGGTTCCAACAGGTCGATCCATGATTCCGGCACCTTCTTGGTTCCATTGCCGATTGCCACCGCGTCGGCCAGATCGACGATCCTCGCGATGCGAACGTGTTCGGCGTTCAAGACGACGCCGACCCACTGTTCATAGGTCATTCGGTCTCGGGAAGGGAAGAATCCGAAGACGGCGGCGAACTCGGCGTCGTCCCTTCCCGCGAGCCTTTTCCCTCCATCCACCACAGGTATTCGTGGAGGATTTCAAGAACTTGACCATCGGTGCAGTCCGGAAACTCGGGCAACTCGAACACCAGTCGAACGACCGAGACCAGTTCGGTCTCCGCTTCGGCCCGGTCGATTTCCGCCGCCTTGATCCCCTCCTTGGAAATGTCCCCTGTCGTCGGTTTGCCGTCCGGACCATATTGAATGGGCCGGTAGCGTTCGATCAACTCGGAGAACCGACCTTTGGACCGGATCGTCAGGAGGCGATCCAGAGCCAGAGGATCGTATTTCCGATCCGGGAGTTCTTTCGGCGAGAAGATCGCCTTTTCGTGTGGAGCGTAGTACATCGGGCCTCCGTTGGAATCCGTTCCATTCTACCCGATCATGTCGCGGCCGGGATGCTGACCGGACCTTCCGTGAACTGCGAGAACCCACGAGTGGTCGGGTGGAAGATGTTGTTGCACTGAATGATGAGGGACGCTTCGAGGACTCTCGTTCCCTTGGTCGATTCCCCGTACTTCAGGATGGTCGCCGAATAGAATCCACGGGCGGCGGCGAGAGAAATCGCCCCCGAACCGGCGGACAGAGTTCCGGCGTAGGAGTTGACGAGGATCAACTGAAAGTCGTTGAGACCGAGAACGAGCGTGCCACGCGCCAGACCGGTCTCACCGCCGAAGATCGGAGCTTGTCCCGGACCTCGCGACGGGAGGGCTCGGATCGATCGCATCACGTCCATGTCGAATCGGTTCAGGGTCGTCGAGACGATCCACTGCTCGCCGTCTTGGACCAACTGAAACGGAACGGATCGACCGCCGAGGTCGTTGAGGACAGGAATCTTGTAGTCCTCGTATTCCTGATCCGGAGCGAGAACGGCGGTTCCGAGGTATACCGGAGCGGCACCGCCCGGAAGGGTCACGTAATGCTCGATTGGTCCGGGCGTGAAAACACCGGCTGGCATGTCGTCGCCTCCTCATGAACGGCGGCAAAATCAACCGCCAAAGTAACCACGACCGTAGTTGCGATCCGGGCCGATGGAGCCGAAGATTCGCACGTTGTCCGTGATGAGTGGGGAACCTGCTGAGGCAGGGGTCGGAGCCAGATTCACGGTTGACGGAAGACCGGCTTCCGGGACGTTTGGGACCGCATAGAAGACTCGTTCCCCCCGTCGCAGCAGTTCGAGGTATCGTTGAGCTTCCTCGTAAGCCGCCGTGAACGCTTCATCGTCTTTGGCGGCTCGAACACGTCGTTTGATGATCGCTCCGACGACCAGATCGGAGACGATTCGAGTCAGCAATGCGCCGCCATACGTTTCAAGGTCCGACAGCGAGTACCTTGCCCCGACCGCCGCCGCACCCATCACCATCTCGCTCGCTTCTTCAATGAACGCCGCGACCTTGGTGGAGGTCAGAACATCGTCTTCCGTGGCGGGAACGCCCGTGTCCGTGATGTTCTTGGCGATCCATCGCCAGTCATAACGGACCACGAGCTGTTCAGTGGTGATGAAGGACGGCATCGCGTTTCTCGTTTCGGATCACGAGAGGCAGTTGGTCACGAGCGCGGCCGTTTCCGGGCTCACCATCGTCATCCCGTAGGTCTCCGTGACCTTGAGTTGGGTGCGACGGTGCCACGGCTCGTCCTGCGTCTCGACCATCATTTCTTCGCCGCGATACACGAACATGTGCATCGAGGAGAATGTGGAGCGAACCTGGCCCACGTTTTCACCGAGCGAGCCCGGCATCGTGAGAATCAGAGCTTCGTTGTCCGTCGCGGACATGATATCCACGGTCGTTCCGGGGACCGTCAGACGGGAACTCGTGGTTCGGAGCGTGCCGTCCACGATCAGGTCCATACCGTACAGCTTGTCCGGCAGACCCCATTGCCCGTTCTGACTCGGCGAGTCGCCCTTGATCTGCGCCAAGGCGTAAGGCGACCGAGCCACGTAGTCGTGAATCTCCGCCGAGTTCGACATGGCGATAGCGAGCGGAGGCGGGATCACCAGCGTCAGGTCCGTGAACGTCACCGCGTCCATCGTGGACATACGGATGGCGTTGGCGACGTTCTGGAGCGACCGTTTGATGACCGGGTTGGTGCTGGTGCCTGCGCTCCAGAAGCCGCCCGTGCCGCCGATGCTCGACCACTGAGTCGCCGTTTTGACGTGGCTGGCGAGGTGGTTGTTCGAGTTCATCGCCACGGCGTAGAACGCGAACGCTCGCCGCGTCATCATCTGATGACCGAGGAGACCGAGTTGGGTGTCCTGAATGTCCCACACCGCTTGATCGCGGGTTTGCCATCCGACATACCCCGGAATGGCGCGTCGAAGGCAGTTGTACGGGACTGCCCGGTAGTCCTGTTGGTTGTGCGTACCCTTCGGGGACTCTTGTCCGTCCACCCAGATCGCCTCGTTCGGGTCGTTCTGGACCCTCGCGAGAGCTTCCGGACGAAGCTGCATGAAGTTGCCGGACAGGTAATCGGTCGGCGTTCGAGTCGCCAGTTTGTTGACCGCGAACTTCTTCGGGTCACGAGCAAAACTGGTGATGAGTTGTGCCGTCTGTTTGCCCCCGAATGCGGGGATGTAGACGCTGTTTGGACCGGTATACCCGGTCGAAAACGGAAGGGCCATGTCAGTCCTCGCGAACGGGGTGAGAAAATCCTGTTGTCAGTTCGGGAGTCGTTGGCCGACGACCCCGAAAACACCCGCTCGCTGCCCGAGCGTGAATCGTCAGTTCGAGACGTAGTTGCGGAGAACCACGCTCACGCGGATCACGTCGCCTGCGATGCCCGCTTCGATTGCACGGGCACCGATCCATTGAACCGGGGTGGTCGCTGTCGGGTTGAGCGGAATGGCGTTGCCCGAGGCGTCGGAGACCAGCAGTTGATCGTTGACGACGTTGTAGCCGGACCCGACCATGATGATCGTCTCTTCGCCGTCGCCGTAAACGCGAATGCCTTGTCCCTTCGTCGCCGCCGGGAACCCTTGAGGGAGGAGGCTGGTCTGGATCAGCGTCCCCATCATGGCGTTCGTCCATTCGGCTCCGATGCCGAGGATTTCGACGCCTGCTCCGGTGCATTGCAGGGCGGTCAATTCGCCGCCGGTGAATGGCGGGTTCGAGGTCGGATCGCTCGCGACCATCGCCCCCGTCTGGATGAATTTGAATGGGCCGATGGTTCCCGCCGCCACTCGGCTGTTCGTCTGTGCAGGCATGCTCGACTCCTGAAGATGGTGTCAGTCAGTGGACGGTGGTTGTGGTTCGGATCAACGGCGACCGCGAACGTGCCCGTTGGCGGCTTTGTTTTTCAGGTACTTCACGGCTTCGCCCACCGACATCGGCTTGCCGTTCGAGTATTTGCCGGTCTGGGCGTCCGCCAACGCCACGGCTTCCGCCGGAGTCTTGGGCACGTACTCCTCGTCGGGAACGCCGTCGTCCGTTCGCGACATGCGGAACAGCGTGTCCGCCGCGCGGCTGTCGGTCGGTCCCGAGGTGTGCCCGGCCCGGCGGTAGTTCACACGGATGTTTTCGATGTGGTACTCGCGGGATTTCGGGTCCATCGCGGTCAGGACTTGAATCTCCTGTTCGCGATCACCGAAGATCACCGGACCTTCTTCATGCCCTTCCGCGTTGTTCTCGAAGTCCGAGATCGTCTTCTCGGCCTCGGCGCGGGCATTTCGCACCAGAAGGTCTTGGATGACCTTGTTCTGTTGCGCGAGTTGACGGGACAGCCGGACCACTTCCGGGTTCTGCCGCGCCGCTGGACGCTGCTGCGTTCGTGTCATTGCTGGACTCCCGTTGGTGGTTGATCGGTTGTAGGGCTGGCGTCGGTCGCCTTGGGTCGAAGGGATCATGGACGAATTGGGACCGGCGTACCCGGTTGGACCGGCCTCGAACCGCACCGGTGGGCCTTCGTGGTCGATGCGGGCTTCCTCGTCCGGTTGCGGCGCGAGCCCGTCCGTTCCGTCCATCGGTGGTTCATCCCCACCCATGCCGGGATCGCCCATCGGAGCGGCACCGCCCGGAGGGGGAACAGGAGAGGGTCCGGCACCGGGACCGGCACCAGCCCCGCCACCCTCTTCGGCGGCGAGCAAACCTTCGATGGCGGTTTTCACGGCGTCCGCGAGCATCTTCTGGAATGCCTTGGACTGGAAGATGCCAGCGATTCGCGGGTCTTCCGAAGCCGGGTCCGCACCGGGATCACCGTCGAATCCTTCGTCATCCAACGCCGTGTCGTCCGCACCGCCCTCCATGTCCGGGGGCAGGTCGTCCGTCGCCATCTCGTTGTCGGGATCGGCCTCGTAAGAGTGCTTGGTGTTGACGGGACCGCCGGGGGCTTTGACCGACTTGCCCTTCATGGTCTTCATGCAGTCACCCTCGTGCGAGTAATTGGTGGATTGGTCGTCTTTGTCATCCCGTTGGTAATCTTCCGAGTCCGCCAAGTCCGCCAAGCTGCTTCCGGCGGCATGTCCAAGAGCTGATCCGATCATGCCACCGACCGGTCCGCCGACTGCGGTTCCTATCGTTCCTCCGGCGATGCCCCCGACTGCTCCGCCAGCGAAGCTTTTCAGGCTGTAACGAATCACAGCCCCGGTCCGTTTCGAGTAGTGCAGGACCGGTGAGTTGGAATCGGACTGGAGAGAACGAACCCCGTTCTTGGACGGAACCTTGCCAAACGTGAACTGCATCCGGGCTTTGCGGATGATGACTCCGAGATCGCGTTCCGGGGTCGTGCCGCCAAGAAGCGCGATGGGGTCGAGTTCTTTTCGTCCGAGCCAGAGTTCCACCGACCGCCGAGGGAAGTCCTCGATGACGTGTTCGCGATCTTTGCGGACCTTGTAGTCCGTGTGAATCGCGTAACTGACTCGTCCCGTCGTCGAGTCGCGAGATTCCTTGACCCGATAGTTGACCGCGTAACCCACGACCGGTCGTTCAGGAGCGAGGGGATCGTCCGAGGTGTGCCCGACGATGAGCGGAGCCGGATCACCGGTCGTCAAAACGCGATTGTTGTTGTTTCGAGCGATCTCTTCGAGGACCGAACGATCCACATAAGCTGCGGGTTTGCCGTTGTCCCCGTCCAGCTCGTGTTCGTCCAGAACTTTCACGTCCGGGACCGTGACCCACTTCTCCGGATTCTCAAAGTCGTAAACGGACGCCGCCCCATAGGAACCGTTGGTCCCATTGCGAGTCGGAGCGACGTTGTTCGGGTATTGAGGCACGAACCTGATTCCCATTAGGGGGGTTCGTGCAGCAGAGACAGGGTTGGGCAGCAACCGGGAAGAACGCCTGAACGTTCCCGTCTCTGCTGCCCGAACTTGAGCGGGTCAAGGGAACTGGCCGGTCCCCAAGTCGCTTCCCATTGCTCTCATATGACGGAGTGGAGAGTCCGTCGTCAAGGGGATTTCTAAAAAATCGTCACTCGCCGATAGTACCCATCGCCACTCGCACTTGATCCGGGTGGAATGGAACGTAGACGTTATGCCCTTTTCCGCCCATTTTCCCGCCGGTATCGACGATGCCATCGTACCCCATCTTCTTCAGGGTTCGCGTCACCCAATCCGGGATTGAAGACCACACGAAACTGTTGACGCCTTTCGACGTGTCATCGCGAAGTTGTTGGACCCAATGTTGCGGGTCACGAGTTCGTTTATCCCATGCGTCAGTTCCAGCCTGACTTTGCTGTCGCTGGAAACGAGCCGCCTTTTCCAATTGATTCAAGACTTCGCCCGGAATCTGGTGGGTCACGAGCGGATTCTTGATGGAGAGGTGCGCCGGAAGCGTCACCGGGTACGTCGCATGCGGATCGTGCATGAATACCGGCCGGTTCAGACCGGCAAATCGCAATACGTCATGGAAGTCCGTTTCACTGTTGAATAAGTTCCCCGAGTTCAACCATTCCTCGACGAGAGCGTGAAGATGGTTGCCTCGGGCTTCTCGCAGATGTTGATCGTATCCTCCGGTCCCGGAATTGTGTTCAGGACCATGCAGCGTAACGTTGTTGTCATCGTCCATCCCCACCCTCGGGGCCATTGAAGCGATCTTTTGCCGCTCCGTCGGATCAAGATGCCACCACGCCTTGTTCAGAGGAATCCGCTTCTTGCCGATCTTGACTCGAAACCAGTTTTGGTAGTCCCCGGCATCGTCGTCATCGTAAGCGAGTGATGTATCCTGTTTACCAGTCGAGTAACTGGAAGCGATTTCAGGATCGTCAGTGAAGTACGGCATCGGCCCGGAAGTGGAACGTTTTGCGATTAACGAGTTCCCCAGCCGGTCTCCTCGTGAAGACCCGTGGAACACTTTAAGCGGCGAACCGTCTTCACCGACGATCTTTGACCCGGAAAACCATTGCTGGAAATCAGGACCAATGGCGTGTTTGAGTTTCTTCGCGTAACTCACGACCAACGGTTCTTCCCGTTTGAACTTTGCCCTGAGACGTTCTCGCATTGAAGGGCGTTTCGGTTGCGGGTACTGCACGACGGGCTTTGGTGCGGGCGGGTTGGCGAAATCGCCTTCGAGATCGGGGATGAGCTTTCCGCCTTGGTAGTAGGTGCCACGAACGACCGCGCCGCCCTTGGGGGCTCGATAAGCGGCATTACGGATCGGGTAGTGATCTTGTTCCGAAACCGTTTGTGGGGACGAATCAGGATATCTGGATTGGTGATCTGCCCAACGCTGCAATCTCTGGTAGATGTCTTCATATGACCCATTGCCGGGCGTCTGACCAACACTTGCTCGAACCACACCGGTCTCTTCGAGTTTTCGGATGAGATCAATGGCGTCACCGGCATTGAACCATTTCGCCATCCTGACTTTCTTGGAAGAATCAGGAGATACCCGCGTGATCGACACTTGCGTGGTCCGACTCGGGTGATACGGATGGAATCCGTACACAAGGTAACGAGTTTTACCGGGAGTACCCTTGTGGGATTCCGTTCCATTGAATGACGGGTTCCAGTCGAAGATATCGAAATCACCCTTCACACCTTCGGGGTGGTCGTTCAAACTTGGAGTCTGCATGAACGCCGCTTCCCCATGCCTCCCGTGTTCCGTCAAGAACTCGACGTAGGCACTGTGGATTGCCGGGTTCTCGGAATCGTTGTGAATCGCTTCCAGAAGTTTCGATTCTTCCTGTTCCGGAGTCAGCGGGATGTATTGCCCAGCCTTGGCGTATTTGATTCGGGACATATGTTGCGGTCCTTCAGGTCGATTAGACTCTGTTTCGTCTTCATGATCGTGAAACTCATTTGGATGCCTCATCAACAACCATCCGTTGTTTTCTCCGGGAATCAAACTATATCCTTTGGAAAGATGAGTCTCCCACTCCGCGAAGTTGCGTGCGTCTTGTGCGGTTTCATGCCATTCGTGATAGGATACGGGCTCTGAATGATCGGGATTTGGGACATTGTTGCGAATCAAATCCGCCTCATCTTTGGCGAAAATTGGTTCGTAAGCCCCCATCCCATTCCATATTACGGGGCGACGTTCGTGAATCGTTTTGAGGTGATTTGCCAGTCCCTTATCCCCCAAATCTTCGATTTCATCGGCCAAAGCATTTCTGATTGCCAAGTCATAAGGGTCTCTTGCCGCTGCCTCATGGAGCAGTGTGACTAAGTACGAACCAGAGGGTGGCCTTTCGTTGGCGGCGTATTTGATCCGGGACATGCGATTTGGTTCGTTGTCCGTGTTGACGTAGGACGTGCCGGTGATGGTGTTGCCACCGTCCCACTCTTCAACCCCTTCTGGCTCCATGTTATCCGGCTCTTCCAGATGAAACTCTCCGTATCTACGTGCCGCTTCTTGCAACCTGTCATGGTTGCCGCCGTACTGACCGGGCGTGTCGAAGAATCCCGCTCCGTGATCATTTCTGGACAGCCAGAAGTCATAAGCGGCGTTCTCCTCCGGGCTCGGATCGCCTTCTGCCGACCGTCCAGCCTCGATCAGATGCCGATGTTGGGCACGAAACCGGTGCCAGTCATCCAGCATGGACGCCATCACGCCAGGGTGGATGTCATGATGCGTGGGGAAGTTTAGGCCGAACCGCCGGCGATTCCCATGTCGGTGGCGAAACGTCATTTCGCGATTCGCCGTCATTGACGACCACAGGGCGGTTTGAAAGTGTTGGATGTCGGACGGAGTAAAAGGGGACTGACTCACTAATCTGGCTTGACCCGGAACTCTCTTGTTGCGGTCGTCACGGATCGCTTTCGCTTTGTCCTCGATGGACTGACGAATGAGAGCGGCGTCTTCAGATTGGCCCTTCTCGTCCAGTTCCTCTGCGAGGGCATTCCTCACCATTTGATCCGTTGGATTGCGGATCAAATGATTGAACATCTTGGCAATGATTTCTTCTTGTGGAGGAGGGGTGTAATCCGACCGTGCGTAGTTGTACCGGTCGTCGAAGTTCTGGTCATCGACTCCGGGCAGTTCCTCATCCTGTTCTTGATCGTCACCCTCATAAGCCGCTTCGATCTGGTTGCCGCAGTGGTCGCAATAGAGGTTGTTGTCCTCCCAATTTGGCCGTTGGGATTCAACACGGAATTGATCGTAGCGGTCAGGATTCTTGATCTCATCCGCGACTTGTGAGGCGTTACTATTGACGCAGTTGTGGCACAACGCCGAATTATCCGAGGTGCAGTAGTAAACGGGGTAGCCTTCGTTGTGGTGAGGGATTGGGCCTTCACCCCCAATGCCAATTTTGTCCCGGATGATCTGGTGGGAGCCGACACGGGCATCCGGATTGCGGAGTTCAGCAATCCGGCGATGAAGATTGTCGCCGTCCCCGCTTCCATACCACACGCCAGTGTGCCAATCTTCGGGGTCGAGGTCTTCAAACTCATCCGCAAGCGCATGGCGGAGAGTCATGTTGTTTGGGTCTTTATCGACTGCCGAAATAAGCGATCTAATGATCTCGTGGGTGTCGCGAGAAGACCGTGCGTTACGAATGACAGGGTATCGCACGGTCGTGGTCATGTCACATCCCCGAAAGTGCCTTGAGAGCGTCGATCCACGGTTTTCGATTCTCGATTCGCCGCCAGTCGCACTCGACAACCGCTCGTCGCCGCCCGTCTGCCGCTACCTGAATCCGAGATTGGTGGTCCATCACCAACCGGTCGAGGGTGGCGAACCACTGATCCGAAGTCGAGCATAGAAAACCGTCGAAACCGTCACGGATACGATTGTACTCCCCGATTGCGGACGCGACAACACATCCCCCGAGTGCCCACCCTTCCATGACGCGAAGATGCGATTTCGACAGGTTGAACGGCACGTCCGCGAGCGGAGCCAGCCAGATTTGCGGATCGAGCGTGTTGGCGAATCGCCTGTATTGGTTGAACGGCACTTGCGGGCAGGTCATCACGCCGAGATGAAGGTGTTTTCGCATCAGATCGGGCGGTGGCAGTGATCCGGCGAACACGACCGACACGGTTTTCGGGCCGTGTTTGTCCACCAACCGGATCAGGGCGTCCTCAATCGCAGCGATGTCGCCCTTATGAGTTTGACTACCGGCCCACACCACTCGGATCGGCCATTGGACGGTCGTGTCCGCGAACGAGGCCCCGTCGAATGGCGATTCCGGGAATGTCGAAAGGTCGAGCAGGTTAGGGCAAATGAATACCGGTTCGCAATAATCGTGTCGCTCCCACAGCACTCGACCAAGTTCAGGAACGGATACGATCACGGCGTCTGCTGCGAGGGCCATGATGTCGAACACGACCATGCCATCCTCGCCGATCTTAGCCGGATTCCAGTCCGGAATCGCAGCGAGGTCGTCATCGAGCGACCAGCAGAGCTTGACTCCTTTCCTTTTGAGACGGAGGACTTCGTGAAGGGTGGCGGAGTTTCCGGGCAGCGAGTGAAACACCAGCCAGTCCACATCGTCACGTAGACTCTGGCCCACCGAGAGTTGAATGCCCTGTTCGATCAGATCGTCGTGGCAGAAACGGACGGGTTGAAGGGCACGGTGGAAGGAACAACCGCCATCCACCGCGTAGTGAAAGTGAATCGAAGTCATGTGGGTTCCGAAGTTGGATCGTCGATCAGCCATTCATGGAAGTTGTGATGGGTGATCTCTCCGTTTTGGTACATACCGTGTTTCACCGGCAATCGGAACTCACCGGGCCGGGTCTTCCATGTTTGTAGCTTACCCGATGGCCGTACTCTCAACGCCGGTGCGATCTTGCCGGGGCGGGCGTAACCTCTTTGATGAGTGTGAAACAGTTCGGCGTACATTGGATATCCGGGCCAATGTCCGGGTTGCTTCAAGTGATCGAGTGAAGCAAATGGTATGGCGTTGATGAGCCCCATAGGACTCTTGCCGATCCAGAGTTGATGAGAAGACCGGAGATTGTCGATCACCGACTGCGGGTGTCCTGAATCCTCTAGCTCGTCTGCCAGTGCGTTGCGCGCAGTGAGATCACCCGGATTCTTCTGGACATGCTGAAACATCTTTTCGGTTATGTCAACCGGATCGTGTGCCATGCGTAGAGGATACTCTATCTTCCGACCCATCTTGGTCGGCTCGTCCGGCGGCAGTTCGTCCTCGGGATCGCTCATCCAGACCTGACCTTGACCCGGTTCGATGTCCTTCGGGCCTTCCATCTCCCTGATGTAGTCCCGTGGCGTCATCCCGGAAGGGTCGTAATGTCCCTTCTTCGCCGCTTCGAGCATTTGCATGAGAATCTGTTTGCGTCGTCGCCCGGTGATGTCCTCTTTCGGTGGCGGACGATGCAGGGGTTCCGTCCCTTCCGGGTACATCGAGTCCATGCCGAAATCGAGCCCGTCGTCATCGTTTGCGGAGTATTTCTTGACCAACGGTAGATTATACCTGTTAGTTGGAACATCCTTAGACGGCATCTTCGTCCACTTCAACACCTTCTTGGGGTTGATAAGCGCAATCCAGTGTTCCTGAGATGAATGCGGGTGGAAAATCGCGTCTACACCTTTGCTCTTGAGGAAATCGACCAGCTGCAATCCGGCGTTCCCGGAAGCAGCCTCGTGATTGACAAACAGGTTATTGATAACTTCGGCACTGACTGACTCGGAGTTTCGACGACTGGAGTTAGATTCAATGTCCGAAATGATCTTGTTCCGGTTGCGAATGCCTTTCGCAGATTTGACAAAACTAATGGCTTCGTGTTTGGGGATAAGAACATCATGAGCGAACTTCAACGACGGGTCGAGGTGAAACAACATCGTTGAACCGCCGCCTTTGGCGTATCGTTGTGCCGTTTGGAAATTGGTGGTCATGTATATGCCCGGCCCGGCTTCGTAGCGTCCCTTTTTGGGAGCGCGAACCTCGGGGTTGCCATCCCACCTCCGACTACCATGCCACATTTCAATCGGAGACTGTGGAATCGGTTTGCGGTTCCCGTCCATGTCGTCGTCGGCGGCGGAATAGCGTTGAAGCTGTTCGGGTTCCATCTCACGCCCTCGAACAGGGTCGTACCCCCATTCATGCCATGAATCACCGTTGGTGAATACGTCTTGGGCGTTAGCGATCTTGGACAGAATCCTGTACTTGCCGTTGAGTGCCGACCGACCGTGATCCATCGCGTACTTCTTGGACAGTGTGACCCAATCACCTCGGTTGATCTTCGCTCCCTTGAGTCCGTGAGGGATGGCCCGGTAAATCAGGATCATCTTCTTGGGCTTGCCTCGAAGTCGATTGATCTTGGCGTGCATCTTGGTGTCACCGGGGTCGTCGCCCGTGCCGTAGTACCGCAGACCTTGCGGCGAGTACACGTCTTCCGGATAAATTCCGTTGGCGGTCACGTCGTGGAGCGGTGCGCCGGACGTTGAATCCGGAGCGGTATGTTCCCCTCGATAGTTCTCATTCAAAGCGTACCGCAACCGCTTCTTCCGCATCACCGACCGGGGCGTGCCGGACGGCGGAGGTGCCCACGGGAGGATGATGGCGCGGGGTTCCGGCAGTTGCGGGACCATCGGCACTGGCGGCATCCCTTGCGGAACATCCTGTTGCCCGCTTTCCGGATTGGCCGGGACCGGTTGCGGAGCCGCTTGAGGTTGCGGTTGTTTGGGCTTCTTCATCGGTGCAGGTGTGGGGACGGGCACCGTGACGGTCGCAGTCGGGTTGTTGCCGCCGATGACAGGCACGTTATACCGCCTTCCGTTCTTGATCCGTGATCGTGTCCCGGAACATCTCACGGGCCTTGGCTTGATCTGCCGCACCGATGAGCTTGAAATGGCCCCTCGACGTTTGCAGCTCCGTCTTCTGCCGCTGCGTGAAGTCTTTCACCCGGTCCCGCATCTTCCCACCCCGGTCGGGAATCAACAAGTCGAAACCCTTACGGTGCGGGACGAGGACGCGATCCGTCAGACCCGCCTTGTCGAGCTTCTGGAGCATGTCATGGCCCGACCCCTGCATCCGGAAGCGGTGCAGCATGTCAGGACCGTCCGGGCGGACATGGAAAACCGCCATACCGGGGATGTTGCCGGTCAAACCGTACCACGCTGCCGCCGCATGAACGCTCTCGGGCGGGGCGTTGGCGTAGATCGCCTGTGCCACACCGGGGACCGAATACGCCGGGCTGTTGTGGAGAGCGTCCACGGTGGAAGCGGGCTTGAGCCCGAGCTTAGCCGCGATCTGCTCCGTTGTCGCCCGGATCGCGTGCTGGTCCGAGGACCGGATGCGGCGGAGCGCGTCGAGGAAGTCCCCCGCGACCATCTGATAACGCCTCAAACCTTCCGTGCTGGAAGGTTCGACCCCCGCCCGTCGAGCCAGTCGCCGGAGGATGCGGGAGTAGCGGGTGGCTTTCTCCATTGCGGCCATTGATCCGCCGATAGTACCCATCGCCACTCGCACTTGATCCGGTCCGTCCGACTGCGACCGTCTTTTATGCCCAAAATCTCTGGGTTTGTTCAGGTCGTGAGCCGCGAACTCCGATTCTTGTTCTGGGGTAATTGCCATTTCACGTTGACGCCAAATCTTATGCCCTCGGTAGGCGTGGCGATGGATGGACTCGGTTATGTCCTTATCAGTCGCATGAGGTTGAAGCTCTTGGACCCGACGCACTACGGCAGCGTGTTCCTCAGCAGTCGGTCCCGTCCTGATTGCCGGGTTAATGTGGGGGATTCTGTGGATACGAACGGCAACGCCTTCAGGCTGGTTATGCCATGCGTCCGTATTCAAACCGGCATGGGAGTTGTTAATAGCATGCTCTTTCAACGCCCGGTATGTGTGTGCGTCCAGACCGATCTTGTCGGCCGCGTTCATCCAGTTGTACCAGTCCTTCGCCGGGTGGTTGTGTTCGTGCAGCTCGTCATGCAGAGCCCATAACGCGGTGGGGATGACGGACCCATCCCCGTTCTTGCCGCCTACCACTGCGACTTTCGCCAACCCCCGGATGTTCGGATGGTTGTTGGGGTCGTTGGCGAGGTGGCGGAGCGCGGTCTCGATTGGAAAGCCCTGTACGAGCGGATGGGCCTCGTGACGGGAGTCCAGCTTGGCGTACCGTTGCGGATCACCGTGGCGGGCGAAGTTGAGACTTCCTCGACCCTCGAACGATGACATCCCGAATGTTTCTTCCTGCGGATGGGACTTCTCCAGCGAGGCGGGCAGCAGCAGATTCAAGAGCGGACGGATCGCTCGTGCGACTCGGTCCTCGTGAGACGGACTCGTGGTACTTTGCGGAAGAAGCGATTGCATTGGTTATCCTCTTGGACGAAATCCCGAGACGTTCGAGATCGCGAAGCACTTCCGGACGCCTGATAATCGCCTCCAAGCTCCACCCTCCCCGAATCGCTTTTCGGCTCAGGTACTTAAGAATCTCGTGGGATTTCGGACCCGCGCCGAGGTGTTTCGCCACCATCACCCCGACGATTGTCGTCCAAACCGCCTCTTGCACTTGCCTCGGCTCCCAACCAAGGTCCGCTGCGGCTTTGTTGATGAGGGTTTTATATGCCATCGCATAAGGCCAATTGTGCTTTTTTCCGGCAAGACCCTTTTGGCTATCAAGAAGTGCTGAGTTGATCGCCTTGTCGGGGTGGCTTCCTCGGACGATCTTTTCCACCAACTTTCGGGAGAATCCCTCATCGAGATTGGACAAAAGTTTCGCCATGTGCGTATCGACAGGAACACCTCGGGGATCAACGAATGCCATCCCAAAGTTTGGAACTTTCAGTCCCTCACCACCCCCGAAGTCTCCGAACCCCACGTTTTCGGACTCACCTTGATCTGCCGAGAAAATCCGTTTGAGTTGTTCCGCTTTGTACCCGGAATACAGGTCTGGACCTTTGTACTTTCGTGGAAACCGATTATCCAGTTGCAACGTCCCCCTCTCGTTTCGTTGCGTCCTACCGAACAAGTCTTCCAACGACTTTGCATCTGTGGGGCGTCCAGCGGCGTGCCACACCCCGAGTGCTTCCACCGCGCCTGCCGTGTGTTGTTCCCAAGGCGTCTGCGGAGACAGTACCGCATTCGCCATGACCCACCGATTGGCATCCCCCGGAGACCTCATCAAGTGGGATACGAACTTGTGCATTTCCTCGTAGGAACCACGAACTGGTTCTCCAACTTCCGCGAGAGACTTGATCTCGCTCAAGCCGGGCATGTCTCCCGACCGGTCTTTCAATCCTTGACCGACCAGCTCGACGTATTTCTTCTGTTTGCCCGGTGATCCTCCGATGATGATGTCCCGTTCTTCCGGAAACAGGTTTTGTTCTTCGGGAACAATCAGTTTGTACTTCCGCATACCATTGATTTTACGGGCAAGCTTCAGCAGCAACTCACGCTTCCGAGAGTTACGAACGTCGGGCACCCCATCCCGTGTCGTAAAGTTCCCATCTTGATCGGTGTTCTTCTCCGGACGCCAATGGTGCGATCCGACCATCATGTGGATCAATCCTTTCGGCCCATCCGTGGCGTACACCTGCCTTGCTACTTGCTCCGATGTGAACTGTTGTGGAGGTTTGATATTCCTCCCCCGACCCTTCCTGTCCGCCAATGTGACCCAACCGCTATCGGGATGTGCCCATTTGCGAAGATGCCACATGGAATCGCCACGGTTCTTAGCAAACATCGGGATCGGCTTCCGGTCGGCATACACGTCGCCCGAAGCGTGCGATCCCCGTACCGGACGAACTTCCGCCGCCAGATCAGTCCTCCCTGACAAAATTTCTGGTCCGACCATCGTGTAAATCGAACCGGCTTGATTGTTCTTCACTCCGATTGCATCAAGCAGCCCCGAGTCCACCCACGATTCGCCACCCAGCCAGCGACGGAACGCTTCTACGGACGGTTCTCCGGGGTGGTGGTCGTTGATCTCATCCGTCGCTGCATTCCAAACAGCCAGATCGCCGGGATGATCCATCGCATGGCCGACGATCCTGAACATCATGTCCTTGGGATCGACCGGCTCCGAATACCGTTTGACACCGGCGGCGCGGGCGAGACGCAACAGGGATTCACGGCGTTGAAGTTTCACGTTGTTCATCCCGAGTCGGTACAGAGTTTCCCGTCGCCGGGACATG
>Ga0172364_10001833_pt1 | contig 16628 bp, 15 predicted proteins | sample LakKivSesite10cm_FD_114545 | JGI IMG/M metagenome (GOLD analysis project Ga0172364, IMG submission 114545) | Sediment microbial communities from Lake Kivu, Rwanda - Sediment site 10cm | ecosystem: Environmental > Aquatic > Freshwater > Lake > Sediment | place: Rwanda: Western Province, Lake... | reverse complement strand
ATTAAACAAGATAAATATCAGGATCGAGGAAGGTATTGATAATCGCGAAATTTTTAACCAAATCCTCTCCACCTTCAAATTCATCAAGTAAAAATATATGAAAATTGAGACGATACGACATTCGATAAGCCATATTATGGCACAGGCGGTTCAGGAATTATTTCCGAGAACTAAATTTGGCATTGGGCCGACAATTGAGAATGGATTTTATTATGATTTTGATTTGCCAAAAACTTTAACTCCTGAAGATTTGCCGAAAATTGAAAAAAGAATGCGAGAGTTGATTAAACAGAATATAAAATTTGAAAAAAGTTTTGTTACTAAAGAACAAGCCAAAAAATTATTTAAAGACCAACCGTATAAATTGGAATTGATTAAAGACTTGAAAGCAAAAAAAGCCACAATTTATAAATCCGGAGAATTTACTGATTTATGCGCCGGACCGCATGTTAAATCAACAAAAGAAATTAACCCCGAAGCATTTAAATTAATAAAAATTGCTGGTGCTTACTGGCGGGGCGATGAAAAAAATCCCATGCTTCAAAGAATTTACGGAGTGGCATTTAAAACTAAAAAAGAACTTGATGCTTATTTGAAAAAAATCGAGGAAGCAGAAAAAAGAGACCACCGAATCCTGGGACAGAAACTGGATTTATTCAGTATTGACGAAGAAGTCGGGCCAGGATTGGTTCTTTGGCATCCCAAAGGTGCGATATTGCGTCAAATTATTGAAGATTATTGGATTAAAGAACATTTAGCTAATGGCTATGAAATTGTTCGCAGCCCCCATGTCGGAAGAATTAAACTTTGGCAAACTTCGGGCCACACTAGCTTTTATAAAGAAAATATGTTCGGACCAATGGAAGTTGAGGGAGATAAATATTTGATAAAACCAATGAACTGTCCCTTTCATATGAAGATTTACAAAACCCAAACCAGAAGCTATCGGGATTTGCCTCTGCGCTGGGCCGAATTAGGAACAGTTTACAGATTTGAACGCTCGGGGGTTTTACACGGCTTGGTCAGAGTTCGCGGCTTTACCCAAGATGATGCCCATATAATTTGTACTCCAGAACAATTATCTGACGAGGTAATGCGGACAGTAAGATTTGGAATTAAGTTGCTTAAAGATTTTGGTTTTAAGGAATACAGTATCTATTTAGCCACCCGACCAAAAGATTATGTTGGAACCGCCAAAAACTGGGATAAAGCAGTTAATACTCTGAAATTCGCTTTAAACAAATTAAAGCTCAAATATCAGATTGACGAGGGTGGCGGAGTATTTTATGGACCCAAAATTGATATTAGAATCAAAGATTCTTTAGCTAGAGAATGGCAATGTACCACTGTCCAGTTTGATTTTAATTTACCAGAAAAATTTGATTTGGTTTATATTGATAAAAAAGGCAAGAAACAAAGGCCATATATGGTTCATCGCGCGCTGCTGGGCTCTTTAGAACGCTTTGTTGGGGTTTTATTAGAGCATTACGCTGGTGCCCTACCCTTCTGGCTCTCCCCTATTCAGATTTACATTATTCCGGTTGGCTCGCGCCACGAAAAATATGCTCATCAAATCGCAGATAAGCTGAAAGAAAAAGGATTCAGAATAAAGGTAAAAGATGAAAATGAAACCGTTTCCAAGAAAATCCGCGAAGGAGAAATCCAAAAAATTCCTTATATGCTGGTAGTTGGTGACTCTGAGGAAAAAGCAAAATCCGTGCGGGTGAGAACTAGAGAAAAAGGCGACATCGGAATGAGAAAATTTGATAAGTTTCTCAAAGAATTATCATGAAATATTTTATTAAAACCTTTGGCTGCCAAATGAACGAGAGCGATTCCGAAAGAATCGCTGCTTTTTTAGAAAAACAAGGATATAAAAAATCTGTCACCATGGAAGCAACGGATTTGATTGTGGTTAATGCCTGTTCGGTCAGACAAACGGCTATAGATAGGATTTTTGGCTTAAAGCCAAAAATCCTAAAGCTCAAATTCCAAAATCCAAATTTCAAGTCTATTTTAACGGGATGTATATTGAAATCTGATAAAAATAAATTTAAAGAATTTCTTGATGAAATTTTAACTATAAATCAATTTCTGGGGAAAAATTATCTGGAATTAAAACCAAAATATCTTTTTCCCGATTCAGCTTTTGTGCCGATTATGACTGGCTGCAATAATTTCTGCTCTTATTGCGTTGTCCCCTACACCCGGGGCAAAGAAATTTCCCGTCCAAATAAAGAAATTATTGACGAGGTGAAATCTTTAATCAAAAAAGGTTATAAAGAAATAACTTTATTGGGCCAAAACGTAAATTCTTACCAATATAATTTTGCCAAGTTACTCGAAAAAATAAACAAACTTCCAGGAATCTTCCAAATCAAATTTTTAACCTCTCATCCCAAGGATATGTCCGATGAACTAATTGATGTGATTGCCGAATGCGAAAAAATTTCCAAAGAAATTCATTTGCCGATTCAGAGCGGGGACAACGAAATTCTAAAAAGAATGAATCGCGGATACACCATTGAAAAATACAAAAATTTAATCAGAAAAATTCGTGAAAAAATTCCCCAAGCAGAAATTACCACTGATGTAATTGTCGGTTTTCCCGGCGAAACCGAAAAACAATTCCAAAATACAGTCAAAGCATTAAAAGAAATAAAATTCGCCAAGGCCTATGTGAATAAATATTCCACCCGAGTCGGTACTCTGGCTGCTAAATTTAAAGACAATCTTTTGCTTTCGGAAAAGAAAAAACGCTGGAAAATTATAAATGATTTAGTTAATAAATCCGCTCCGCCATTTGGCGGACGGCGGACTAAGTTAGTTGTTGTTTTGGGTCCCACTGCTTCGGGTAAATCTGTTCTGGCAGTAAAAATTGCCAAAAAATATAATGGAGAAATCATCTCTGCTGACTCAAGACAAATTTACAAAGGAATGGATATTGGCACGGGAAAAATCACAAAAAAAGAAATGCAAGGAATCGCCCATTATCTTTTAGATATCGCGAGTCCGAAAAAACAAATCACTGTAGCTGAATACAAAAAATTAGCCCTTAAGGCAATTGATAAAATTCTTAGGAAAAATAAAGTGCCAATTATTTGTGGCGGAACAGGATTTTATATTCGGGCCCTGGTCGAGGGATTAATTATCCCGACAATAAAACCCGATTGGAACTTAAGAAAAGAATTGGAAAAGAAAACAACTGAGGAATTATTTAAACAATTAAAAAAACTTGACCCAATCAGGACAAAAAATATTGATGCCCAAAACCGTAGGCGTTTAATCAGGGCTTTGGAAATAATCAAAAAAACAAGAAAGCCAGTTCCTGTTTTGGGAAAAAATCCACAATTTGATGTTCTTTATATCGGAATTAAAAAATCTTCTCGAGAATTAAAGAAATTAATAAATCAAAGAATTGATAGAATGATTAAAAATGGGCTGGAAAAAGAGGTCAAAAAATTAATCAAAAAATACGGCTGGACAATGGTTTTAAGAAATACAATCGGCTATGCTGAGTGGAAAGATTCTGAAAACGAAAAAATAATCGCTAAAGCAGTTAAAAATAATACCTATCATTATGCCAAACGCCAAATGACCTGGTTCAAAGCAATTAAAGAAATCCATTGGATTTCAAATTATCAACAAGCAGAAAATTTACTTAGACAATTTCTTTTTTCTTAGTTCTTTTATTTTATCCCAATCCTTCCCCTTCTCTACTCCCTCGATTGAAAAAATATTTTCTTCAAGCTCTTCTTCTGGTAAGTCTTTATCTAGTTCTTTTTGGAGGGATTGCTGGGCTTCTTCGCTTTTCTTTTTGAGTTCTTCAGGGGAAAATTTTTCTTCTTTTTCCATGTTTATGAATTTGATAATTATTTGATTATTTTACTAATTTGATTCTCATTATTTTAGCCACTATCTGGGGGTTGGCCCTGCCCTTGGTCTCTCTCATTACTTGACCAACTAAAAACTGCAAAGCCGTTTCTTTCCCCCTTTTATAATCCTCCGCTGCCTGAGGATTATTTTTTATTACTATTTCTATGGCCTTGGCTAATTCTTCTTCGTCACTCACCTGCTTTAAATTTTTACTCTCAATAATCTGAGAGGGGTCTTTTCCGCTGATAAACATTTCTTTCAAAACTTCTTGGGCGCCGCTCGAAGAAATCTCGCCAATAAAGGTTAAATAAATCAATTCGGCAAAATTCTCCGGCGTTATTTTTATCTCACTATCAGTAGAAACATATTTAGGAAATTCAGTAATAATATAATTGGCACTGAGTTTTATTATCTTGTCCAAATCGGTTTTTATTTTTCCGCTTTCAAACCAAGCTTTTAATTCACTGGCTGTACCTTCAAAAAAGTCGCCCAAATTTTTATAAACAGTTAAGGTTTCTATGGCTGAATCGGTAATCTCATACTCTTTTTTAAATCTTTCTCGCCGAGCGGCTGGTAATTCTGGTATCATGTCCCCTAATTTTTCTACTTCATCTGAAGAAATAATTAAGGGTGGTAAATCTGGTTCAGGAAAATACCGATAATCTTCAGCTTCTTCTTTGGTTCTTTGAGAAAAGGTTTCTTGTTTTATATCATTCCAGCCCCGGGTTTCATGAATAACTTTTTCTTTATTTTCCAAAATACCCTTTTGCCTCTCAATTTCATAATCAATTGCCCGCTCTACGCTTCGGAAGGAATTCAAATTTTTTACCTCAACTTTAGTACCCATATTCAGAGAAATATTGGCCTCTACTCTCATCTGACCTTTTTCCATGTCAGCATCCGAAATACCCAGATAACGAAATATTATTTGCAATTCCTGGGCAAAACTCCTGGCTTCAATTGCTGAATTAATATCTGGTTCGGTCACCAATTCCATCAAGGGCACTCCAGCCCGATTAAAATCAACCAAAGAATAGTTTTGCTTGTCCGCCGAAGCTTTAGCGAAGGCGGAGGAATGCAATAATTTCCCCGTGTCTTCTTCCAAATGAACTCGGCGAATTCTTATTTTTTTCACTTGTCCTGAGCTTGTGGAAGGAATTTCCAAATAACCATTTTTACATAAAGGTGCTTCATATTGGCTAATCTGATATCCTTTGGGCAAGTCGGGGTAAAAATAATTTTTTCTTTCAAACCAAGATTCCTTATTAACCTGACAATTCAAAGCTAAGCCGGCTTTAATTACACTATTTACCGCCTCTTTATTTATTACTGGCAAAACCCCTGGCTGAGCCGTACAAATTGGACAGATATTTACATTAGGATTTTTCTCTAAGGGGTCATTGAGACAAGCGCAAAACATCTTTGTCTTGGTCTTCAATTCTACGTGAATTTCTAATCCGATTGTTGGGCTGTATCTTGTCATATTTTTATCCTATCATTTTTAAGGTAATAAAAAAAGTCCTCGACCAGCTGGTCGAAGACTCAAGCATCCTCCTGCCTTGTGTTTACTTTTTGAACTCCTCCTTTCTTATCGGAATTCCATACTGTTCTTTATCATCGATGATGTCTTTTACTTTCCAGTCTGTTTCCCAGTCAAAAATCAAAAAGGTTTTTATCTTGCCATCTTTTGATGAACAAACAACTTTTGCTAAGCCGGCGTTAATAATCATCTTCTTGCAGATAAAGCAAGGACTGGCATCAAGAGGATTCTCTTCTCCGTAGTGACTACCCCAGATATAAATTGTTCCCTTCAACAAACTTACACCAGCTCTGGCAGCGTTAATGATGGCATTTGCCTCGGCATGAACACTTCGGCACAATTCATAGCGTTGGCCAGAAGGAATTCTGAGCTCGCTTCTCAAACAAAAACCGCGTTCAAGACAATCCTTGGTCTTCCGGGGCGCACCGACGTAACCGGTACCAACGATCTGATCATCGCGGACAATGACGACTCCTATCCTCCGACGAAGACAGGTACATCTCCTTGAAACCTCCTTGGCAATTCCCAAATAATACTCATCCTTAGAAATTCTTTTATTTTCCAAAGTACACCTCCTTAAAAGATTAAGTAATTATTCTATCTTGTTTATTAAGAAATGTCCAGAGCCTGGTCTTGAAAAATCAAAGAAGAATTATCGGATTGGGCATTAAGAATTACTTTGGCACCAACTGGCAGGGCCAGAAAAATATTTTCGCCGTAAATATCCTTCTTACCCCCCACTCTTAAAAGTTTAAAAGCCTTACGTTGCTCCTCTAAATGACCAAAATGGGGGAATTCAGCAACTGGAATATTTTTATCTTTTAACAAAGAGATAAAAAGGTCGTGCCAAGTGGTCTTCTTGCCCCATTTTGGATACTCAATCTCGCTATCGCCAATAAATCTGCCTAAAACAATCCCTTTAACCCTGTTAAAATAGCGATGAAGAATAATTTTCTCAAACATTCTTCTAACATCGCTTTTATCTTCCCAAACTTCTTCTAAGCCTAAAATTATCGGACCATCAAAATTCTCTAAAGGGTCAAATTTACTGCCGAAAAGATGGGTTAAGGTTTCTAAATTGGTGGGTAAAAAATAACCCCTGGCTTTACCAGGAATTAATATTTCGGTAAAAAACTCTGGACCATAATTTAAATCCATTTCACCCAAAAGGGATTTTCTTAAAGATTCCTGGGTTTTTTTATTATGAGGAGCTAAACCAACAAGATTGGGAGCGTGAATACCGGTGATTCCCAAAGAAAAATTGGCATTCAAAAATACAGAAAAATCAGAATAACCGAAAAGAAGGGTCGGTCTATTTCTAAAGGTTTCTATCACTTTAGGGTTAAGGGATAAAAGAACTGAGCTGGCAGCATAGCCACCCTCGGCACAGGTAATTGCCTTTATTTCTAGATCACTAACCATATTTTCAAAATCCTCTCGTCTTTCTTGGGGTGTGCCTGCACTATAATCCTCTACTTTTTTAAAAATATGCTTTCCCAGTTTTACTTTAAAACCCCAGCTTTTAAGTACTCTGACGCCTGCTTCCAGACCATTGGCTTCTACCACTCCGGAGGGAGCAATTACCCCGATGGTATCTCCTGGTTTTAATTTTTTGGGTTTTATAATGGTCATATTGGACCTTTTATTCTGTAATCTCAATCCCCATATTCCTAGCTGTCCCTTCAATCATTTTCATGGCTGCCTCAACATCATTAGCATTTAAATCAGCCATTTTCTTCTCAGCGATTTCCCGAATTTGTTTTTTGGTAACTTTTCCAACTTTGTCTTTTTGGGGTACACCCGAACCTTTTTCAATGCCAGCTGCCTTTTTTAATAAATCAGCAGCTGGCGGGGTTTTTAATTTAAAATCAAAACTTCGGTCAGTATAAATTGTAATTTCAACTGGAATAATGTCACCCATTTTATCCTTAGTTGCCTCATTAAATTTAGAACAAAAATCCTGGATATTCACTCCGTGTTGACCCAAAGCTGGTCCAATTGGCGGGGCTGGATTTGCCTGCCCTGCACCAATTTGCAGCTTTACTATTGTCTTTACCTCTTTTTTCATATTATATCTTTTTCACTTGAAGAAAATCTAATTCTACGGGTGTTTCTCGACCGAACATATTCACCAAAACTTTAATCTTGCCCCTGGCTTGGTCAACTTCGCTAATCTTGCCGTCAAAATCTTTAAATGGTCCGTCAGTAATTTTCACTGCATCGCCTACTTCTACCTCAATTTTATAAGTGGGTTCCTCTTTGGCTGTTTGTTTTAATAATTTTCCAATTTCCTCGTCGGCAATAGGAATAGGCGTAATTCCAGCGCCAATAAAACCAGTAACTCTGGGGGTGTTTCTAACCACGTACCAAGAATTATCATCTACCACCATTTCCACAAAAACATAATTAGGATAGATTTTTTCTTCAACAACATATCTTCTCCCTGCTTTTATTTTTATCTTTTTTTCTTTAGGAACCAAAACATTAAAAATCTTATTTCCCATATCTAAAGATTCAATTCTCTGTTTTAGATTTTGAGCTACAGTATCTTCAGAGACTGGATAAGTATGAATGGCATACCAATGTCTTTCTCCGCTTACTTGTTGCTTTGGCATATTACAATAAAAACTTACTGATTAAAAAAGTAAAAAGAAAGTCCAGACCACCAAGAAACAGAGCCACGACAAAACTCAACCCAATCACAATCAGGGTGTATTTTATCACCTCGTTTCTTGTCAGCCAATTTACCTTCTTCATTTCCACACGCGTCTCTTTTAAAAAATTTACTATTTTATCTAAAATTCTCATGGTTTTTAAAATGGCCTCTCGGCCATCCTACCCTAGAATATATCGCTAAAAATCAAATGTCAAGGTTTTTCACGCTTTTGGCGTGGGTTTGAATAAATTTCTTACGCGGCAAAACATCGCTACCCATTAAAATATCAAAAATCTTATCAGCTTCTTCAGCATCTTCTATGGCTACTCTTTTCATTATCCGTCTATTCGGATCCATGGTAGTTTCCCACAATAAACTGGGATTCATTTCTCCTAAACCCTTATAGCGCTGGATATTTATTTCTCCGCCTTTTTCTTTCCTTAATTTCTCTATTGCTTTATGTCTTTCTTCTTCACTATAAACATAAATTACTTCTTTGCCTTTCTGAATTTTATAAAGCGGCGGCTGGGCAATATACAAATACCCACTTTCAATTATTTTCGGGAAATAACGGTAAAACAAAGTTAAAAGTAAAGTCCGGATATGAGCGCCGTCAACATCAGCATCGGTCATAATAATTATATTTTGATAGCGCAATCTAGAAATATCAAAATCTTCAGCAATGGCACTGCCCATAGCAACAACCAAAGCCCTTATCTCTTTAGAAGCCAAAATTTTATCCAATCTGGCTCTTTCTACGTTTAAAATTTTACCTCTTAAGGGTAAAATTGCTTGAAAATGTCTGTCCCTGCCCTGCTTGGCACTGCCCCCAGCACTATCACCTTCAACAATATAAAGTTCTGATTCTTCAGGATCGCGGCTAGCACAATCAGCTAATTTGCCCGGCAAAGTCATTCCTTCTAAAATCCCTTTTCTAATTACTGTATCGCGAGCTGCTTTGGCAGCACTACGAGCTTTTTGGGCTAAAATTGATTTACCCAAAATAAATTTTGAGTCATTAGGATTTTTTTCCAAAAATTCTTCAAAAGTATCTAGAAAAACTGCTTCCACTGTTGTTCGAGCGTCAGGATTTCCTAATTTTGCTTTGGTTTGACCTTCAAATTGAGGCTCTCTAAGTTTAACGCTCACTACAGCTGTTAATCCTTCCCTTACATCATCTCCACTTAAATTAGCTTCGGTTTCTTTTAAAAAACCATTCTTCCTAGCATAATCATTCAGAACACGGGTTAAAGCTGACCGAAAACCAGTTAAATGCATTCCGCCCTCACCAGTATGAATATTGTTGGCAAAACTTATCTCTAAATTTTCTATATCTTCACTATATTGCAAAGCTATTTCAACTAAAATATTATCTTTCTCTCTTTCGCCATAAAAAATATTGGGATTGATAAGTTTCTTGTTTTTGTTTAAATGCCTGACATAAGAAACCAAGCCACCTTCAAAATAAAGGGTGTGGGTCCGAAAAACTTTTTTATCCTCACCTTCCCGCTGGTCAATTACGGTAATTTTTACTCCTCGAGTAAGATAGGCCTGCTGGCGCAGATGGTCTAAAATTTTATTCCAACTAAATTTTATATCCTGAAATATTTCTGGGTCTGGCTCAAAGATTATGTTCGTGCCTGAACCTCGGCATTGACCCTCTTTTTTCACCTTAGTAGTAGCCTTACCCCGGGAATACTCTTGGGTGTGGACATAACCATTACGACAAACCTCGGCTCTCATCCATTTTGATAAGGCGCAAACCACTGAAACGCCGACTCCGTGCAAACCACCGGCAATTTTGTATGACTGACCGCCAAACTTACCTCCCGCATGAAGAGTAGTCATGACTGTTTGCAGGGCTGATTTTTTAGTCTGGGGATGTTTCTCAACTGGAATACCTCTGCCATTATCAGCCACAGCCACCCGGTTATTAGGAAGCAGGGTTACGCCAATGTGGGTACAATACCCAGCCATTGCCTCATCCAAGCTGTTATCAACTACCTCCCAAATTAAGTGATGGAGACCCTCAGTCCCAGTTGAACCAACATACATCCCCGGTCTCTTCCTCACTGGCTCTAAACCCTCTAAAACATAAATATCTTTTGCCTCATAACTCGGCTCCTTGGCAATCTCTTTAACCGGTGTTTCTGTCAAAGGAATAACAGGTTTTTTAGCAGTAGTTTTTTTGGCAATAGATTTTTTGGCTTTTTTTATTATCTTTTTAGCCTTTTTAACCTTTTTGATTGGCTTTTTTGTTTTTTTCTTAGGCATATTATTTTCTTACTCGCCAACCCTTATTTTTTTCTAATTCTCTAATAATTTTTCTTTGAATTTTATCAACCTCCTCATCGGTCAGGGTTTTTTCGTATGATTGATAAATAATATGAAAAGCGAAATTCTTTTTTCTACCCGGAATTTCTCCTCCTTCATACATATCAAATAAATCCACATCTTGAACTAATTCACCGCCAGCTGTCTCAATTACATTTAAAACATCGGCTACCCTGTCCTCGGGATTAACCAAAATTGCCAAATCCCGAACCGCAGCTGGATAAGGAGAAGGCGGCTTATAAATTAATTCTTCTTCAGCCAGTCTTAAAATCTTTTCAAAGTTCAAATTAAAAGCCGCGACCGGCGCTTTGATGTTTAATTTAGATAAAATCACGGGACTAATTTCACCCACAAAACCAATTTCTTCGTCTCCTACTTTTACTTCGGCCGTGCCGGTTTTCTGCCAGAAAATCTTGTCTGTCCAATCAGGGGTAGCTTGATAATTGTCATACCAAAAATCAGTAATACCCAATTTATTGAGCAGACTATCAATCGCTCCTTTTAATTCATAGAAATTTTCTCCTTTAATCTTCTCTCCCCGTCTGGCAATAATTCCGTTTAGCATTATCTCTTCCTTTGGTTTATTATTTTCTTGCCTATAAACTTTTCCCAGTTCAAAAATTTTTATTCCCTGGTCATCTTTTAAAGAAATTCTTAAATTGTCTTTTATATTCTTTAACAAATTAATCATTAAATCCTTACGTAAATATTTTAAATCTACGCTTAAAGGATTTTCTAATTCCAGATAACCAGCTGGATTAACGCCAAATTTAGTGATATCGCTTTCTCCAACAAAAGAAACATTATAAACCTCGGTAAACCCCAGTCCTTCAAAAATGGTTTTAACTTTGTTGGTCACCGCCAAATTATCGTCTATTTTACTCGCTCCCACCAATCCAAAAGCTTGCTGGCTTGGAATGTTGTCGTAACCAATTAAGCGACCTATTTCCTCAATTAAATCTTCTTCAACTTCAATATCTCTTCTGATAGTGGGCACGATTACCCGCAAAGAATCATCAATAATAAAACCCAGGGATGTTAAAAATTTAGTGGCATCTTTTTTAGAAACTTTAACCCCTAAAAGATTTTCAACCTTATCCAAATTCAATCTTATTTTCAGGGGCAAAACTTTTTGGGAATAAACATCAACTAATCCTTTGGCTATTTTTCCGCCAATTAATTGGGCAACCCTGTTAATTGCCTCTTCGGTTAAATTCGGGTCTAACCCATACTCAAAACGAATAGAGGCTTCGGTTTTAATATCTGTTTCTCTAACAATTGACCGCACGGCTTGAATATTAAAATTAGCTGATTCCAAGACAATCGTTTTTGTTTGGTTGCTAATTTCAGCTTTTTTGCCGCCCTTTACCCCGGCTAAAGCCAAAGGATTTTTCATATCAGCAATAACTAAAACATTTTCATTCAACTGGCATGTTTCATTATCCAAAGTGGTGATTTTCTCGCCCTTTTTAGCTCGTCTCACGATAATTTTCTTTCCTTCCAGTTTTTCATAATCAAATGCATGAAGAGGCTGACCCATTTCAAACATTACATAATTAGCCGCATCAACTACATTATTAATTGGTTTCTGACCCATGGCTTCTAACTTTTCCTGCATCCATTTTGGAGAAGGGCCAATTTTTATATCAGTAATCACTCGGGCAGTATATCTCGGAGAGGCATCTTTGTCTTTAACTTCAACCTCAATAAAGTCTTTTGTTTTTATTTTTCCATCCTCAATTAATTTTGATTTTTGTCCGCCAGTTGACGGATTGACTTTTGAATTTGCTACGGCTGCGCACTCCCGAGCGATTCCCATATAACTCAAACAATCATGGGCTCGATTCGGCAAAATATCAATATCTAATATAAAATCCCTCTTGGCTTTTTCTATGTTTTTAACTTCAAAACAATGCATATTTAATAAATCAGCCAATTTTTCCGGCTTCGGCAAATTATCGACATATTCTTTTAGCCAATTGTAAAATATTTTCATACTATATCTCTTCTTCTTTTTGCTTTTTGATTATTAAAGGTTGAAGTTTTTCGGATATTAAATTAATACTAACCTGTTTGGAATTGTTTGGTTCTCTTTTTAACTCGCCTAATGCCTCAGTGTGGAGGGCCTGGAATTCCTTCCAATCAAAGTCTTCTTCGGATTCTCTGTTAATTACAAATTTCTCAAATGTCTCAAACATTTTTAATTGTGGGATAGCCAGCTCTTTTACCTTGATTGACTCCAATCTTTCCTTCGTCTGACGAATTTCTCGGTCTTTTTCCTTGACTCCTCTCTCCTTAAGATCCTTAATCTCTCCGTCTATCCATTCAGAAAATCTTTGACGAAGTTTCTCTAATTGTTTATCCTCCCTACTAATTTTCAATTTTTCTCTTGATTCTCGCATAATTTTTCCGCCCCCTCATTAGCGGGAATTAAAACTGATTAATAAATCTTAGATCGCCCGAATAAAGCAACCTAATATCATTTATTTTATATTTGAGCATAGCAATTCTGTCTATACCTATACCAAAAGCAAAACCCTGCCAATTACTCGGTACATAACCAACGGCTTTAAAAACATTGGGATGAACCATACCTGCCCCTATAATTTCCAGCCATTCACCATTAGGGTATTTCATGTCTACCTCAAACCCCGGTTCAACAAAAGGAAAATAACTGGGTCTGATTCTCATTTCAACATCCACCCCAAATAATTTTTTAAGAAATTCTTCAATTATTGCCTTGAAATTAGCAACACTAACCCGCTTATCAACCATTAAACCCTCTAATTGATAGAAATTATAAAAGTGAGAGGCGTCAGTGGCTTCGTAACGGAAAACCTCACCCGGCACAATAATTCTAAAAGGTGGATTATTTTTTTCCATAAATCTTATTTGCATAGGGCTGGTATGGGTACGGAGTAATAATTTTTCGGGTTTTGATTTTAACCAGAAAGTATTCCAGGCATCGCGAGCTGGATGGTCTTGGGGAATATTTAAGGCATCAAAATTATAGTATTCAGTTTCAATGTCTGGTCCCTCCACAATTCTAAAGCCCATGGCCTGAAAAATGTCCTCAATTTTTCTCATAATTAGGGTTAAGGGATGGAGGTGACCATGGGCTATCTTTGTCCCTGGAGCAGTAATATCTATTTTTCTCTCCTTTTCTTTCTTTCTTGTCTCTTCATCTATAAGTTGAATTTTGAGATTGGCGATTTTTAGCTCTATTTTTTTCTTTAATTCATTTACCTCTTGCCCTATTTTCTTCCGTTTAGGTAGGGACAAATCCTTCAAAGACCTCAAAACAGAGGTAATTTCACCTTTCCGACCCAGGTATTTTATCCGATATTGCTCTAAATCAACCAAGTTTTTAATCTTGGCCAAATTATCAATTGTTTGTTTTTTTAATTCCTTAACGTCCATGGTTTAAAATCAAAAGGAAAATAACCATTAAGCTAATTATAATCCTGACCCAAAATGGTATTTTCAAATAAATTCCAATTAAATTTAATATTCCTAAAATTAACCCAAATAAAACTAAGTAAAAAACAATAATCAGTAAAAGCTTAGCAGAAAAGGGGTCAACAGAGTATAAAATAATAACAAAACCCATCAAAAAAACAAGCGTTAAAATTAAATTAATTCCAATAAAAAACCTTTGTTTCATAGGTTTTATACCCTTTGACTATATCCTAATTTTACCTCAAAATTAATCCAAATGCAAATGGAAAGAGGCGCTTACGCGCCTCGTTTTTGTCTTTAACGAACTTAGTTAACAAAAGAGTGGTTCTTTAGAAATCCAGTAGTGTTTGCATCTTTTTAGGGGTTCGCCTGGTTGAGGGTATCTGCCTGAAAGATAAGTATCATTGATGCCGTAAGGATCCACCTTTCTTCGCTCGCCGGTTTTTAAATTTTTAATCTGCAACTCAAAATGTAATTGAATAAATCCCTTAGAATCGCCGCTTGTTCCTGCTCTGCCAAGAAATTTTTTCTCACTAATTATCATACCTTTATTCTTAGACTCGCCTGGCTTGGAGAGAATCGGAAATTCTTTGGGAATATCCTCGAGATGAGCATAAATTGTTTCAAATCTGTGTTTTCCGATCTCCTTACAAACCTTCACGAAATTGCCCCAGGTCTCGCTTTTCCCTTGAAAAATATTCCCATCATGAGTGCTGAAAACATCAAAAGTCAAATATTTCCCTTTTTCGTCTATCCTGACATAATCAATTCCTTTATGTTCTTTGCCTGCTTCATCATCAAGGACACCATTATAAGATTTAAACCCTTCAACCAATCTAATGGGCGGGTCTAAAAGAGCAAAAGGATAGCATTTTAATATTTTTTCGGCCATATTTTCCTCCTTTTTAGCGCAGCCGATGGGATTCGAACCCACGATCTCCTCCGTGACAGGGAGGCGTGTTAATCCAGGCTACACCACGGCTGCAAAATATCAACTGACAGGGGTGGGAATCGAACCCACGACCTAGGGCTTATGAGTCCCTCGCTCTAACCAACTGAGCTACCCTGCCTTTTGCTTGCTCTGAGCGAGCGAAGCGAGTCGAAGAGTTGCGGGGGACCGAATTGCACGGTCGATCTTCTGGTTATGAGCCAGACGAGATACTACTTCTCCACCCCGCTATCAAATTAGATAAATCATAATATAAAATTTATAATTTTGCAAGTTACATTACCCCCAAATCTTCTAATCCCCCTCTATAAACGGCCAGTATTTCTCTGGCATTTTTTTCTTCTAATTTAAAATCCGTATCTTCTATAATACTATCTTTAATCTTACGGACGTTATTAATCTCTCTCATATTAGTAATTCTCACCTCTGCTTCGTAACCAAGATTTTTTAAAATATCGTCAAAAATTTTATCTGCTTCTAAAACTGCTAATTTATAATTTTCTTCTAATCCTGTATTTAATTTTTTCTCAATCTTTACCCATTTTTTCTCTATCTTTTTTCTATTAAAAACTGCTGATTCCCTAAGTTGCCAGGCAGAACTACGTATCCTGGCTTTAACATTTATCATTATAAGAAGCATAATTATAAGAACAAGAAATATTAAAGAAATTATGACAGAGATTATTTTTGCCGTAAAAATAACTTCTTTCCAGTGATAGGAAGTAAAAAAGCTTAATATTTTGGCCCACCAATCGCGGAAAAAATTCATGGCTTGGGCCATACTTTCCAATTCTCTTTGGGCAAGAGAGTCATTGATGGAATTGTTCATAGGTTTTGGCAGCTTCTAAAACTGAATTATCTTCAAATTGAGGACCGATAATTTGAAGTCCGATTGGCAAATCGTCTATTTTACCACAAGGCAAGGATATAGCCGGCAAACCAGCTAAGTTAACTGGCACAGTATAAATATCAGATAAATACATTGATAAAGGGTCTTTCTTTTCTCCAATCTTAAAAGCTGGGGTGGGGGTAGTGGGGGTCAAGATAAAATCCACTCCGTCAGCTGACGGACTAAAAACTTTTTCAAATTCCTCTTTAATTAATCTTCTTACTTTCTGGGCTTTATTATAATAAGCATCCCGATAACCAGCCGATAAAACATAGGTGCCCAGCATTATTCTTCTTCTTGGTTCATCTCCGAAACCCAGGGCTCGCGTTCTTAAATAATTTTCTAATAACCTTCTTTCTTTTTTGGAAAAACCGTATTTAATGCCATCGTAACGGGCCAAATTAGCGCTTACTTCAGCTGGCATAATAATGTAATAAACAGCTAAAGCATAATCAGTATAAGAAAGACTAACCTCCTTTATTTCAAAGCCCAAATCAGAAAAATTATTAATTTCTTTTTCCACTTTTTCTTTTACCTCTTTATCAATTCCCTGACCAAAAAACTCTTTGGGAACCCCTATTTTTAAATATTGATTTTTTTGTCTTCTTTCCTTTAATTCAACAGTGGTTGAATCTAGGGGGTCTTTTCCTCTGATAACCTCAAAAATCAACTGAATGTCCTCTAAATTATTGGCTAAAGGACCAATTTGGTCTAAGGAAGAAGCCATGGCAATTAAACCATATCTGGAAACCATACCATAGCTTGGCTTAAATCCAACTATTCCGCAAAAAGCAGCTGGCTGACGAATTGAGCCACCAGTATCCGAGCCCAAGGCAACCAAACAATGATTAGCTGCCACAGCCACGGCCGAACCACCAGAAGAACCACCGGGTACCCGTTTTTTATCAATTGGATTCTTAACTAT
>Ga0172364_10001831_pt1 | contig 16637 bp, 18 predicted proteins | sample LakKivSesite10cm_FD_114545 | JGI IMG/M metagenome (GOLD analysis project Ga0172364, IMG submission 114545) | Sediment microbial communities from Lake Kivu, Rwanda - Sediment site 10cm | ecosystem: Environmental > Aquatic > Freshwater > Lake > Sediment | place: Rwanda: Western Province, Lake... | reverse complement strand
GTTGACCACCAAGGCCAGCTAACTCAAGTTCCATTAGTAGTTATTGTCAACCAGGGCAGCGCTTCAGCAGCCGAAATCGTCGCTGGCGCCCTTAAAGAGCAAAGAGGCACCGTTATTGTCGGCCAAACTACCTTTGGCAAAGGAACTATTCAACAATCTCAAGACCTTGATAACAGCGCTTCGATTCATATCACTATTGCCCGCTGGCTGTTGCCATCAGGAGCCCAAATTCACGAGCAGGGTATCACCCCCGATATCGAGATAGACGATAATCTCGATACCGAAGAAGATGAAATTCTCCAAGCTGCTCTTGACCAGCTAATCGGCAACCAGCTATAATCTAAATATTAAGTTAATAAAATGGAGCTCAAAAACAGAGTCTTTTTTATCTTAATTGCCATCTGTCTGCTAATAGCGGCCCTGCTAGGTGGAGCCATTTTCGATCGCCTAATTGGTTACTCTTTGCTTGATTCCTGGCTACCAAAGGAAAATTCTTCAACAACCACCATCACTAACAGAATTGTTCAAGAAGAATCGATGATTATTGATACTGTTGAGAAAACTTCACCGGCGGTTGTGACTGTCGGTATCAGTAAAACAGAGCAATTTTCAACAATTAATCCCTTTGATCCTTTTTCTTTCTTTGACACGCAAGAACAGCAAATAGAGCAAGACATCGGTACCGGGTTTATTGTCGATCCCAACGGTTTGATTATCACCAATAAGCATGTTGTCTCCGACCTAGAAGCCCAATACCGAGTTATTACTGCCGACGACCAAACCTACGAAGTCCAAAATATTTACCGGGATCCGTCCAACGACTTAGCTATTTTAAAAATCAACGGCCAAGGTTTGCCAACAATAGAACTAGGCGATTCTAGCAACCTGCGCGTCGGCCAGTTCGCTTTGGCAATCGGCACTGCCTTAGGAGAATTCCGCCATACGATTACCACCGGAATTATTTCCGGCTTAGGAAGAGGCATAATCGCCGGTTCGCCTTTCGCCGGTTATATCGAGCAGCTAGATAATGTTATCCAAACCGACGCCGCTATTAACGCCGGTAACTCCGGCGGTCCATTGCTTAATTCCGCCGGCCAGGTAATCGGTGTCAATGTTGCTATTGCGCAAAACGCCCAAAATATCGGCTTCGCCATACCAATCAATACCGTTAAGGCTGTATTAGATAACTTCCGCCAAACAGGCGAATTCAGCCGACCGTCTTTAGGTATTCGCTACTCAGATATTACCAAAGAAGCCGCTATTCTAAATGAAATTCCCGAAGGCGCTTACGTCGTGGAGGTTATTAGCGGTTCTTCAGCAGCCGAAGCCGATATTAGAGCCGGTGATATCATTACCGAAATCGACAATCAAAAAGTAAAAGAAAACGATAATAGTGTCGCCGAAATTATTAACAAAAAAAGAATCGGAGAGACTATTGCTATAAAAATTTGGCGCAATGGCGAGACAAAGCAACTCGAGATTCAACTCAAAAGCCAATAAGCCCTATCTCTTTTCTCTTATTAAAAGAGGCCATTCCATCGTTACTATTAAGCCTTGTCCCTCTTAAAAGCATTTATAATCCTTCCTAAATCGCCATTAACCACCTGGTCTAAGTTCTGCCAAGATTTATTTAAACGATGATCGGTCACTCGATTTTGGGGAAAATTATAAGTCCTTATTTTCTCCGCTCTCTGGGCTTCGCCAATCGACTGGCGTCTAGCTTGATCTAAATTCTCTTTCTTTTGAGTAAATCGACGGCGGGCTAATTCTGCCTTTAGCTTCTCTAGGGCAACTTGCCGATTTTGATATTGACGACGCTCAGATTGGGACGAAACGACAATCCCAGTCGGTTTATGGCGCAAGCGAACCGCCGTCGCAACCTTATTAACATTCTGACCGCCATGGCCACCAGCCCGAAAAAACTCTACCTCCAAATCGGCCGGATTAATATTAACCTCCCCAAATAAATCACTTTTGGGCAAAACGACAACTGAAGCCGTTGAAGTATGAACTCGACCCCGTTTCTCAGTATCAGGGATCCTTTGAACCCGATGAACGCCAGATTCCTGCCTCAAGAGCTGATAAGCCTCTTCTCCTTTAATTTCTAGCCTATCTTCGCCTAAAATTATTGCCTCCAAACCGTTCTGAACAGCAAAGCGTTGATACATTCGCAACAAGTCACGCTGCCAAATTTTCGCTTCATCGCCACCAGTTCCAGAACGAATTTCAATAATAACCGACATCTTCTAAAAAATTCCTAATTTCTAATTAAATCCCAATATCTAAATTTTTAAATTTTAAGAAAGAAGCCTAGCGGCGGAAATTAAACCCTAGTGTCTAGTAAAACGTATTTATGTATAGTTTACAACGTCTAATGGAAAAAGAGACCAAAGAACCAAAAAGCCAAAATCTTCATACACTATACTTTATACGCGATACTTATTTTTAGATTGTTAAATTGGTCTCCTTTTTCCCGCCATTTAACCATTTTGAGCCTTGAAACTTTAATTTTGAGCTTGGAAATGGCTATTTAGCCTGCTCGAGCATTTCTTTAAGAGTCCTAACCGAAGAAAGGGGAGATATGATTTTTTTAGTGCTCCGTTTAACCGACCGGCTTTTAGCCTGCTTTAATCTATCTTCAAAGCGTTTCACTCGACCGCCAGTATCGACATATTTCATCTGGCCAGTAAAAAAAGGGTGACAAGCAGAACAGATATCCACCCTAATTTCCGGTTTAGTCGAGCCAACTGTAAACTTATTGCCACAAGCACAAATAACTTCTGCCCGAGGGTAGTATCGAATTTTTCTATTTTTTTCCATCGCGCTCCCTATTGTAACAAAAAAAGGCAGCCAAGTACAGGCTATTGATCTTCTTTTAACCTTTTAAAAAACGCTTTTCTAGCCTTTTAGCCAAGTTATTCTGACTAAATTTCTCTTGCCGGCCAGAAACCAAATCTTTAACTGTTACTTTTTCAGCCGCTTTCTCATCCGGACCTAAAATTAAAGCAAGCCTGATCCCTTTTTTATTAGCATAAGCTAATTGCTTGCTGATAGTTGCCCGATAATTTAGATAAAGCTCGGTGTTAAGACCGTCCTCCCGAAGTAAGTTTGCCAAAATAATCGAAGAGCGAAACAGCTCCTCGTTAAAAACAGTTATTAACACATCCGCAGATAAAGACGGCAAACGAGGTAAACAATCCAAATCAGAGAGCATCTGATAAATCATCATATCGCCGGCAGCCAGACCTACCCCGCCAATTTTTCTCTTACCCCCAACATCGGCAACCAAGTTTTGATAACGGCCACCGCCAAATAAAGCCCGAGATCGAGCGCCCCGAGCTTGAGCCTCAAAAACAGTATCAGTATAATAATCAAACCCTCGGACAACCGTCGGATCAAACTCAACCCAGTCTTCAACTCCCAAATCAGTCAGGGCAGAAAAAAGCTCTGTTAGCCAACCAGATTCGCTACTATAATCATCATCCCTAAGAGTTAAAAAAAGATCGTCTATTTGCCGCCTCTTTAGACCCACCTCAAAAAGCTCTTTTTTAAATTCAAGATCAGATAGTTTATTTTTTTTATCAATAACCCGAAAAACTGCCAGCTTTTTCTCTTTTGGAATTCCAATAATATTAAATTTCTCGTCTAAATATTTGCGATCATTAATTTTAACAACCACCTTATCAGGCCCTAGCTCTAAAGAAGATAAAAATCTAACGCCAACTGCAATTACCTCGGCATCGGCATTAGGAGTATCATCGCCCAAAAAGTCGACGTTCCATTGAAAAAATTCTCTCCCTCGCCCCTTCTGAGGAGACTCATACCGGAAAAATCGCCCCCAAGACCACCACCGCAAAGGGAAAACCAGCTGATACTCTTTTGCCGCTACCATCCTAGCCAAAGTTGGCGTTAGCTCCGGTCTTAAAACAATCTTTTCCTGCCTTGACTCGCCTTTAGAGGAAACGATAAAAGACTGTTTTTTTACTATTTCTTCCGAAGATTTAGCAGCGTATAAAGAAAAGGGTTCTAAAACCGGCCCTTCATACTCCTGATAACCAAAATTCTCGCTAGCTTTTCTAGCTTTACTATAAAGCCAGTTCTGCCAAGCTTGATCCTGAGGATAAAAATCCCGAGTTCCTTTAACCGGCTTTACCATTTTCCCAACCATATTAGCCTAATTTTACTAAATTAAAGAGGGCTTGAATAGAGAGAAAGCTTTTCTTTAAGAATCGCCAGTTTTAGAGGCAAAAATATAAATTTTGCTAGCTTCAACCCGACCGTTACCATCTTCCCTTTGGCCGACAACTACAACTTTATCCTCTTCCTCTAATTGATCAAACTTACCGGCAGCAACATCATCCCTACCTTGATAACTTAAATCGGCTTCGCCAGCTAAAACTTCATAGACATTCTCCCCCTGATTCAAGATAAAAACTTTCTCCTCAGAGGAAATATCGCCTACTTGGCCAAAAAAAGACTCTTTGACAAGCGGAGCCGGCGTTTCCTGAATCACCAACCGCTTAATTTGCAACTCGTCTGGGCCAGATCGATTAAGATAACCCATTGCGACAACATAGCTGCCTATCTCTAGGTCCTGGGGCTTAATTGATTCTCGATCAATACCAACCATCACCGTCTCCTCATCGTACTGACCAACCTTCTCTTCATCACGGACATCTATTACCAGCTGACCAGCGTCTTCCTTATGGGTAACTAAATTCCCGCAAAAAGCTCTTTTAGCCAACAACCGCTCGCTTTCCTGACCATCAGTCTCGGCCAAAATTGCTTCTACTTCTTTTCTTAACTGATCCGCTTTTTGCTGATCCTCGTCCTCACCAGTTACCTCCTCACTGGCAACAACAGCCAAAGGCGCAAATAAGGCAAACATTGCCAATAAAAACAACGTCGCTAGTTTTCCTGAATTTTTAATCATCGGTAGTCTACAATTTAGCGGTTGAATAAACAATCGTCAAGATCTCCTCCTCCTTATCGCCTTGATAATCATAAGCATTAATTTTAATTTCATTAGCACCGCCGGCTAGAACAACCGTCCCATTAAACAAACCATTATTATCGGCGGTCACAATCGTTTCGCCTTCCGGGTAAATAAAAACAACCACTGCTTCAGGAACAGTTTTCCCCCGAATTTCTACTTCCTCACTGTCAACAATCGCCCCCTCATCAGGGCTTTCCACTTCTAAAAAAACGTCCGAATCTTCAGATAAAGATTCTTCCTCCTCAGTTTCAGGGGTATTTTCTCCCTCTTCGGCCGGAGTAACAAATTCCGAAGTTTCTTGGCTGCTTCGTTTGCTCCACCAAAACCCTCCCATCGCTAATAAGCCCAAAACCACTCCTAGAAAAATTGCCGCGGCTACTTCTTTGCGCATATATCTTCCTTTAATATAACCTGACCAAATCTCATTGTCAATAAGTTTCTAGCCCTTCGATACATTTTAATAAACTAAAATATTGCCATCACTAAATTATTTTTATTGTTAAAATTAATTGCTGAAATAGCCAAAATGCTGACAGTCGCCAAAAAAAACGATACCCTATAAATACCACCGTGATAACATTTATCAGCTTAATAATAAAAAGGCAATAAGATTTTGATTCATTTGTTATCCTCCCGTTCTTATGATAAATTATGGATATGGAAATTTGGTATTTAGGCTTTGGCAGTTTTAGAATCCGGACCGAAAAGGGGATTATTATTACTGACCCTTTTAACGAAGAGGTTCTAAACCTAAAAATGCCTCGCCTAGAAGCAAACATTGTAACAATTAGTCAGCCGGATTCACTGCACAACCGTACTCAAGCAATTAAAGGCCAACCTTTTGTTATTGACGCTCCAGGAGAATACGAGATCAACGACATCAACATCTTAGGAATTACCTCTGATCCAGAAAGCAAGGAAGAACAAATTAAAAATCGCAACACGATTTACCTAGTTCACGCTAACAAAATCTGCTTTGGGCATTTAGGCCAGCTCAATCATCGGCTAGCAAAAAATTCTCTAGAAGAGTTAAACTCTCCCGATATTCTTTTCCTCCCTCTGGGCGGAGAGAACGGCCTATCTTTGAAAGACGCTATTGAAATCACCAGACAAGTCGGGGCAAAAATCATCTTGCCAATTCATTATATTAAAGAAGAAGGAAATAACCCCTTAGAAAAAATAGAAGTAATCAAAAGATTCTTGAAAGAAATGGGTGTTTCACCCAAGCCAGAACAAAAACTAACTGTGACTAAAAACAGTCTCTTAGAAGAAAAAGAAGAAATCATCATCTTAGAAAAAAGAGTGCGATAACCCTTACGTTTCCTGCTCCAAAAGGTTCTCTTCAAAAGCAAGCGAACTTGATTTTTAGCGAAACAAATCGCAAAATAGAAGAAAAGGGAGGCCTAACTTTTCCCAATGTTATTTTATGCCAAATAAAAAACCTCTTCGAATCCCGCCTCACTCCGACGAAGCAGAAGAGTCGGTCTTAGGCGCAATATTAATCGATAAAGACGCTATTTCCGTTGTTGCCCCAATCCTTAAGCCGGAATATTTTTATAACGATAGCAATGGCCGAATTTACAAGGCCGCTCTTCTCCTTTATGAGAACCGCCGACCGATTGATTTGGTCACCCTTACCCTGGAACTGAAAAAAGCGAAAGACTTTACCAAAGTTGGTGGTGCTTCATACCTGGCTGATCTAACCAACCGTGTCGCCACCGCTGCCAATATCGAAGAATATGCTCGAATCGTCAAAAAAAACTGGGTTAAAAGACAACTCATTTCCTCATCAAGCCGAATTTCCTCTCTGGCTTTTGATGAAGCCAAGGAGGCCGAAGAAGCTTTAGAAGAGGCGGAAAAAGAAATTTTTTCCCTGTCTCAATCAGGAACAACCAGAACCTTCATCCCCGTCAAAGACGCTCTGATCGAGTCTTTTGACCGGCTTGACGAGCTTCATAAAAAATCCAGCGGCTTAAGAGGTTTGCCATCAGGCTTTACCCAATTAGATAACCTACTGGCTGGAATGCAAGACTCTAACCTAATCGTTTTAGCTGCCCGGCCAGGTATTGGCAAAACCGCCCTTAGTTTAAATATCGCTCGCCACGTTGCCGTTGAGGAAAAAATGCCGGTTGGTATTTTCTCACTAGAAATGAGCCAGGAAGAATTAGTCGATCGGCTACTAGTCCGCCAGGCCCAAATCGACAGCTGGAAACTAAAAACTGGCCGGCTAGACGAGGACGATTTTTCTCGTCTTTCTGATGCTATGGGCACCTTGGCTGAAGCACCTCTTTACATCGACGACACTCCGGGTATCTCCATCTTGGAAATGCGCACCAAAGCCAGAAGGCTGCAAATGGAAAAGGGTTTAAAGCTTCTCATCGTTGATTATTTACAGCTAATCCACGGCCGAAATATTGAGAACCGGGTCCAAGAAGTCTCAGAAATTTCCCAAGGGCTTAAAAACTTAGCCCGAGAGCTAAAAATTCCTGTTTTATCTATCTCGCAACTATCTCGAGCCGTTGAGATTAGAGGAGATCAGCGACCAAGGCTAGCCGACCTGCGCGAAAGCGGCTCAATCGAGCAAGATTCAGACGTCGTTATTTTTATTTACCGCGAAAGCGATGAGGATAGGGAAAATATCACTCTTGAACTAGCCAAGCACCGCAACGGACCAGTTGGGGCAATAAACTTGCGCTTCGTTCAAAAACAAATAAGCTTTTATCCTTTAGAAAAACAAATTCCAGACAATGCCTAATCTTATTAACTTCCCCTGGGGAAGCCTAACAACGTTTGGCCTTACTATTTCTTTAGGCTTCATCTTGGCGGCATTTTTATTTTTCCGCCAAGGAAGGGACGAATTCACCAACGACGAAGAGATCATCAGCTTTCTTTCTAATAGTTTATTAGGCTGGTTTTTTGGTGCCAGATTAATATTTTGGCTTGGCAACCTGGGCAATTTTTCCTCCCTTTACCAATTTTTCCTCCCTTGGCGATATCCAGGCTTATCACTTACTGGCGGCGCTTTTGGAATAATCGCTTCTTGCTACCTTTGGTCAAGAAGGCATAAGCTCCAAGTTTGGAAACTAACCGACGCCGTGACTATTCCCTTAACGGTTTTTTTTACCAGTTTCCTATTAGGCCAATGGCTTGCCAGCCAAGAAATCTTCTACTTGGCCGCTCTTGGCTTAGCATTAATTACCATCCCATTGTCCATTTGGTCACTAAAATCTTATCGCTCCTTAATTTGGTACCCCTCCGGAAAAATCGGCTTTTCATTATTAATAACCAATACCGTCTTTTTTTTAGGGTTCGGTTCGCTTGCTTTTTTTCTAGCAAGTGGTTTATACTATTTAGAGGCAATTTTAGGAATTATCTTGTCTTTGTTAGCCTTAGTCGCCCTAGCTTTAAGATCTGAAAACGAGTTTATTAAAAAAATTATTAGCTCAGCAAAAAATGGCTAAAAAAATAAAACCGGCAACCAAGAAAAAAACTCTTCCCTTAAAAACTAAAAGGGAAAAAATCTCCTTCCCGGCTAGTCTTCTGGCACCCATTGGCGACTTCTTAGCTGAGGAAGAAAAAAAAGTTATCGCCAAAATTAAAAACTTAAAGGAAGAGGACCCATTTGCCGATCCTAGCCGAATATCTAACAACGCCTCTCCCGATATCGACGCGGAGGAGCAATTTGGCCATATGAAAAACGCGGCGATTAGAGACCAATTAAGGAGACAATTAATACAAATTCGAAAGGCCTTAACGAGAGTCAAAATTGGTAAGTACGGCATCTGCGAGAAATGTGGACGCTTGATTGATACCGACCGTTTAATGATTTATCCTGAAACAACTATTTGCATGTCTTGCCTCAAGAAAGAAGAAAAGAAAAAGAAATAGCCTCCCCAAAAAGACAATAATGGTCTTCTATGATTCATATAACTACCAGCAATATTGGCAGGGACGAGACTACGAGCACGAGTCGGAAAAAATTGCTTTAGAAAAACTTTTAAAAAAAATCCCAAAAAAAAACCAAGGAAGTATTTTGGAGATCGGCGCTGGTTTCGGACGGTTAGCCTCAATCTACGCTCCAAGATTCTCCCGCTGCTTATTGATCGAACCGTCAAGAAAACTAATTAGCCAAGCCAGGGTAAATCTCGCTAAACAGAAAAATATTACTATCCAGGAAGGGAAAGCGGAAAGCCTGAACGTGGAAAAAAAATTCGACGTTGTTCTATTAGTTCGAGTTGCTCACCACCTAGAAGATCTTGCGCCAATTTTCAAAAATATCAACCTTTCCCTAAAAACAAACGGCTACCTAATCCTAGAGTTTGCCAACAAGATTAACTTTAAATCTCGGTTAAAATCATGGCTTAGGGGTAATTTTTCTTTTAGCCGAGATTTAAAAGCTTGCGACCGCCGATCGACAGCAAATATTAATAAAGAGACAATCCCTTTCCTTAATCACCACCCCAAAAAGATAAATCAAGATTTGGTTCAAGCTGGTTTTAAAGCTCTCAACCAGTTATCGGTTTCCAATTTCCGTTGGCCGCTTTTAAAAAAAATTATCCCAACTAAGATTCTTCTTCAGGGAGAAAAAGCTTTCCAGTTACCCTTAGCTAAAATTAACTTCGGCCCGTCGATTTTTATCCTTGCCAAAAAAACAAATTAACAGGCTAAAGAATATCTAAAAAAAGAGGCAAAAAAGCCTAAGGCCCATAATACATAATACGTACTACGTCTCTTCTATTTGAAATTTATTCGGGGCAAATTGTGATTTTGGGTTTGTAATCTTAAAAAAATTATATTTTTAGCTTCTAGCTATTCTCATTCCATCGCCATCATAAATTGGCCGACCCCAAAAGCCCAAGCCTCCCGAGACGGAGGCGCGTATCGAGCTGAAATCTGTTCCAAGCTAACAAACCCCTTATCAAGATAGTCCTCTCTCAAACCTCTGGCGACAATCTCGATACCCTCCTCCCAAGAAGAAAAGCCTAAGGTTCCCTCCGAATGAATTCCCCAACCCCAAGCGTTATAGCTCCCAGGGGGAATTTTTTTGCCTAAATTAGACTCCTGCTGAGCAATTGCCACCACCAGACGGTAATCAAGATTATATTTTTGAGAAACAGAAAAAATATACTCAGAATAGGGAGATAGGGGAGAATGATATTTTTCCAAATATTGCTTGATAATCACCGGCCGAGCATCAGCGGTTTTAAAATCAAAAAAAATCATCCCCGAACTGCTAGGAAGAGCCTGATAAAGGCGAGCCGGCGCTTGGGAAAATAAAGGTTGGTAACGACTCTCTTCTTTGGCTAAAAATTGCTGGTAACTTACCTGATTAAAATTAAGTAACCAAAACGCTAAGCCCAAAGACACCGGTACTAAGACAAAGAGTAGGGGTATCCCCGCTACTCCCAAGCCAAAATGTCGGTCCATTATCATCTTTTGTAAAAAACTCCTGATAACAGGATAGTAAAGCCAATCAGCATTGTCAAGCCAAGAGAGGCAAAGCACCTAAAATACTTTTTGCCTGGCTTTCGGTATATGATAAAATAAGGCTTGGTTTATGAACAGCAAAAAAAGTTTGCCAGCCAAAGATGAGGGGGCAGAAGACCACCCCTTGAAAAAGGGCTCATTTCCCAAAAGGCCAGAAGCATTTCCAATTAAAAGATTGCAAATCAATCGGCCTCGAATTAGACGACCCCAGCACTATGGCTAATCAACCATCACCTAACCAAAACGGCTCCCAAGAGAACAAGATAAATTATCTTGCCGACAATACAATTGAAATTGAGGTTATTATCCCTGCTAAAAAAATCCAAGAAAAATACGACCAGGTTTTATCAGAATCGCAAAAAGACGCCGAGATTAAAGGTTTCAGAAAAGGAAAAGCCCCTAAAGAAAGAATCGAAAATGCCGTCGGCAAAGATAGCCTTTACCAAAAAGTTATTAACCAGCTCCTTCCCCAACTATACCAGCAGGCGGTAGAAAAATACCGATTAAAACCTGTTATCGCCCCAAAGGCTGAATTAGTCTCCGCTAAAGAGGGAAGGGACTGGCAAATCAAATTCACGACTTGCGAACTGCCAAAAATCGATTTAAACAACTATAAAGAAAAAATAAAAAGTCTCGATGCTAAAGAGGCCATTTGGACACCAGAAAAAGGTAAGCAAGAAGAAAACGATAGTCAAAAATCTTTAAGAAAGGCTCAAAAATTCCAAAAGACAATCGATGCTCTCGCCGAGATCGTTAAAGTTACTCTTCCTCAAATTTTAATCGAAAATGAAGTCAGCCAAAAGTTAGCCAACTTAATAGAAAAAACTGAAAAAATGGATCTATCGCTAGAGCAATATTTGGGAACGATTGGCAAAACAATTGACTCTATTAAGAAAGAATATCAGCAAGAAAGCGAAAAAAACTGGCGATTGGAACTGGCTCTTAATAAAATCGCAGATGAAGAGAATATCACTGTTTCCGAACAAGATATTGATTCCGCTTTAGCTAAAATAAAAAATGAAGAGGAAAAAAACCAGCTTGCCGGCCAGCGTTATGTCCTTTCCTCGATACTCAGACGCCAAAAAACCCTTGAGTTTCTTCAGAATTTAGGGTAGAATAAACTTCTAGTCTGCCCATATTTTAATTAAAGACATGACCAAGAAGATGGTCAATCAGGGTAACGGCAGTCAATACCCTAACAAAGCTCTTCCAGAAACCGATAATAGCAGTCTCTCCAGCTTAAAAGACGAGCTAGTAAAAGAATGGCCGGCAGATTTTTGGCGGCAGATATCCGCTTCTTCCCCAAAAAATCCAGCGTCAAGAAGAGAAATCAAACCAGGACAGGCTATTAGCATTAAAGATTCAATCCAAAAAAGCGCCCTGTCGGAGATCCAGCAAGAGCAAGACAGTTATTTCCAACAAAAACTTGATTTCCAAAGAAGAATAAATTTAGCCGAAGCTTCACTCAGGCTAAAAGACCGTCAGGAAACTACGAATAAGATAAATTCAATCAGAGAAGAAATCAGAGCTATCACCCGCAGCATTACCCAAATAAACTCTCAAGTAGAAGAAGTGAAAACTAGCAGCCAAGCTAACATTGATCAACCAAGCCAATATCAGCTTAGCTTTCTCGAGCTGCTCCTCGAATTTTTAAAAGATTTAAGAGAAAAAGTTGAAGAAGGAAACAGTTGGCTAGCAGCCTTCCAAAAAAGAAGTAATAAACGGAATTACTTTTGGGGTCAAGTTAAAAAATCAGGCTCCAAATTCCTACTTTCCTCCGATCGCACCCCAGCTACCCAAACGGGGTAGAAAATTTCAAAGCGCAAAGTTACTTAAGCTTTGACAACCAATAGCTAAAGGCTATAGGGCTTTAAAAAAATCGCTTAATTTCAGCAGCATTTAATCCTAATGGCGAAGGCTAAGACTGTAGTATAATAAAAGACCAAAGACTAGTTTCGCACGCGTGGCTCAGTTGGTTAGAGTATCCGCTTGACATGCGGAAGGTCCCTGGTTCAAGTCCAGGCGCGTGCACCAAGTTAAGCTCAAAGCTGAAAAGTTTAAGTTTTAACAGTTAAAAGTCAAAAGTCCAAAATTTAATTGCTGTCTTGCTAAATTGTTTGGAATTTCAAGATTTGGAGCTTATTTGAAATTTGGAGTTTAGAATTTGGGATTTATTTAGGTTAATTAGAATAATTAGAAATTAATTCGTCTCTTAGACACTAATATTATTATAATAATATGAAATCCGCCACCAAGAAAACCAACGATCTTCAAATTATGCGGCATTCCTGCGCCCATGTCCTAGCCGCCGCTATTAAAAATTTTTACCCTCATGTTAAGCTTGCCATTGGGCCAGCAATCGACAATGGATTTTACTACGATTTCGACTTCGAAAACCCTATTTCCGAAAACGACTTTGCCAAGATTGAGGCTGAAATGGCTAAAATTGTCCAGGACGACCAGCCCTTCCAAAAAAAAGAAATCAGCCCCAAGGAAGCCAAAGAATTATTTGCCGATCAACCTTTCAAACTAAAGTTAATCGCCAAACTTGAAGAAGAAGGCCACCGAAAAGTTTCTATTTACCAAACTGGCAGCTTTATCGACCTTTGCTCAGGGCCTCATTTAGCCTCGGCAGGGAAAATCGGCCCCTTTAAACTCCTTTCTCTGGCAGGGGCTTACTGGCAAGGCGATGAAAACGAACCCCAATTAACTAGAATTTACGGAACTTGCTTTAGCAACCAGAAGGACTTAGATAAATACTTAACTCAACTGGAAGAGGCTAAAAAGCGAGATCACCGCCTAATTGGCAAAAAATTAGATTTATTTTCTTTCCACCCTGAAGCTGCCCCAGGAGATATTTTCTGGCACCCCAAAGGCCATTTCTTGTTAAGAAAGCTAATCGAGTACTGGCGAGAAGAGCATGAAAGGGCTGGCTATCTGGAAGTCCGCACCCCAGAGATATTAAAAAACTCAATCTGGTCACAAAGCGGTCACTTAAAATCTTTTTCCGAGAAAATGTACCGTATCATAACCCCAAAAAGCCAAAAATGGAGTTTGAGTCTTAAGCCAATGAACTGCGACGGAGGGATAATCATCTATAAAAGCTCACCTAAATCCTATCGGGATTTACCATTAAGAATGGGGGAGCTAGGCGTTGTCCATCGATACGAAGCTTCCGGAGAGCTTCATGGCATTATCCGGCCTCGGGAATTTACTCAAGATGACGCTCATATTTTTTGCACCAAAGAACAAATAAAAGAAGAAATAAAAGGCGTCATTCGCTTATGTTTTAAGTTCTACAAAAAGTTTAATCTTAACCTAGATCACCTAGAACTCTCGACCCGGCCTCCGAACTCAATCGGATCCGACGAGATCTGGCAAGAAGCCGAAAAGGTGATGGAAGAAACCCTAAAAGAAAGTCAAGTTACTTATCAAATCAATGAGGGAGACGGAGCTTTTTATGGGCCAAAAATAGATTTTCACCTTAAGGATAGCCTAGGAAGAACTTGGCAATGCTCAACTATTCAACTTGACTTTGCCCAACCAGAAAATTTCAATCTTTACTATGTTAATGAGTCGGGAGAAAAGCTAAGACCGGTGATGATCCACCGGGTTATTTATGGCTCCCTAGAGCGCTTTTTAGGAATTTTGATTGAAAACAATGGTGGCAATTTCCCATTCTGGCTTTCACCAACCCAAATAATTATTATTCCAATTACTAACCGGCAAATTGATTATGCTCGACAAATCAAGGATGATCTTATAAAGACCTATAATATTAGAGTTGAGATTGACCAGAGCAATGAAACTGCCTCCAAAAAAATCCACCGAGGCGAAGATCAAAAGATTCCCTACATGTTAATCATCGGCGCCAAAGAAGAAAAAGCCAAAACTATCAATGTCAGAGAAAGGGGAGAGAAGGTTTTAGGAGAAATGAAGCTAGAGAAATTCTTAGAGAACATTAAAATCGCCCCAAAACATAACAGCTAATCCAAAGGGAAAGCTTCAAAAAACTCAGTTTATCAACCAATAGCCTATTACTTATCTCCTAATTAATAACCGTTGCCAATCAAGCCTGAGCGTGTTAAACTAAAGCCTAAGACAAAACTTTCCTCTTAAGAAAGACTTTTTTTTAGGAAAGTAAAGAAAAATTAAAATAACTTAAGTTTGGCCAAATTTTATCAGATAAATCAATACATTAAAGCGGATCGGCTGCGGACTATCGACGAAGAGGGTAAACAAATTGGCATTTTGGATCGCGACCAGGCCTTAAAATTAGCTAAAGAAAAAGGTAAAGATTTAGTCGAAATTGCCCCTAACGCTAAGCCGCCAGTAGCAAAAATTATTGACTTTAAAAAATTCCAATATTTAGAAAACAAAAAGGCTAAAAAAAGCAAAAAGTTAGGCCAAAAACAAGAAACAAAAGAATTGCGTCTGCGACCATTTATTTCTGATAACGACTTACAATTTAGAATCAAGAGAGCCGAAGAATTTTTAAAAGAGGGAAACCGGGTTCAGGTAACAATTAACTTCCGAGGCCGAGAAATGACTAACCAGGAAGCAGGATTTAAATTAGCCAAGGAATTTGCCAGGCAACTAGTCTCTTTCGGTTCGCCAATCAAAGAACCAAAGATGGCCGGCAGAAGTTTAACTTTTACTTTAACGCCAGTTAATAAATAAAGCGGGGAAGGTTAGGAATTATAAAAAAAATAAAATACATATAATGTATGGTGGGGTTTAGCTTTTTTTAGTTCCAAGTCTTTTTTTTCCCCACTATACGTTATACACGATACACGATACGCCATACATTTTAGCCATCTAGCCATCTAGCCATTAATTCTTAACTTTTAATTATCAATCTCAAAACTTATCAACGTGCCTAAACAAAAAACTAAAAAATCTCTTTCCAGAAGGTTTAAGGTTACCAAAAAGGGGAAAGTGCTACATCAATCCGCTTTTGGCCGACACCTTAAAAAGGCTAAAAGCAAAACCCAAAAGGGGAAATATAAAAAGGCAAAGCAATTGACTGGCACTATGGCCAAAAAGATTAAGAAAGTTTTAGGTAAATAAAATGAGAGTTAAAACCGGAATTACAAGAAGAGCCAAACATAAAAAAACTCTAAAAAGCACTAAGGGTTACCGCTTAGCTAAGAGCAAGCTCTACAAAGTTGCCCATGAGGCCAAGCTTCATGCTGGCCAATATGCCTATATCGGCCGAAAGCAAAAGAAACGAAATTTTAAAACTCTCTGGATTAGTCGAATTAATGCCGCCCTGGGAAATAATAATTTGAGCTACTCTCACTTTGCTAATTTACTAAAAAAGTCTAACATTACCCTAAACAAAAAAACGCTTGCCAATCTCGCCGTTCGAGAACCAGAAATCTTCACCCAAATCGTCAAAAAGGTTCAACAAAAGCCAGCCGCCAACCGACTAGCCTCCAAAAGCTAAAAAACGGTTTTCCCATCATGAACTCTCTTGACCTAGATCACTATTCTCAAAAGATCATTGCGAGCAAAACGCCTCAAGATCTAGAGCTATTAAGAATCAAGCTCCTCGGGAAAAATGGGCTAATTAACCAGCTTTTCAAGCAAATAAAAAGCCTCCCGCTAGAAGAAAAAATGAAAAGGGGCCAAGAGCTAAATTCAGCTAAAAAAAAACTAGGAGAGCTTGTCGAAAAGCAAAAAAAACAAATCAAAATCAAAAAAGGGAAATTTCAAGAAACGCCAGAGCTTCTTTATGCTCTGCCAAAAATAGGCCATCTCCACCCAATTACCACGACTGCTGGTGAAATTGACAGCTTCTTTAAGAGCTTAGGATTTTCCGCTTACGAGGGACCGGAAATAGAAACCGACGAATACTGCTTTCGCCGGCTTAATGTCCCTCCTAACCACCCGGCTCGAGATATGCAAGACACAATTTATATCAAAGAGCCAGAAACTTTACTACGAACTCAAGCCTCGTCAATTGAAACCAGACTATTAGAAAAAGAAACCCCGCCATTCAAAGTTGCCTTCCCGGCCCGGGTTTATCGCAACGAAAAAGTTAATAAAAGCAACCACTTTATCTTTCACCATTACCAGGCAGTTGCCGTTGATAAGGACATCAACTTAAAAGATTTAATCGGCACTCTCCAGGCTTTAGCTGAAAAAATCT
>Ga0172364_10001830_pt1 | contig 16641 bp, 19 predicted proteins | sample LakKivSesite10cm_FD_114545 | JGI IMG/M metagenome (GOLD analysis project Ga0172364, IMG submission 114545) | Sediment microbial communities from Lake Kivu, Rwanda - Sediment site 10cm | ecosystem: Environmental > Aquatic > Freshwater > Lake > Sediment | place: Rwanda: Western Province, Lake... | reverse complement strand
TAGACGGTGTGTTACGTGATCTTTTTGGTAAAATAGAGGACACTCACCAAAAATATTTCCCATCTGAAGAGGATGAGAAAATAAAAATTAAAGATTATGATTTTGATAAATGGTTACATTTTCCTGAAGAAGAAACTAAACAAGCAGAATTAGAATTTAACCCTGAATTTAATGAAGAAAAATTCTTAGATGAAGAACAAGATTTAACTTTTAATAATAACGTTAATAAAGTTACAGTTGAGGAATTTCTTTATGAAAAATGTACTTTAGAAATTTTTGGTTATGCAGGTGAAGAGATTCATTCTGCTATGGAAACTTTAAACCAATTGATAATCGAAAACCCTGAACACGAATTTATTATAATAAGTAGAGAAATAGGTATGTCTATACCTTCTACATTCTTCTTTTTATCTAAAACAAAATGTATGTGTCAGAATATAAAATTTGTTAAAGATTATGAAAATGTGTGGCCCCATGTAGATGTTATGATTACGGACCATCCTAAAGTTATAACTAGTAAACCAAGAGGTAAAATATGTGTTAAAGTTACCAAAGAATTTAACAATTTAAACATACAATCTAACATTGATATAAAATCAATTAAAGAAATTGATAAAGGATTTATACAAAATTTAGAAAATATTTTATCTAAAGAAAAGGTGGTTTGGGTACTTTAAAAAGTTTACATCTCAAATTTTATAATTAATTATTAATCATGGAACAATTATTTAATATAGCCAATGAAGAATTCTATATAGATATTGATAGAATTTCGGATTACATTAGAATCGATACTGATGTTGATTTTCTTTTAAATAAACAAATTGAAGAAGAAGGTGAAGAACCTATTGAAAACCTACCCCACGACCCACAAATGATAGATGTTGCTAAATGGGAAGTTGTTAAAGCTTTAATAGAGTCAATTTTAAATGAAAATGGTATCATAGATGAAAGTATGGGAATTAAAAAACTTGAAGGCCAATTATCTATACCATTTAGATTAGCCTTTAATACACTAATAAAAAATAAAATAATAAAGAAAAATGGATAATAAAGAAGAAATCGTAAAATCCTTAATGGAGAATTTAGAGAAAATGGAAAATAAAAATTTCTCTATTTATTTTTTTGTGATTGATACACAAGGTAATCACGTAGGTTCTGTAGCTTATGTTTATGAACAAGTTAAATTATTAAATGAACTTGGTTATAAAGCCTCTATTCTACATGAAAAAAATGATTACACAGAAAATCAAATTAATTTCATTAAAAATTGGTTAGGTGAAGAGTATGGTGACTTACCTCACGTATCAATTCAAAACCAAAACATTAAAGTTAGTACAACTGATTTTATTGTAATCCCTGAACTTTTCGCTAATGTAATGGAACAAACTGTTAATTTACCGGCTAAAAGAATTGTTTTGTGTCAGTCATACGATTATATTACTGAAACATTACAACCTGGTAAAAGTTGGAGAGATTATGGTATTACAGATTGTATTACAACTACTGAATCACAAAAAGAATATATTGAAAGTCTTTTTAATAATACAGTTAAAGTTAATGTTGTACCTGTTAGTGTTGATGAAAATTTTTCTGAACCTAAAAAACCTAAAAAACCAATTGTAGCAATTTTTACTAGAGACCAAAGAGATACAGTTAAAATCTTTAAAACTTTCTACTTGAAATACCCTCATTTAAAATGGATTACATTTAGAGATATGAGAGGTATGAGTAAATCTGTTTTTGCTAAAGGTTTATCAGAAGCTTGTGTATCTGTATGGGTTGATGATATTGCTGGATTTGGTGGTTTTGCTATTGAATCTATGAAATGTGGTACCCCAGTAATTGGTAAAATTCCTAATCTATTAAATGGTTGGATGAATGAAAAAAATGGTATTTGGGTAGATAGTATTAACGCTATTCCAGATGTATTATCTAAATACTTACAAGCATGGTTAGAGGATAATTATTCCCCTGAACTTTTAGAAAGTATGAAAGAAACAGTTAGTAATTATACACCAGAAATCCAAAAAGAAAAACTTAAAGAAGTATATAGTGAAATTATTAACAATAGAATAGAAGAATTTAAAACTACTTTATCTAAATATAAAGTTGATAACCTTGAAGAAAAAATTAATCAATAATGGAAAGTAATGTAACTGTAGTATTACCAATTTTAACATTGGGTGAATCTGAAAAAACGTATTTTGCTAACGCAATAGGTAGTGTTAGGGAACAAAAAGTTTTACCAAAAAAATTATTAATTGTCATACCTAAAAATGAAACACTTAAAAATGAATTAGAATCTTTTGATTATGGTGATAAATTATCTGATAAGGTAACTATTTTAGAAAACGAAGGAGAAACAGATTTTTGTTCACAAATAAACTTTGGGGTTAGTAAAGTTGAGACAGAGTGGTTCTCAATTTTAGAAATCGATGATGTGTATTCAAATATTTGGTTTGATAACTTTACTAAATATAGTGAGGGTTATGAGGATGTAGACGTATTCTTACCGATAGTTCTTGATGTTAACACGGACAACCAATTTATCCATTTTACTAATGAACCTGTGTGGGCTAAAGACTTTACAGAAAATTTAGGGTTTTTAGATAATGACGCATTATTAAATTTCCCCAATTTTCAAACATCAGGTGGAGTTTATAGAAAAGATTCATTTACTAGTGTTGGGGGATTAAAACCTGGTATTAAAATGTTCTTTAATTATGAACTACTTTTAAGATTAACTTATTATGATAAAAAAATCATGACAATCCCAAAAATCGGGTACAAAAAAGTTAATATGAGACCTGATTCTTTATTTTGGGAATATAAAAATATCCCAGGAAAAATTATTGACCCAGTAGAATCTAGATTTTGGTTCAATACTAGTAAAAAAGAGTGTTACTTCAAAAATGACAGAGGCATAAAATATGAGATGGAATCATCTACGATGTAATTGTTAACCTTTAACATCATAATAAAAATAGATGAAACATAACTTATGTCAGAAAAAAAAGTTAGAGGAAGAAAACCTAGTAACAAAAAATCTTACTTTGACGTTGAAGAAGAAGATGCTGTAAGAAAATTCATATCAATAGGCACTATGGTACAAGACCCTAGTGCCATTGATGGTTTTAGGTGGACTGGAAGTACAGAAGAATCTAGAGAAAGAGATAAAATCTATAAGGATTTTTTAAAAATACCTTTAGATAAAATGGTTGAAAGTATTATACGTAAGTATAAACTTTACCCTAAAACAATGTCATTTGAGGATGCTCATTCAGATGCTTTATCATTTTTAATGATAAAATTTCATAAATTTAAACCAGATAAAGATAAAAAATCTTATTCTTATTTTGGTACCATCTGTAAAAGATATCTATTAGGTCGTTTAATAAAAGACGACAAAAAAATCAAATCAATTTTACCTTATGAAGATTTTTCTTCTGAAATAGAAGAAGATTTAGATAATAGTTATGAAATTGATAACGATTATTTAGACCTTACGGAATTAATAGGTAAAATATCTGAAGGGATAAAAGAAGAAATGAACAATAAAATCTTAACAGAAAACGAATTAAAAGTAGGTGTATCTTTAGTTAAGATTTTAGATGAATGGGATAATATATTTAGTGATGAGATTAGTAAAAATAAGAAGTATAATAAAAATTTAATTTTATTATATATGAGGAACATGACTTCTTTAAACACTAAAGATATTAGAAACGCTATGAAACGTTATAAAACCATATATAAAATATTAAAGGACGATTTATAAAAATCTTATTAGAATATTTATATATAAAATACAATGGGAAGACCTAAGAAAAAAGACATAAAATTAACTACAGATAGTTTTTTATCCGTTGCTCAAGAAGCCTACAATGAACTTGTTGAGCAACGTACTACTGCTATCAGACAAATAAACGAAAACAAAAAATCTGTAGACGTTGAAGATGTTCACGATTTAGTAAATTTAAATAAAGCTAACACGGACTTACTAAAACTAGTTGATAGTACGATAGATAAGAAATTATCACTAGTTAAATTAATGAGTACTTTAATTTTTAAGGGAGAAAATCTTGATAGTGTGGCAAATAATGGTCAATTAACACCTGAAGACTATGAGTTATTAAGGAGTATTATGACCAAAGATGACGATGGTAAAGAAAAATAAAAATGTCATTTATAAATGATAAATCTGGGTTAGTAGGTGAAATAGCGGTATCTAAAGCCATTGAAGATAATTTCCCCAAGTTAAATAAAGGTCAAGTATCTTTTGATAGTATAAAAAGTGCTGAAGGTAATTTAATACCATTTTTTTTAGATTTATTAGTGATGTTAGTTGATTCTGGTGAAGTTAAAAAAGAATTCACCAAGTTTATATCTAAAACCGATGTATGGGAAAAGGATGTAAAAGAATCTATAGTACAAACTATGGTAGAAAATTATTCTAATACATTTAATTTTAGTGGTATAACAGATACTTTCCCTATACAATTAGATATTAAAAATGTTGACATAAATAATTTATTAAAGGTATCTGCTGACACAAAAATGGGTAAATATTTTTATGGTGAGGCAACAAATGATATAAACGCTGTATTATCTAAAGTAACAAGTACAGGTAACGCTTCTTATGGTGGTATATTTAATTTTAATTTCACCCAACCTGGAACGTTAAATGTTAATCTATTACCTTCTTATACAAATGTAACATTTGAAAAATTAATTAGAGATTCTTTTAATAGTACAAGAATTTTAGCCCCTAATGTTTTATTAACAAAAATAATGGATTCAACCTTTGGTTCACTGTCCTCAGTTTCAGATAAAAGTTATGAATGGTTTTTAGAACAACGTAAATTAGCTAAAACTGTAGAAAAAATTATTGACAAAGAAACTACAACCAAAACAGAAACCAATATATATGATAATAGTTTTTTTGAGTTTACAAAAAGTGAAACTGAAGAAATAGAAAAAACTGCTAAAGAATTATATGATGGAGTCTATTTAGTTAGTTTAGGGTGTGGTATTGGTGAGAATTTTATAGATTTAAACTCTTTTGACGAGTCATTTACTAAAATTAACGATATAAGACCTTCTTTAGTTAAAGAGGCTGTAGTTAGTTTTACAGATACTTTAATATCTAATTCTACTATAGGTATTGGTAGTGAAAATAAAAAAAATGTAGAATATAATATAATTGCTGAAATATGGAAAAATCTTACAGGTATACTCACAAATATGGTGGTAACCAACCCGTTTGTTGTTTTAATGTTTCAGATAGCAGAAAATTTAGTTAATGGTGGTAGTTTAAATTTTGGTACTAATTCTTTAGTTAGTAGTAAAATAGAAAATTTTATTAAATTATTAAAAGGTCCAGTTGTTTGTATAATTAAAAGAATATATAAAGTGGTTTTAATATTTTTATTTAAAAAAATAAAAAAAGAATTATTAAAAATTATAGCTAAGAGATTAGCTAAAGAACAAGAAGACCAAAGAAAAAATTATGTTTTAATTTTAAAAACTGCTAAAAGGTTATTGGAGAATGTGAATGTAGCGTCATTAATAAGAGGTCAATAAAAAAATAATCATGGCTAATATACCTAACATAAACCCAAACGCTGACTTAAATGTTAACATAGATTTTAGTAAATCAGCTGATGTAATAAAATCTTTATTAAAACTATTCAAAATACCGTCTTTACCGGCACCAACAGTAACAAAAGTACAATCCTTATCAGCTTCATTAAGACCTGGGTTATCAGCGACTAAAATTGCTGCTGAAATTATTAGGAAACAATCTGATGCTGGTGCACCTGTTGGTAACTTAGACGATGGGTCAGAAAACATTAGTGAGAAAATGGAAGTTATCCGTGTACAAGAAATAATCAATGCTTTAATTAGTGATGCCAGAATTACTGTTACTTTATATCCGGGACAAACAATTCAGGCTACAGGAGGTAATGCTGGTGGACCTATAGTTGTTATTGGACAAACCTTGACATTAGGAAAAGGCACAGGTATTATTCAGTAATATGAAAAAATCGGAACTTGAAAATAAGACCAACTCTGAATTACTTTTATTACAAAAGCAAAAGAGGGATTTATTTGAAAAAATTAAATATGACATAGTTAAGTTATATGATTATTGGACAAAAATAGAAATGGATTATAATCAAATAACAGATGAAATCAATAAAAGAAACATTAAAAAATAATGGCTGATAATTTATTTAGAGGTAAAATACCTAACCAAGGTAAACTATCATTTTTTAATTTTGATAACGGTACAGGTATTAATAATGTTTATGTTGGTGTTGTTGTTAGTATTGATGACCCTTTAAATGCTGGCAGGATAAAAGTTAGAATACCTAATCTAGATATTAATAAGGAAATTTTCTGTAAAGAAAGGAAAAAAAATGGTGGTAATGTAAGACCTTTATATAAAAAACAGGGAAATGAAAAGGAACAAATTTTTGATACCGAACAATTAAATACATTAAACGAAATTTCAAATAAAGATACTAATTTAAATTCTGCTGATTGTATTGAAATTCCTTGGTCTACCCCATTTTTACCAAAACACTTCCAAGTCTTACCAAAAGTAGATGAAATAGTTAAAGTAGTAATATACGATACAACAAAACCAAATTTAAATAGAGAGTGGGTTGGTCCTATAATTTCTTTAAGGGATAAAATAAGTTTTGATAGTTACAATACAGCTGGTTCTACTATGAATACGGCTTTAATATTTGCTACTAGTGACCCAACAGACAGAATTAATCTTAAAAAAAGAGGTGGATTTACCGGTGGATTTCCTGAACCTTTAGATATAGCGATACAATCTAGAAATAACGCGGATATAGTACTACCTACTTTTCAAAACAGAAACGGTAATATACTTAAAGGTGGTGAAGTTTTAATTAGAGCTGGTAAATTATTAGCTGAAAATGATGGGGTTAATTTAAAATTAAATGATATTAATCCGGCTTATTTTAGATTAAAGGTTTTAGATAATAATTTAGATAGTAGAAAAAATTCACCAGTAAACCCTAATATTGCTCCAGAAACACACACAATGTTGTTTTCAGATTTCATTAGTATAATTTCACATAAAAATGGTGAAAAAGGTTCTGACGGTATTAAAAAAATAAACCCCATAATTGAAACTGATAATGAAATTAGAAATGTACACGCTAGTTTACAACCTTTAATTAGAGGTAATTTTTTAATTGAGTTTTTGGAGTTACTAAGAGATTATGTAGCTAATCATAACCATCCATATAACGGTTTACCTGCTACAGAGGCTAATTCAAAACCGGACATTCTCAAATTTGATTTAAATAAATTGTTATCAACAAATATTAGGATTAACTAAGATATTTATTAAATAAAAAGTTTAATGAATATCGCTAGAACATATTTTAATAAAGATACTGTGATTGTAAGAAATTCTTGTGCAAACACAGGTAGAAACCCTATAACTGAATTATTCCACGGAGGATCAAACGACATTGATTTAGTATCCTTTTCAAGATACATATTTAATGTTGATTTAACTGATTTAATTCAAAGAGTTAATAATAAAGAGTTGTTTATTGATAAAATGACTCATAAAATAAATCTAACAAATACCTCTTGTTTTGATAGGGAATTATTTTGTAAAACTTTTGCTAGTTCATGTGGTGAAGCAAAAAGAGCAACTGGTTTTGATTTAATACTTTTTGAGGTTCCTGAATTTTGGGATGAAGGTAATGGTTATGATTATGTACCAGCAAAAAGTTTAGGTTGTGATTTAGGTGATCAAGTTTATTGTGAAGGTCCAGCTAATTGGTTTGACCGTGAATTTAACACCCCTTGGTCTCATTCCGGAGTTTATACTGATCCCACAATGTGGTGGTCAGGTTCAACAACAGGTTATACAGGGACTACAACTAATTTAATAAAAGGAACACAACATTTTGATAGGGGTAATGAAAATTTATGTATAGACATAACTAACTATGTTAACGAATTAATTTCTAGTGGAATCACACAATTAAATTTAGGTGTAGCTTATGAATTATCACAAGAAATGGTACCACAAGATGATATTTGTTATGTAGGATTTTTTAGTCGTGAGACACAAACGGTTTATGAACCTTTTATGGAAACCCAATTTGACGATACAATTAAAGACGATAGAGACAACTTCTTCCTAGACAAGACTAACAAACTATGTCTTTACGTTAATGCGGGTGGAGAAAGGGTTAATGCAAGTATTTCTAACGTTTCTATCTACGATCAAAATGATAACGTGTACCAAATAATACCTAATACAGGTATAACCCAAGTTACAACAGGTGTATATTGTGTTAATGTTAGTGTACCAGGTAATCCTGTTAGTGGTTATTGTGGTAATATACAATTTAGAGATGTTTGGGAAAATGTTACTGTAAACTCACATAATGTTGGTGATATAGAACTAGATTTTATTATACAAGATAAAGCAAATTATTATAATATAGGTTCTAGTAATAGTGCTGGAGCTTTTGGTTTAGGTGTTAGTGAGGCAAATAATAGGTCTATATATGATTATGAATTTGCTGTACACGGTGTAAAAAGAAGAGAAAAAATTAAAAGAGGTGACACAAGAAGGGTAGATGTAAAAGCTAGGGTCCCTTTAACTTTTGACCAAACACAAGCTGTAGATAAAATTTATTATAGAATCTTTATTAAAGAAGGTGAAACTCAATTAGATTATATTGATTGGAATGAAGTTAGTAGAACACCTGATGGTAATTTCTTCTTATTGGATACTTCTTGGTTTATACCAAACGATTATTTTATGGAGATAAAGATTGAGTCAGGAAATCAAATTAGAACGTACAATGATGTGATACAATTTGAGATTGTATCTGAAAAAGATTGGTGTTAACAAAAAAGGTCTGATTTATCAGACCTTTTTTTATTATTTTTGAACACCACCTTTTCTAGTCTCACCGTACCCAAACATCATTATGTAGGATACAGAATCTTTATTAAAATTATGTTTCATGTTAGGGTATTTAGATTTTAATTCACCTAACAAACCATTACCTAGATCATTAACATAATTAATAATTTCTTGATTATTGATCCATGAATCAGGGTTTCCGTATTTTTTTCTTGCCTCCTCGTACCAGTTTTCACCACTTTCTTTCATCAATACATTAACAACTCCTTGAGCAGGTACAATAACCCACACCACCTCGGCATTTGTTTGTACAATTAATTGTACTTTATCAACTAAATCATATCTTGTACTTAAACCTTTATCTTATATTACCTTCTTCAGTAGATATTTTAACCTCAAATCCCTTTTTCTTTAAAAAAGAATACATTTGTTTAGACATTTGTTTTAACTCTAAAATATCTTCCTTTAATAAACCTTTATCTTTAAGATATTTTTCCTCTAATCTTTGATTAGCTTCTAATATAACTTTATATTTGTCTTGTTTTCTCATTGTTTTTTTATTTATCATGTAGTCTTTTAAACACTGCTAATAGTTCAGGAGAATTTTTTATTTTATCTAATAGGTCTTTCATTTTGGTATCTAAAAATTTTTGATAATCTTCATTACTTTTAAAACCCATTTTTTCCCAATCCATTTCAACCTTCTTTTCTTTAGATCCCTTAAAACCTAGTTCACTTCTACCTGACAATGTATTTTTATCTCTATTATCACCAGCAGTTTTAAAACCTATAGCTTTTTCCTCTAATCTTTTATTGGCTTCTAATATAACTTTATATTTGTCTTGTTTTCTCATTAGTATGAATAATTTCTACCTTCTTTTTTAGCCCTTTCTTGGGACATATACATCATTTTCTTTCTTTCTTGCATTTGTTTTTGTTTATCCTCATGACCTTGTTGTTGAATAAACTTACCAACAGTTTTTTTAGAATCACGTAGTTTTTGTTCCAATTTACCGAAATCTTTTAATATACCATCAATTTCATCAGAATAACCATCATCACCAGTAACTTCCTTACATAAATTTTCAAAAGAACTCTTTGAATTATTTAGAACACTAATAATATCATCTATAGTGGAAAGTTCACCTTTTTTACCTTTTACCACTTCAATTTTATCTTCTTTTTCCTCACCTTCTTCACGGATGATTTTTTGAACCAATTTCTCTATATCGTTTTCTGTAAGTCTAATTACTTTTTTCATATTTAATATTTCTATATAAATATCACAAAAAGAGTAAAAAAATTATCAAGGACCTTTGATTGATTAAAAAAAGTTATTTATATTTGTACTATCAAAGTTCAGAAAAAATTATTCAAATATGGCAAGAGTTAAAGATTTAAAAACACAGAACCCAAATTACGTAATTGATGTTATTGACGTATTGGCTTCAATGGACCCAACCAAGTCCAACAAATATCTCCCATTCATGATTAAATGTACGGCAGAGTGGGTTGAGTGGATTAACAATGAATTACGTAATGAAACATTTAAAGAAATGTTTGAAGTTATCAAAGACTTTGAAAATCTATCAGAACGTAATCTTTTGGAAAATAAGGATATCTATTCTTATGAATCAAATCAAGACATTATTGAGGCAGTTAAAACTGCTAAAGAAAAAGTAACCCGTTCTGAGGTTAAGAAAAATGAAACCGAAGTTCTTTATGAGGATGAACGTTGGTTGGTTATTTTCCCTCTTACAACTCGTAGCTCAAACCTTTATGGTAAAGCAACCAAATGGTGTGTAGCGAGTGAAGACCATAACTATGGCAAATACTTTAAACAATACACTGAGAATGGTGTCCTTGTTTATGTTATTGACAAAACCATTAAAGATGCTGAAGCAAGAAATAACGTGTTGTCAAAAGTAGCATTCCATAACGATAGAAACAAACCTGATGGGATTACGGCTTGGGATGTGAAAGATGCACAACTTAGTGTTCCAAATGTGATGAAGTTCACATCCATGGTTGGACCTGAAATTGTTAACATTATTTATGACCGTCTTGAAACTGGTTTAACAAACAAGAAAGCGGCGGAACAAAAAGGTTTAAAAGAACTATAAAAAATAAGGGGAATCAATGATTCCCTTTTTTTGTTTTATATCTATAATTTAATTATGTTTAGAAAACAAATACAGAAACATGATTTTTTAAATGGTGGCCCTGAAAAACAATATAGTTTAAATTTTGGTGTTGATTCTTTTGGGGTAGATACACCCACAGGAATGTTTACTATTAATAATCATACAGCAATTAATCCACAATTTAGATTAAATAATATTGATAACGGGGAAATATTTTTGGTTACAGAAAATGTCTTAAGATGGAATGGTCAAAATCTAATTACTGAAGATAGAATTAATGAATTAGTGGAAGCTAGAATAAGAGAATTAGGTCTTATTTAGTGAAGTCATTTAAGATATTACCTTTATCATCAAATAAAACCCACACACCTAAATTAACGTATTGCTCGACTTCTTCTATTGTGTTATAGGGTAATTCATCACCACTATGTAAAGTAATAACAACTTTATCACCCTCTAACCTACTAATCCACCAAAATTTCCCTTCTTCTGTTGTAACTGGACCCAATTTAACATCACCCCTATTTAAATCAGACAATGACAGGTCATATTCTACTTCTAATTCCTCTAGATTATTTTTTCTATAAACACATCTCTTACCTAGAATAAAATCAATAGTATAGGTAACCTCACCCCTAGCCCAATCAAAATCATCAGATTCACTTAAATACTCAAAATAAGGTTCGGCAGCTTTTTTATAGACACCATTATTATATTCGTGTTCTTCTGTGAATAATACAGTATCACCATCATTAGGGTTTAAAGCAATACTTTTTATTGTATATATTTGACCAGGATTATAAGCGGCACCACCATATTCATGAGAAGTAGACGAACGAGTAAAACCGGGTTTACAAATAAATTTATCCCCCACTTTGGGCTCCCATTTATCTGAAACTTTATCTATCCAATTAAGATCCTCAAAATCGTTAACCTCTTCTTTTATAATCTTACGTAGATTCATATTAATAAATATCACTACTTAGTTGAAGTTTAATTCATATTTATAATTACCACAATCCCAAATACGTAAATAACCTAATTCTTCCATAATTTGTATTTCAGTTTTATTTTTATCATAACCTTTTTTAACTAAAACATCTTTTCTAAAATTATATCTATGGTACCTCCTGTCATCACCCATGGTATACCAATAATTAGGTTTAGTTTCGGATATTAAATTAAAACCCATTTTTTTATATAAATTTTCTTCATTTATTGTCCATCTTTTATCAGCATAACTTATAATTCTACTTGGATTATATTTTTTTATAAAGTATTTTAATAATCTAGACCCTATTCCTACAACATTTTTTGAAGCAAATCTAACCAATTCAAAAGTACCTTCCTCATTACTAGAACCTAAAACTTTTCTTAAATCTGAAAAGGTCATAACCGCAACCAATTTATTTTCATAAAAAGCACCTATTTTATATTTTGATTTATCAGCCCCTTGTATATGATTTTCTTTTAAAAATTCATCTTTCTCTTTTGAATTTATTTCTTTTATAACACATTTACGTGCATATATTTTTTCTTCAGAACTTTTTAAAATATGTTTAATTTTATTTTTAACAATTTCTTTATTTTTAATCCATTCGTCAGAAAATATATGACATAATTTTACACCATATGTTTTAGCTAAAATTTGTTTATTTAAATGATAATTTTTATCCTTACCCATTTTTTCTGAATGCCAAAAAAGACCATTATATTCAAAACCAATATTTAGTTCAGGGATAAAAATATCTATTTCAGTACCATTTAAAGTTTTCTTATGATTATTAATAACAGTAAATCCTAGGTCTTTTATGTATTCTAAAATTTCTTTTTGTGCTTTAGATGTAAAATTATTTTCTATGTTAACTCTACCTTTTTCTAGATATTTTTTACACTCATCTTTAAAATCTTCAGAAAAAACTTCACCATATTTATCTTTATAATCTTCTGGTGAAATATTATGTGATTTTAAATGTGTGTTTGATATTGACCTAAATGGTTGTCCACAAATTTTACAATCAATAAAAGATTTAGAGTTATTTAAATCTATTTTTTCCTCTTTTAAATTTATTCTAACACTGGGATAGTAATCAAAAAAATCTTTTAGATTATTAAAATCATGTTCTTTAATATGTCTAGTGATAAAACCACCATAATTATTAATATCATTAGTTTTCCATTCACATATTGGACAATACCATTTCTTTTTTTCTTCTTTATTTTCTAATTCAAAATAATCTTCATACCATAATTTACCTGTGGTATTTGTTATCATATTTCTTTTATAAAGAGTTGGTGGTTCTATATTATAAACTTCTTTTAAATGTATTAGTACATATCCAGACCTATTTAAAACGTCTTTTATTATTTTATTTGTTTTTTTACATTTAAGAACTTTATTTTCATAAATTGAGTAATCTATTTCTTTTACAAAATGTTTTTTTTGACCACCTTTTTTATTTAGTTCTATACCATTCTTAAATAAAATATCTTTAACTTTTAGTTTACCTATTTTAAAATGTTTACATATGTCATTAATAGACATTTTTTTTTGAGTGTATAATGTGATAATATCTTGTTCCATATTAATAATTATACCTTACTTAGGTTTAAAAATCAATAGTTTGGTTAAATTAATTATTATCTCTTAGGGTATTCTTTAATCATGTTAATTATTGATTTTTTGTGTAAATTCTCATTTTTAATAAACTTAAAATACCTTCTTTTTCTACCGGCATTGAATATAACTACATTTGGGAAGTGTTTTAAAACTTCTTCTTTTTTAGCTGTTCCTATCATTTTTCTTATGTGTCTTTGATTATAAATTTTCCCATCAATCTTATAACCGTATCTAATTATTTCTTTACCGTTATTCTTCATATTACCATCCATACACCCAACGTAATGCCATCCTAACGATTGGTAAATGGTTCCGATCTCCCCAGCGTTAGGATCAACAGTAGCGGATACTATTTCATATTCAGTATTATATTTTAACCAATTTAAAGTTTTAGATATCATAAATGAGGCTGTATTTTTTGGTGTCCACCACAAACAAACACCTCTACTTAATTGAATGATTTTTCCTGAGTACCCATATTTATCCCACACACCTATATTATCACCATATTCAGGTTGATAAGCAACAACACCCCCTAAAACTTCATCATCACCAACCTTAAAATAAATACCAAAGTAGTATTTAGTGTATTTAGGTAGATAACCTAACCATTCATATTCATTTATAATTTTTTCACATATAAATCTAGTTATAGGTTTTACAACACAATTTTTTAATGAAACTTTTGTGTAATCAAAATTTATTTTTTCTTTTTCGTCTATTTCTTTTTCTAATCTTATCCTATATTGGTGTGCTAATATTTTACTACCCTTTGATAAATTTTCTTCACCCCACAAAGGCCTTAAATTTCTTAATGACCAACATTCTTGAAATTCATCATCACCCATTGATTGTATATTAAATTTAGACATTGGGGTTATGTGGTCAACATGCCATTCACCATAATTATCCCATGTCATACCATTTGAAAATTGTTTTTCTAAATGTGACATTAACTCTTTTAAAGTGTAAGGTAAAAGATCAAAAGTGTTTTTATATTTTTTTATATTACGTTCTTTTAAACAAGTATAAACTGCTGTACGTGTGTATGAACTTAATCTATATTTAGGGTCATTGTCTTTTTTATTTTTTTCATATATCCTCTTTTTTTCATTTAATTTTTCTTTATTTTTTTCTCTCCATTTTGTGTGATATTCCCTGAGATGGGTCCTATTATCTTTAGACCACATACTTGATCTATCCAATATTCTCTCTTTATTTTTTTTATAATATTTAGAGTCAGAAATTTTTTTACCACCTAAATATCTTCTACCTGGTGTGTCAAGTTCAACATTATTTTCTTTTAAAGTTCTGTTAATTATAGATTTATGGTAGTTAAACATTTTACTTAATGTTGGTGTACCTATACTTTCTTCAGTATATAATCTTATAATTTCTTTTATTTCATTTTCAGGTATAATTATTTTCTTAGCCATTTTATCTAATATTTATAAATAAATATAACCATATTATCTAAAATTTAAATAATTTATATAAAAAAAAAGAGGGACCGAAGTCCCTCTCTATGTTAAAAATCGTTTAATTAGTTAAAATTAACGTAATTCTCTAACATCAAATGTACGTAAACCGTCTACACGGATATGTCCGTAGAACCTGTTATTAACCATCTTTTTAGCATATCTGGTCATTATCCCCTTTACCGGTACAAAGTTAAACGGATTATACATTGTAGGTGTTAATTGTAGAGGTACATAAGGAGCGTAGATGTAACCTGTATCTAACAATGATTTACCTTTATGACCAATCAATACAGAGTATGCTGGTGCGTAAGGGTCACGGTAGATAGTATAACGTCCTTGTAATGAACCTACTCTTTCAATACCCATGTTGTACTGATCTTGCTCAGGAGAAGCGTTAGATACGTGGAAGTACTCTAGGTCATCGAATACAGCAGAAACTTCAGAAGAAACAACTACCCAGTTAGCACCTCCTCTCAGGGTAGCTTTGTGGATTTGTGCTGATACTTGGTTGATAGCCGTCATCAAAGTTTGATTCCACTCTTTTTGAGTGTATGCTGTAGATTGAGGAAGTCTCTTCCATCCGTTGTAATCCCAACGTAATTGCCATGCCGCACCTTTTCTTAAGTCGATTAAGATTTCACGGTCAATTTCAGCTGCAACTTGCTCAGACAATAAAGCTGTTAATTCAGCTTCAGCGTCAATGTTATGGAATGCTGATACGTCTTGAGCTAGTTCAGGAGTCCATGTAGCTCTTAATTTTCTTTCAGTAACCGATACTGTTACAGATTGAAGTTCGAAAGAAACTTCACCCATTTGAGATTCCATCTCTAGGTCAGCGTAAGTATGCCAAGAAATTAAGAAATCACAATCTGAAACTGTTGTTCCTGTATAATCAGCACCTGTGTAACCATCAAATCTTGCAGTGTCACAAGAAATACAAGCTGGGTGAGTTAAATCTAATTCGATGTATAATTTACCATCAGCTGAACAGATATCACCGTAGTTAACAATACCTTTTCCGTATCTTTGTGTAACGATTCTGAAAGGAACGTCACCACCTGCTGCGATAATTGTATTACCATCAGAGTCAAGAATTGCTCCGTTAGCAGATACTCTTAAAGACGCTAAGAAAGCTTCAGTATCCATTTCGTTTCCGTCTGGACCAGTTAATCTTCCTGCATCTGTGTTGTTAAATCCTTTAACTTCAACGATTTGAGTTCTTAATGAACCATCAGCTGCAGCTGGAGATTTTCCAGGAGTGAATTCGTTACCTGTAGAACAAGCTGTCCAAGTAACACAAGTACCCGTACCAACTTTAACAGTGATTTGACCTTTAGATTGATCAAACATTCCATCACTATAAAATCTATCGTAAAGATTTTTTAAACAATCAGAGAAAGTTGCTAAATCACAACCGTTAGCGTCTTGTACACATGTAGAAATAAACATGTCAGG
>Ga0172364_10001828_pt1 | contig 16650 bp, 9 predicted proteins | sample LakKivSesite10cm_FD_114545 | JGI IMG/M metagenome (GOLD analysis project Ga0172364, IMG submission 114545) | Sediment microbial communities from Lake Kivu, Rwanda - Sediment site 10cm | ecosystem: Environmental > Aquatic > Freshwater > Lake > Sediment | place: Rwanda: Western Province, Lake Kivu... | reverse complement strand
AGTAACTCTAACTTAAAGAGTGGTAACCTTTGTGGGGGCAGGTCAATATGGTCATAGCCAAAACGGGGTATTGCCCTCCAAATCCTTGGGCTTAATGCCTTTCAATGCTAGGTAGGCAATTCTATCGCTATAGTGTATGGTGACAGGCAGCCGCGGAGGTCTTAGTGAGCCGTAGTGCAACAGAGTCATGCAGAGAACTGAATGTATCGCCTGTTCAATGGTGAACGGAGGTTCTGTCCGGATTCGAAGTGGCTTCGGAGTAGCGTCATTGGACGGAGGCAGAGAAGAGACCAACAAGGCCTCAGTCTCGCTGAGTTTTAAGACGTTACCTTTCGGCGGCTGTAAGATTCGCCCATTGGCTGTTGCATAGAGTCGCGGTGCGCCTTCCTTGATGACTTCCACAGGATAGAATTGTGCTCCGATCTGATGTGCCCATTCCAACAGTACTTTTTTTTCATCGCCACGGAAGTAGCTGTCTCTATGTATGACCACTCGCTTATCTTTGAATTCAGCTGCGGGGAATAGGCCCTGTAGGAAGTTCGCGGGAATTGTTTCGCCTTCCAGCGGTGCGTCGTGGATAACGTAGCGCAAGAATTCACCACTGCTGAAATAGATTCTCGTTATCGCTGTGGCATTAATGGTTCCCGGCAGGCGTCTCTTTCGCTCTCGAGCAATGTCGATGCCAACCACAAGGTCAGCATACGGGAGCGGTTCCGCTAATACAAAAGGGATGCTCCCGGTCTTTCCGAGCACACCCAGAACGATGTTAGCTACTGCATATTGTCGGCTCAGCGTAGACTCATACACGACTTGGCTGGCTGTCCCCCGACCCACGGTCAGCGATTTGAAATGGTGATAAGCCCCCCATTCTTCCTCATCCTCATCGTATTCATCCGGAAACAGGGCTATCAGTATATGAGGTTCAGCCTCCTGAAGCTTTTGGACTGAATCTTCCAGGTCACATCGTGATACACTCTTAATTCTTTGACTCGCAACAACTTCCGCAGAAAAGTCCAGGCGCCGCAGTTCACCCTCAATCTGCGACCAAAACCCACTTGAATTCGTCAAGCTTAAGGCATTGATTATGCCTATTCGTATGGGGTTATCACCTTTGAACTTGTCAGACCGTCGGTATAGGCCATATTCACGCAGATTTCTAAGTACGTCTTTCTCCTGATACTCTTGGACATGGTTCCCGCCAAAGCGGAGGTGCGGTTCGAAACCGACATCCGGCCCGGTTATGAATAACAATGGGAAATCTCGTGAATTGTAGGCATCCACAATCAATTTAGTTTTCTTCGCAACGGCTGCTATCTCGCCCACAAAACTAGAGCGCAGTCCCGGTTCTATGCGTAGGAGCCCCAGTGCTTGTTTTGAGTTGATACTGAAACGGCCATAGTCCATCGTTCGTACAATAATCTGCAAAGCAGAAACGGGGTAGTCGTACGTCTCGCGTCCTGCCGTCACGCTGACGACCGGTTCATCGTCCGGGGCGTTTTCAATTATTTCTTTCATTTCCTCTCGCTGCGTCAGTACAATCAAACGAGCTCGATGTTCTTTCATCCCGCCTGCAAAATCGGTAACTTCACCCTTTAGCGTTGACGTTTTGTCTCTAACAAAGAGACCAATTAGGTCTTCCGGTCTCCGACATTTGGTAGTGAAGTACGTCTTAAGGTCTTGTTTGTGCACCACGTGGGACGAGACAGAAATAGACACAGCAGGCTTTCCGCTGACAACCCATCCCCGTGTCTCATATGCACGCTCAACGCGGGCATTACCCAGGTCTCGCATCTTAGATGCAAGTAGCTGTCTTATCCGCCCATCGATATCTGCAAATAGCCCCCGGGCGACAAAGTCACTTAGCATCTGAGGAGTCAGCTCCGCTGTCAAATCCTCCATAACCCCGACTAGACCTCGAAAAACATCCGGCTGTTCGCGCCATAGTTCCTCGACAATCTTCATGATATCGGCCCTATCATGTGGCGCATCAGTCAAGAGCCTGCCACTCGTCCAGACCCAGTGCCCTGGAAACCTTTTTCTCAGTCGGTAGGATAACTTCCCACCGACGGTAGAAAAGTCACCACCTCTGATATCCAACTTGTAGGCGAAAAGCCTTGGAAGTGCATCTAATTGAACCGGGAAAAATTCGGTAAACATGTCAATATCATATTGTTCACTCATTTCATTCCTCCTCATCCCTTTAGCTAGCAAATATAACGCTTGTTTAATCGACAATAACGATTTTCTTATTTAGCTTAGCAACCATCTATGACAGCCTTATGTCAAAAATTGAGAACATGGTAAGTTATTTCAAAATGTTTTTTGACTTATGAGCATATGATGCTATAATTCGGCTAGAGACGACTAAATGGAGAAAAATGGATAGAGCCAAGAAAACAGAACGTATGCTTAGGATATGGCTTCTCCTTCTTCGCAACCCCCTACGTTATTCCACCAAGGACCTCGCCGAAAAGTTCGATGTTAATGTGAGGACGATATATAGAGATATCGGTGCACTTGAAAGCGAGCTTAGAGTCCCAGTATACGAGGAAAGAGCGAAGTGGGCTATAGATGATAGCTACTTCTTGCCGCCGATACGTTTCACGGTCTCCGAGGCTCTCAACATTTTTCTTGCCGCTCGCCTTATGGTGAGCTACAGTCACCGTTATGACCCCAACGTAGACTCTACTTTTAGTGTATTAGCTTCAGTTCTACCACAACCGCTTAGAGAGCAGGTGCAGAAGACCCTGGACTGGATGCGGGGACTAACTAGGAGCGAGAGCTACTTGCGTAACTTGGCTAAACTGGCGGAGGCATGGATGTCACAGCAAAGTGTTAATATAACCTATCGCTCCCTGCCGGCTGCCAAAGCCACCGAGCGTATCATTGAGCCGTATTTCATTGAGCCGGCAGCACCGGGTCATTCCAGCTATGTCATTGCTTACTGCCACCGCACCGGGGAACTGCGTATTTTCAAGGTGGAGCGCATTGAAGAGATAGAACTCACCGGCGAGACCTACACCATCCCGGCTGACTTTGATGCCAATAAGTACTTCAGCGCCGCTTGGGGCATCGTGGTGGAAGGAGAGGAGCAGACAGTCAGACTCAAATTCAGCCCGGAAATCGCCCGGCTCATGGAAGAGACCACCTGGCACCCTTCACAGGTCGTGGAGAAGCAGGCAGATGGTTCGGTCGTTATGACTCTTCGGGTCTTTTACACCTACGAGCTGGTTACGTGGATACTAGGGTGGGGAGAGAAGGTAAAAGTGCTGGAGCCAGCGGACCTGCGAAAAGAGGTGTTACAGACCGCAAAGGCGATGGTGAAAATTTACCAGAAGAAATGAGATTTTGACATAGTGGTGTCAAAGGGGTGAGGTAATCTTAGTCCTAGAAAAGCAATTAGTACTTTAACTATGACAAGGAGATTGTGTATGAGTCTAACGAGCTTTGTCTCACTGACCGAAATCAAAGAAAGACTGAACAAAGAATATGATTTACCGGCGATGAAATGTAGCTGTCAATTGAGAGTTCAACCGCGCACGAAGAAATATAGTCTGGTCGGGACCGCTTTCGATTACTTGATGAGGTTCTGGATAAAGAGGAATAATCCTCAAGCGGAGGTCAAGAGTTGGGTGGCTGAGACAGCTGTAGAGATTACGCTGCCCATGCTAGGTGTGCCTGCATCTGTTACGAAAACTGCAAAGAGAATTCTAAGAGAAGCAAAGCAAACGTATTCGGAATATTTAGAAACCGGGGACGTCACAGACGAAATCATTTGTGCTACGGTACATCTTGCTCAACTTGACCCGATATATCGAGCTTTATATGTCGACCCAAATCTCGGCATAGTGGAACAGCCTGTCATTGATGAATTAAAGGAACTGCTATCACTAGTCAATCCGAAATATTTTCTCGCAAAAAAGTACTGCGCGCTCAACCCAACATTCGGAGACGCATCGTCTTTAGTCGGTGGCGCAGACGCCGACTTGATAATCGACGATGTGTTGATAGATATAAAGACTACGCAGTCAGGTAAACTGGACATCGGTCAGTTTCATCAGCTTATCGGATACTATATTCTGAACCATATAGGTAGAATTAACGGCAAACACAATATTAGAATCAACCAACTTGGCGTGTATTACTCTCGGTACGGAGAGTTGTTAACTTTTCCTTCTGCTACCTTGCTGAACGACAGATTCCCACAATTTGTTGAATGGTTCAACAATAAAGCAGTAGAGGCTTTCAGTGAACAGTAATTTTACCATGCCTCAATATCGCGCTGACAGATGCAGGTTTAGTGATTGCAAAGGCTAAGATACATATGTTTGATGCCTATCTTGATATTGAGACCACCGGTCTGTCCTGCCAATATGCGGATATAACCGTTATCGGCATTTACCTGGTGAATGGCGATGAGAACAGGCTATTGCAGTTGGTCGGCAGAGAGGTGACCAGAGATAACCTCATTGAAAACCTAAAAGATGTGCAGGCCATATACACCTATAATGGTAGCCGTTTTGACCTGCCCTTTATTAACAGTTCACTAGGAGTAGACCTTGAGACTGTAGCTGACCACCATGACCTGATGTATGACTGCTGGCGGCGCAATCTTTTCGGTGGTTTCAAGGCGGTAGAGCAGCAGCTTGGTATTTCCCGCCAGCTTCAGGGTATTACGGGATGGGACGCAGTATTGCTCTGGGAGAGATATCAGGACTACAGTGACCAGAAGGCACTGGCGCTACTCCTGCAATATAATAAAGAGGACGTGATGAACCTCAAGGTGCTGAGGGAGAGATTAAGCCCGTTTGTGGAGTTGTGAGGACGCATGCTCGGTAAACGTTTATTTCTACATGGCTACGGGAGCAAGGTGCGAGAGCAGCTAGTTCTTCTTATTACTGAAGCAAAAGGTGACAACCTACTTGCTCCGGTGACACTCGTCGTGCCGACCATGTACACCGGCCTGTCGGTACGGCGCAGTCTGGCTAAGCAGGAAGGTCTCATAAACGTACGTTTCATGGTGATTCCCAGGCTTGCCGAGTATCTGGGAGCACCGTCCTTAGCTAGACAGGGGAAATCACCTCTCACGCCAACAATGAAACTGGCTGCGGTGAGACACTTTGCCGAAGAGATGACAAAAAGAGAGCCTCTAGGCTCTATCGCCAGCCATCCGCCACTCCATAATTATCTTATGAATACCTTCAACGAGTTTGCTCTGCTTTCTGAAGAGCAGCTATCGTGGCTGCAGGACAGAAACCCACTCGTGCACCAAGTGGTTGAGTGGTATCGCATGTATCAGGAGTTAACTCAGCCGCACTACGACCGAGAGGAGCTTGCCCTCTCCGCTGCTGGCACAATCGCCAAGAGTGAAGCCGAGAGCGTGCTTAAAGACCTGGGCCTTATCATATTTTACCTGGTGACAGGTTTTTCACCAGGTGAGCTAGCTCTTATATCCAGTCTCGGGACGAGAGGATGCTGCTCAGTCATACTTGGCCTTACCGGCGAGGAAGAGGTTGATAGTGAAACCTACAGGCTCGCCTCGCGACTGGAGCCGGTACTTGGGAAAGCTACCGTTAATACTCCCAGCGCTGAGAACTATGCTGCTGACCATATTGTGATTACGCCAGATGCCTACGAGGAGGTGCGCTGGGCGATTCGTCACATCGCTAAGTGTGCAGAGAGCGGTATCCCCTTTCACCGCCTGGCCCTGCTATATCGTAACGTCGATCCTTACGCGGAGTTAATAAAGAGCCAGCTCGAACTGGCACAAATTCCCGCCGCTGGCCCTGACCCGGTACCTCTCCGAGACTCAGCAGCAGGGAAACTCCTTCTCTACCTCATCGAGGTATTTGAATCCGACTTTGCCCATGAGAGTGTAATGCGCTGGATAGCCGAGGCACCGGTGCACACTGGGAAGGGTGGAGAACTTGCCTCGCACGAAACTGCCCTGTGGGAGGAGATATCCGGCAGGGCAGGCATAATTAGCGGCGCCCGACAGTGGTCCGAACGGCTGGAACGCTTCTGCGAGGGCATGAAAGAGAAGATGGGGACCGAACAGACTGGTAAAGAGGACGAGGAAGTGGCCACCGCAGGCCATGATGAGGCTCGTCTGGCCACAGCGATACGGCTTAAACTATTCATGGAAGAGCTATCAGGAAGCCCTCCACCAACTGATGCTAGCTCCTGGAAAGATTATTCAGGCTGGGCGTCCCGAATGATGCAGCAATATGCCAACCCCAAAGCATGGCCCGAGGGACAAATAACGAGCTACGAGCGGGTAACTGCCATACTTGATGAACTGGGCAGGCTTGACGCTATTGAGCCTGACGGCACTACTCTGACCGATTTTCGCCAGACGCTTGACGATTGTCTCAAGGCAAGCTCGGGCCGCTTGGGAGCTACTGGAGAAGGGGTCTTTGTGGCTCCACTAGGCGCTGCCCAGGGCATGGAGTTCGAGATAGTCCACATCCTGGGCATGGCAGAGGGGGCATTTCCTCCCAGGCTTTACGACGATGCTATCATTCCCGACCGGCACCGTGAAGAGCTAGGAATCAACTGTCCGTTAGCTCTACGTGACCAGAGGCGGATTGAGGAGCGTCGACTCTTCCGGGCGGCTCTCGCCTCAGGATGCAAACGTATCCTTTCCTATCCCCGCTCTGGTGGCGGCGGTCAAAGGCGGGGATACCCTTCGCCGTGGCTGGTGCGTGAAGCCGATATTCTGCATAGAAAGTGTCAGCATGCCGCCTCTCCAGAAAGCATAACCTATACGCCGGTTAGCTCGGCAAATTTGGAAGGGATGGCTACCGAGCCGTGGCTATCCGTTATTCACTCCATCCATGATAGCGTGCTGTCTCTGGGCAGTCTGGTAGCGGCGGACGTTTATGACTATGATATGCACAGTCTAGCCAGGTGGCATGCTTCAGGGTACCGCATTGACAAGCACTTCCTCATGACAGAGGGCAGCATCAGCCATCGAGCACTAAAGACGGAAAGAGCGGCAAGGAGCACCTCCTTCACCGCCTGGGACGGAAATGTCGCCCCCCTTTCTGGTAGGAGTCCTAGGCTCGGTGTGCCGGGCGAGTCGGCACACTCCCCGACACGGCTTGAGCTGTGGGCAAAATGCCCCTTCCGCTATTACTTACAGCATGTCCTCGAGGTACCCGTTCTTGAACGTCCGGAGGAAATTCTGACCATCTCTCCCCTGGATCGTGGGCTGCTAGTGCATAACATCCTGGAGAGGTTCATAAAGGTTCTCGAAAAAAAGAGGCACCTCCCCGGCTGTGGCGAGCCCTGGTCTGCGGACCACGGGGTGTACCTCATGGAGATAGCTGAAGAGGAGTTCGCAAGAGCCGAAGCCAGGGGCATAACAGGGATGCCACTGCTGTGGGACGTGTCTAAGAGTGAGATACAAGACGACCTCTCCCTCTTTCTGAAAAAGGACAGCGAGATGCGTGCCGGGATGATGACCAAGCCTGTCGCGGTGGAATGGCGGTTCGACTCTGGAGAGACAAGCCCTTATCCTCCCGTAATACTCGATATTGGTAAGGGACAGCGAATCAGCTTCAGGGGCGTTATTGACCGGCTAGATATTGATGCCTCAGGTACAAAGCTCTTTATCGTGGATTACAAGACGGGCAGCTCTTATTCCTATCGTGACATAAAAGATAACCCCCTGGGAGCGGGAACACATCTTCAACTGCCGGTGTACGCCCTCGCCGTTCGGAGCCGGTTTGGGCAGGAATGCCAGATTCAAGCGATATACTGGTTTATCTCCGCCAGGGCTGGTTTTGAGACAAGAGGGATAATACTTACCGAACAACTGGAGCGTGATTTTAGAGACGTGGTGCGTCTCATTGTCTCCGGTATAGAGGGCGGGCTTTTTCCCGCCAATCCGGGCAGCGGCGGAGAAGGATATAACAACTGCGCTTACTGTGACTACCGACGTATCTGTTCGGCTGATGTGGACATAGCATGGGAGAGGAAATCCAAAAATCCTGAGCTGGCTGCATATGTCATTATGACCGGCGGAGTGGAAATGGGAGAGACCGAATGAGTTTGGAGTTCGTTCCATCCGACCAGGAATACAGACTTCGTATAGAGACAGAACTGGATGCCACCTTCTTCGTCGAGGCTGGTGCCGGCACCGGCAAGACGCGGGAGCTGGTATGTCGCATTGTCAACCTGATAGCATCTGGGGTAGTTGAGATAGGCCACATTGCAGCCATAACTTTCACCGAGGCGGCTGCGGCCGAACTGAGGGACAGGGTGCGTGCGGAGCTTGAGAAGCGTGCTACCGACCAGACACTGGATGAAGAAAAGAAGACAAGATGCCACGCCGCTCTAGCCCGCTTTGATGACGCCAGCATTCAGACGCTTCACAGTTTTGCAGCGTCTCTGCTACGGGAAAGACCGTTTGAGGCGGGGCTGCCCCCTAACTTCGAGGTCGTAGCAGAGATGGAGGCCAGTATCGAGTTTGAGCGGAACTGGCAGGAGTGGGTGGACGAGGCGATGGAGAGAGAAGAAATCGCTTCCTATTTGCTTACCGCCATGACTCTTGGCCTCAGGCTGGACGACCTGAAGACAGCCGCCAGGTCATTTCATGAAAACTATGACCGGCTGCCTGAGCGGTTCGAGCTTGTTTCTCCGCCGTCGCGCCAGGCAGCAGGCATGCTTGTAGCGGAAGCCAGCCGCATCCGGGAGTTAATGTCTCTCGCCAACAAAGGCCTCGATGACCCTCTGGCCGCTCATGCCCGGAGGGTAACCGAACTGGCAGATATGCTTGTCTCCATGGATTGCAGTGGCAACGCTGCGCTTTCACTCCTTGCTGGTTTTGGCAGGCTGTCCTGCCGGGTTGGCCGCAAGGATGACTGGGGAAATGTGAAACCCGGTGAGAACGGATGCACCGTCCTGAAGGAGCTTCTGGCGGGGCTTGAGGAGATAAAATGCGAGGAGCTTGAAGCTGTTCGCCGCGCTGCTCTGATGCCGCTTCTTGAGGATATCCGGTGCTCCTTGCTGACCTGGGTCGAGCGCCGGCGTAGCACAGGCAAGGTCCACTTCCATGATTTACTGGTGCGGGCGCGGGATACGCTCCGCGACATGCCGGAGGTAAGAGAACATTTCCAGGAACGCTTTACCCACATATTGATTGATGAGTTCCAAGACACAGACCCAATACAGGCGGAGATCGCCTTCTTTCTGGCTGCCGACCGGAACGCAATGGGTGGTGGCGCTCTTGCGGAGAAGGACTGGAGGAAACTCAGAATCGCTCCCGGCAAGCTGTTTGTGGTAGGAGACCCCAAGCAGTCTATCTACCGGTTCCGCCGGGCTGACATCGCTGTGGTGCAGGAGGTAAGTGAGTTGCTCGGCACAGATAAAGTGCTGCTCGAGCAGAATTTCCGCTCTCAGGAGCCGGTGATCACCTGGGTCAACGCTGTCTTCAGTAAATGGATGGGCGAAGGCAAGCCGCATCTCCAGGCGGCCTATGCTAACCTGTCTGCACGGTGGAACGATAAAGAAGCTGTACCACCGATGGGCGTGCACCGCTTCGGGCTGGCCGTTGATGAGCCAGCATCGCAGGTCAAGAAGCATGAGGCAGTTTCTATTGCTGGTGCTGTCTGCCGAATTAAGAGCGGACGCTGGCTGGTGAGAGACGGAGATAACAATACCTTACGCCCGGCCTGCTACTGCGATATCTGCATCCTCATGCCGACACGCACCATACTCCCCTACGTGGAGAGAGCCCTTGACGAAGCCCAAATTCCCTATCGCGTCGAAAGCGAGTCTTTTGTGCTCGGTACACAGGATGTCCGTGAGCTTCTAAACTGTCTGCGGGCCATAGACTCTCCTGCTGACCGGGTGGCACTGGTAGCAGCCCTGCGCTCGACGGCTTTTGGTTGCAGCGATGTCGAGTTAGTAGAATTCCTGGATAAAGGAGGTTGCCTTGACTACACCAGCCCGGGAAAGGCTGACGGGCTGGTGAAAGAGGCGCTGGAGGTGCTGGCACGCTACAACCAGACACGCACCTGGGTGCCCATTGACCAGCTCATTGAGATGTTTATCCGGGAGAGACGCCTTGCTGAGATATCTTTCGGCAGGGCAAGGCCTAGAGAGCGGCTTCGCCGTCTCAAGTTGGTGGTGGAGCAAGCACGAGCTTTTTCCCAGGTAGGAGAAAGATCGCTTCGGGTCTTTGCCGATTGGATGGAGCAGCAGATGGCCGAGGGCAGCCGGATGGTGGAGATCCCAGTGCCAGAGGCCGACGAGGATGCGGTCCGGATTATGACTATCCATGCTGCCAAGGGGCTGGAGTTCCCCATAGTAGTACTGGCAGGCATAGGAAGTGGCGGCGGCCATGGTAGCCCCATTATCTTTGACCGGGATACAGATGGCGTTCACGTTAGCTTGGGCAGTGAAGGAAGGAGATTCATCACCTCAGGCTACGAAATGGCTCGTGAAAGGGAGAAGGAAGCTGACGAGGAGGAGACAATTCGCCTGATGTACGTGGCCACCACCAGAGCTAGAGACCATCTCGTGCTCAGTCTTTACCGAAAAGCGACGAAATCGGAGAGCAAGGCCCCGGCCGCAGTGATAGACAGGTTTGCCACGGAGGCTGATTGTGAATGGCATGATATTGACTGCTCTCTGATAGATATGGCTCAAATACCCGAGGGTGATGCTGGTGCGGAAGACGCGGGAGATACCTCGACTGACAGAGAGCGATGGATTGCTGACCGAATGGCAGTCTTAGAGCAGGCCTCTAGAAAGCCAGCGATAGCCGTAACCGAACTGGCTCGCTTGGATAAAGATGAAGTTGAGTCGGGAGAGGTTTATTACCGGAAGGGGCGCGCCGGCACCAGCCTAGGTCGTGCTGTGCATAGTGTGTTGCAGAGCATTGACCTGGCCACGGGAGAGGGGCTGGAGGAAATTAGCTGGGCTCAAGCTGCCGCTGAAGGTATACCGCACCTATGGGAGGATGTTGCCAAAATGGTCGCTAGTGCTCTGCGCACGTCAGTGGTCAGACGTGCTGTAGCTTCAGGCAAGTGGTATCGAGAATTGTTCACGAGTATGCTCTTGGAAAACGGGCTGGTAGAGGGTTTCATCGACCTACTCTTTGAAGAAGAGGGGGGGATTATCATAGCAGACTACAAAACTGACGTACTGGATGATGAGGTGGAGGAAGAAAGAATAGGGCAATATAGTCTTCAGGCGGGGACTTATGCACTGGCCGTACACAGGGTCACTGGAAAGACCGTAAAGGAGGTAGTGCTCGTGTTCGTCAGGTCAGGAAAAGAGATAAGCCTTACTAATATTGTCGAACTGCAGGATAAGGCACGTGAGAAGGCCGTTGCTCTTCTCCACTGACTACATAGCCCGCTTAGCAATAACTGTTGGATAGGAGGTCAGGCAATATGACATTCAGGGATATAGAGAAGAAAAGATATGAGAAGCTCAAGCCGATCCTATTCAGTCCCGCGGCACAAGCTCACGGTAGCTATCGAGGCATACGACGCTCTTTCTGTTTGGCTGATGACCATTCTGCTGAGAACCTTTACGAGAGAATTAGAGAAGACGCCATCCAGTACTTCCAGGATAGGGGAATCACATGGCACGATGGTCTTGACAATCGACGGCTGCCAAGTAATCACCTCTGCTGTTCTCAGTCTTGCTGCATCAATTTTCTCTATCCCATGGCGACAAATGAAAAGCTGGTCTCCGTAGTCTTGGGCAAGACATACCCGGACTTGGCAGAGCCGCTAAGATTTGACAAGGACCAGCCCCTTCAAAATGGTCTATACCCCCTTATGGCGTTTGAATGGATTGGTGTTGATGACTATTTAGGTGAAACACGGCGTAAGGGTAGAGAGCGCACAAGGGGTGCCAATTTCACCAGTGCTGACTTCGCCTTCCGCTTCAAGAGGAAGGATGGCAGAATACAGATTGTCCTGGGAGAATGGAAATACACCGAAGAGTACCGACCATTTGACAAAGGTATAGAGGTAAGGAAGCAAAATTATTTCGAGGCATTTCATCGCAACGGTGGTGTTTTTGGGCGAGGCGATGAAAACCTTTACAATGCCCTTTTCTTTGATCCATTCTACCAACTAATGCGTCTTCAGCTATTGGCACAAGAGATGGAATACCACAAGGAGATGGGAGCTGATATCGTTACAGTGCTTCACGTCTGTCCCCAGGCAAATACTGAGTTTAGGGACAGAGTAACCTCACCATATCTGACCAGAATATTCCCAAATAAAGGTACACTTGAAATCTGGAAGAAGCTAGTATCCCAAGACAAGTTCATAAGTATATCGATGGAGGATTTGCTTGATACCATTACCCACCAGGCACAGGGTGTCGACAGAGACTGGGCGGACTATCTTCAGGTACGCTACGGCTCAAGCCGCTTGACTTTGGCTTAAACTTCTTAGTAGATTGTTCAACCTAGCTTCTTTAATAAAGTTTCCTTTTGCCTACCCAAATCAGCACAATTCCAGACTTCTGAATCTGTCTCCCACCTTCTCTCCCACCTTCAAGAACAAGTCTCTGATATGGTCGTCCATGGCGAAATAGAAGACCTGCCAACCGCTTTTTACTATTCTAAGTATTTGTTCCATCAGATTCGTCCGTCGGGGCCAGTCAGAATGCTGGAATGCGTCATCCAGAATGAGAAAGGCGGTTTGTCCCTTCATAATAATTGATGAGAAACCCATTCTCATAGCAAGGAAAGCCTGTTCTCTAGCACCGGTACTTACGTCAGCCAAGGGATATTCTTCATCCTGGTCCGTGGTTAGGATAAGGCCTATGTCCGCATCGTGCCTTATATTTCTATAGGAACCAGTAATCGCATACAGCGGTTTGGTTAATTCCTCACTCTCCAGTCCGGCTGCTATCCTCGCATTTTCCTCTTCACGAAATCCTTTGACAACCTTGTTGATTTGTATTTTGGCTAGTATCTCGGCGGTTACAAGTCTGTATTCCTCAACTACTTCCTCACGCCTGTCCCGGAGGGTGGTAATAAGCTCTTCCCATTCTATGCTGTCTAAGTGAGTTTCCTGTGCAATGCGAGCTTTCAACTGATCCAACTTCTGAAGTTGCTGGTCCAAGACTTGCTTGGTCTCAGCTAATTCCTCGTTCAGGGTACTGTAGCGGTCTGGGTCCCACTCTGCCCCAGGGTCTTCATCAAGTAGTTCTTCTTCTGGCACCGCAAGAGAAGCTAGCTCCACGTCAAGTAAGCTGATTTCATCGGCGAGATTTTTTAATTTTCCTCTTAATTCGGTAGCAGCAGAGCGCCACTTTTGTGGTGGTAGATCGCTGCCTATGTATTTTTTTAGGGCTCCTCTAATACTGTTTTCCTGCATCTTTAAGTTAGGGATAAGATCATTGTCTAGTTCTTTTTTGAGACCTGTTGCATGGAAGTAGTCTTCTCTAAGCTTCTCCATCTGCGCCTCTAGTAGTGCCATATCTGTAAGTTCGGAACCGAACCTAGTCTTGAACTCTGCCTTTAATCTCCCCAACTCCTTGCTAGTACCTGCCCTAGCCAGTGCGCGCCGCGTCCCTACAAAGTATAAAATAGAAAATGCCAACGACCCCGCTACACAGATTCCTAACGGTATGCTGAGATTAAGGAATCCGGTCACCGCTGCTCCTAACAAGAATAGTAGTGCAACGATCATGTAAACTGTTTTGGGACCAACAACAGCTGGTCCGCCAGTGATCTCTCTGTAAATATTAAGCGCTTTCTCTGTCCACATGTAGCTCTCAGCCGTGCTCTCTAGCTTCCTAAGTCTATCCGATTTGTCATCAAGTTCATCCTTTTTATTCTCGTAGAGAGAGATATCCGATTCAATGTGTGAAAGATCCTCCTCACTCGGCAGGTTTTCTCCTTCTTTACGGAGTGATTTTCTCTTACCATGCAAGCACGCCGCATAGTAGCACTCGGCCTTCTGGAGCCTTTCGAGTTCAGCCTTAATCTTTTCTTGTTTCTGTCGTAGGTTGTAAACTTCGCCAGAAGCGTACCCATCTTCTGCTTCCTTGAGAAGTCTATCCAGTTCTTTAAGGTCACCTAAAAGCTGTTCCCTTCTCTTTAGTTCTCCCCTATTGGGACCAATGATTTGACAATTCTGAACACCCGCTTCTTGCAGAGTGCTTGAGATTCTTGCTTGTATTCTGTCAAGGAGACCCTCACCTGAGAGGTAGTTCTTTAAGATATCGCGGCCAACACCGTCTTCCTCATGAGCTAATATCGTTTCCCCCTCCTTGACGACCAGCAGACGGGAGAAGTCTTGGGGAAGGCCGATTTCTTCCTCCCAGTAATCCTCCAGCTTCTTGCCTGTTCTTGAAAAAGTTACAGGCTTGTCTTGTAGGCCAGAAACAATAATACTGCCAGCGAAATCCCAACCCCTTAAATTCCAGGGGATTGTCGATTTTTTCCCAGTCCTGAAAAGAAGGTTGATGATGGATTCCACAATATAGGTCTTACCTGTCTCATTATGTCCGTAGATAAGGTTTATATCTCCCGCTTCGAGTTTAAAATCCTCTTCTAGTGGGCCTCCTCTATTCACCTTTATTCTATCGATCCTGATGGCCATAATTTACCTCAAGCACCGTAGATCACTTCGAGTGCTTTGATTTTCAGCTGCTCTTTTGCTGGTTCGTCGCCCCCAAAGTCCCACTCGAGCTCGTCAACGAGCTTAATTGTTCGCTCTGTTATCGCACCAAGCTGGCGATCCGTGCTCGTCGATAACCTATCGATTAAAGGGCCTTCATCAGTGTAGTATCTGAATCCATCAAAGCCTTCCTTTAGGGCCAACAATATCGAGCCCCTGTCCATAGCGTAACCAATTGCCTCGACTCTTACGAGGGCCTTTGAATACTCAGAAGTATCAATATTCCATGCCTCAATTCTCTTTGCGGCCTCCTGCTTGAGGAGAGAAACCTCATTGTCCACGGGCACGATGACGAAAGACTCATCAAAGTAGAGAATATCTGTGACCGCAACCATAGGTATAACTCTTCCATCCGCAGTGTCATAGACTAAGAACCTTCTCTTTCCCGTCTCACATATATCCAACCCGCATGGAGAACCGGTATAGTAAACATTGCCCCAATTAGTTGGCTTGTGGATGTGACCGAGGAATACAACCCGAGGGGCAAAGGTTACTATGTTCTCCCTCGATAGCGGCATATAAGTACCAGGTTCAAGAGGGTTCAGTTCCTTCACGCCACCGTAGTAATCACCGTGACCGATAAGGATCCAGTCTTTCCCTCTGATTTCTTCCCCTAGGCTTGCGATTTGTTCGCCCATTTTTGCCTTCTCTTTGTATGGGATGAAAACAAAAGTGGTGGATCCAATCTCTATTGCGGTGGGAACAGTGTAGATATGGATGTTCGAGCCTACGATACTTTTCTTGTCGATACCCGCGTCATGGTTTCCTGGTATGACATGTATCTGTATTTGAGGATGTTTCTTGCAGAGCCTTTCGAACTCTGCATAATTCAGAAAGTCCTTGTCAAACAGGTCACCAGCAATAAACAGAGTTTCGATATTTTCGGCTTCAATCCGCCCTAAAATACTCTCCAGGGCATTATACCGCTCAGGGTGCTCTCCTTTGACCGCAAGATGTATGTCCGCCGTTACCGCTATTTTCATCAGTTTTCTCGTTCTGCTTATTGAGCTGACACATTGTGAATACTTAACCTTCGGTAGAAGAGTTAGAGTAGATCTAGCTCTTTCCGATTCTGAACATTTTTGTGCCACATGTGGGGCATACGCCCTGGGTTGCTGGCTTGCCGTTCTTCATTGTGATGCTTTTGGGGTCTTTCATTTCCTTCTTGGTACGGCACTTCATACAGTACGCTTGCATTTCTCTTTTCCTCCTTTTTCCCTTTGCTTGTATGAGCCTATAACATTCGCCCTGTCAAAGTCAACAGCGGAGGAGGGAATCGAAGCTTGCGAACAATCCTATCCCCGGTCTGCTTTCTGAACAATCTGTTCCGTCTTCGGGGAGACCATAGACGTGCTAGGTTATCAGATATATCAAAAGATGCTTTTGTTCAATAATGAAGCTGTAAAAGCAAAAAAGCACCTTAAAAACTGAATACGATTGAAGCTCAAGCCTTGAACGCTTGCCCTGAAAGGGGGGTCAAGCGATGGTAATAGCGACATCATCACCAGCACCGCAAGGGCATTGTAGCCGATGCGGTAAAGTCTGGACACTGGAAACTGGGCAGGGCATTTGCCGATGGTGTGGGCGTCAAGCCCACTGTGAGACCCAAAGAGCAAATCCCCGCCCAATAAAGTCTAGCTCACGGCGAAAGCAAAGGCAAGCCGACCATAACGGCAACGGCTATGACCACCTAGACGGCGAATGGCTTACCTATTATAAGGTAGCCTCAAAGCACGCTAACAAGGCTATGGCACAGGATAGAGAGGACTTACTCCATACCATAATCTTGACTCTAGCTGTAGCAGAACGGAATAACGGACACAAGCCCTTTACGATAGGCACAATGCACAGGATAGCCAGCCGAGCCGTATTCCACTACTGGTATGACCACTACAAGGTAAACAACGGACTGGACTGCCAGCATTGTAGCAAGGCACAAAGGGCAAAGTGTAGAGAAAACGACCTTTATTCTGAATGTCAAAAGGCT
>Ga0172364_10001827_pt1 | contig 16654 bp, 12 predicted proteins | sample LakKivSesite10cm_FD_114545 | JGI IMG/M metagenome (GOLD analysis project Ga0172364, IMG submission 114545) | Sediment microbial communities from Lake Kivu, Rwanda - Sediment site 10cm | ecosystem: Environmental > Aquatic > Freshwater > Lake > Sediment | place: Rwanda: Western Province, Lake... | reverse complement strand
TTTTGGAAAAATTTTCTATCTTTTCTGCAATTTTTGGAGATTTTCCGGTAACTTTAGTAATAATTACTTCTATCTCTTTGATTGTGCTTACAATAGGTTTTAATATTTGCCTTTCCCAAAAAGAAAGAGGTTTTATCCCTAAATCCGGCACTGATTCAGGAAAGGTTATACTAACAAAAGGGTGGATTCTCTCACCTTTTTCATTAATCCACTGGTAATTATCAAATTCATCTTTTCCTATACTGCCCGTAATTTCCACAATAAAAGGGGGGAGATTTCTTCGGAGATCGGGTACACGTAGGGAAGTTATACTTTTAAATTTCTGAGCATCTGGGGCTTCTATAGGATTTGGCATATAAAATCTTATCTCAACTTCTCCTCCTGTAGCATTTATAGGTTTATAAATCATCAAGTATTGAAAAATAATTTCTTTTTCGTCTCCTTTATATGAATTATATTTAAACTTTATTGCTCCAGGTGTCACTCTAATGTCATTTTGAAATAAAACATTCATTCCATACTCTACTGCTTTGTGAACACTTTCTTTCTCGAATTTTTCTAAAACCACTGAAACATCCTGAGCTAAAAATAGACGGGCTATTTCTATTGCATTTTTTATGATTTTTCCAGTAACTTCTATCGGAGCATCTACTAAAAGATGATTTAACACTTCTATTTCTACAACTTTTAACAAAATTACTCCTGCCGCTGTTTCCTCATCGGTAGCATAACCCGATCCCCATAAATTTATTCCCTCAGTTGTTAACACCTGCCTTAACGTATCCATTAATTTTTGAGCATCTTCTTGTGGTAATTCCAAATATTTTCCCATTTCTTCTAAAGTAATATTTTCGAAATCTTTGGCCAAAATAATTTTGGGCCAAACCCAAAATCCCACTATTGAAATTAGCAGAAAAATATTCAAAAATCGCCTATTCACTAAGCAATTTCTCATAAAATATAAATTGAGCAATATTAAATTGTTATTTTGTTTTCAAAGAACTTTTCCTCTCTAAGGCCAAGGCTCGCCTTGGTTAAAAAAGAACTAATTAATCAATTGAAACTGTTTTTAAAAAATTGTCGAATTCTTTCTCACAACGTTCTGTTTCTTGAAGGGGAGCAGCAAGTAGTATTTTATAAAGATATTCTTTTGCTGGAATATCAATGGAAATATAAGCCATTTTAATACGGTCGGGGCGGTCTTGTTTTACATGATATTTATGTTTTAAGGCTAAATAATTACTTATTTCTATTCTTTGAGATACATCTACTTCTATTACGGGAGACCATTTTGAGAGATTCTCATTTATATATTTTTCAAGAGCGGCGAGATTTGTTTTAATATTACTCGCGAGTATATCAATTTGACATCCCTTCTTAAGGACATCACTTCGTGTCTCACTAAATTCTGCATCTTGACTATGGAAAGACGTGGGGTCTTCTTTTTTTACAATCCAATCTTTGGGAATTTTAAAGGTTAACCCCACCTTTTTATTTTCAACTATTTTCCCTTCAGGGGTTTCTTTTATAATATAGGCTTCTTTTGGACTAATTTTCGCTGCCTCCCATTTTTCTGGCGGTGTTTCTTGTCCCTGCTGCCACCAAAAAAATCCTCCGCCAACAACGAGGATTAAAACAATAACAATGAGAAAAATAATTTTTTTAATTTTCCACATATTTTTTTATTTTACAAACTCCGAAAACAAAACACAACCCTCCACCTGTGGAAAACTTCCTCTTCCCATTTTCCCTTTTTTCATTAAAATTAATGTAACGAGGAAAGGGCTCGTTACATTAATGGCACAAAGAAAAATACAATTTGTAAATGGAGAAATATATCATATTGTAGTTAGAGCCGTTGAGGGAACCACCCTTTTCCGTAATAAAAAAGATTATTTGCGAATGATTCACGATTTGTTTGAATTTAATGATGAAAAATCTGCTCTTTCTACTTTTCGTGTTACTTTTCATCGCGATAGAGTCAATGTAACGAGGAAAGACTTCGTTACATTGTTAACAAAGAGGAGAAAAGAAAAACGAAAGATGCTAGTGGAAATTTTAGCTTTTTGCTTAATGCCAAATCATATTCATTTATTGTTAAGACAAGTTCAAGAAGGCGGGATTAGTAAATTGATGCAAAAATTAGGAAGTTATGGGCTTTATTATAATAAAAAATACGAAAGAAAGGGTCATCTTTTTGGAGGAAAATTTCGGGCAGTTTATATTAAAAATGAAGAACAATTAAAGACTGTTTTTGTCTATATTCATACAAATCCGGTGGCAATAATTTTTCCTCAATGGAAAGAAAAAGGAATAAAAAATGTCAAAGCGACAATAGAATATATCGAAAATTACCGCTGGTCAAGTTATTCAGATTATTTAGGGAATAAAAACTTTCCTTCTCTAACCAATAGAGAATTTTTATTAAAAATAATGGGGGGAATGGAAGGATGCCGTAATTTTGTTAATACCTGGCTTATGTTTAAACAAGAATTAAACGATCTTAATTATGTAGCCATTGAATAGATTAATGTAACGAGGAAAGAGCTCGTTACATAAATAAATAGGACATCAAAATGTCCTATTTATATGTCCTACCCAATCTTGATATGTAGAGGCCTAACTTCTACATTAGTTAAAAACCAGCGAAGGATTTGATTTTGGAAATGGGGATAGCAATGACTTTTCCCTGAGAGTCAATTTCGTTTAGTCCCAAAACATTTCCTTCAATGTCAAATAATGGACTGCCAGATAAATTTTCTTTTTCAAAGATGTTTGTTTCAATTTTTTCGTCATCAAAGCTTTTGACAATTCCTTCGTTGACCACCCAGCCTCCATTTGGGGGCTGGACTATTCCAACTAAAAAGACTCTTTCCCCCAATTTTAATTTTTCAAAATTAAAAAAACTAACTGTTGGTAAATTGCCAGCCTCAATTTTTATTAAGGCCAAATTCTCTTTTAAATCTCTTTTTAAAATCTGAAATGGAACCAATTTCCCCTCAACAAAAAAACTGAAATTAGAGCCCTGAGGAACTAAATCGGCTAAAGTAACAATCAAGCCATCGGAGGTCAAGATTAAGCCAGAACCCTCCAAAGTTTTACCTTGTTTTGTCTCGGTTTTGATTCCAATCACTACTTTTTCTACTTTTTCTATCGCATTTTTTAAAGCAGTATTTTCTTGAATTGTAATTTCCTTTCTCTCGGTTACATAAATTGGATTTTTTTCCAACCTATATTGATAAAAAAGTGGCCTCTCAACGAAATAGGGCCACAAAATTTGATCAGCAAAAATTCCCCCAAAAATTCCCAAAATAAAAATGGCTAAAACTTTCAAAACCCATTTCATGTTACACAGTGACTTTTTCTCTTTTACGGGCAGCCTTGATTAAATCTTTTTTGGTTCGAAAAACTATTTTTTCATTCTCAAAGTCAACCACCACTTCCTCCCCTTCTCCAATTTCTCCAGAAACAATCTTCAAAGAGAGAGGGTCTAAAACTTCCCGCTGAATTACTCTTTTTAGGGGCCTGGCTCCCAAGTTTGGGTCAAAACCCTTCTTAGCCAAAAATTCTTTCGCCTTCTCATTGGTCTTAATCTCAATTCCTTTTTTCTTTAATCTCCCAGCTACTTTTTCCAATTCCAAATCAACTATTTTTTTGATTTCTTCTTTCCCTAAATAATCAAAAATAACAATTTCATCAATCCTGTTTAAAAATTCCGGTCGGAAATTTTCTTTCAGGGCGCCAATCACTTTTTCTCTCAAGGCTTCTCTCTGACTAATTTTTTCATCTCCAGTAACAAATCCCAAAGAGGCCTCCTTGGCAATGATATCTGAACCAACATTTGAGGTCATAATTAAAATGGCATTTTTAAAAGAGGCCACCCTGCCCTTGGCATCGGTTAATCTACCGTCTTCCAAAATTTGGAGTAAAATGTTGAAAACCTCAGGATGGGCTTTTTCAATTTCATCCAAAAGAACAACGCTGTAAGGCCTTCTCCTAATTTTTTCGGTCAATTGACCTCCTTCTTCATAACCAACATAACCTGGCGGGCTACCAATCATTTTTGAAACTGTATGTCTTTCCATATATTCTGACATATCCAGTCTGACTAAGGCATTTTCATCGTTAAATAGAAATTCAGCCAGAGCCCGAGCGGTTTCGGTTTTTCCAACCCCGGTTGGACCCAAGAACATAAAAGAACCCAGGGGTCGATTTTCTTCCGAAATACCAGCTCTGGCCCGACGAACAGCGTTGGCAATAGCGGAAATTGCTTCTTTTTGACCAACTACTCTTTTTGAAGTAATTTCCTCCATTTTCTCCAGTTTCTTTACTTCCTCTTCTAATAATCTCGTAATAGGGATGCCAGTCCATTTAGAAACCACTTTTGCCACATCTTCCTCGGTGATTTCTCCTTTTAATAAGGGATGTCCCTTTTGGATCCTGGCTAATTTCTTTTCGGTACTATCTAGTTCTTTTAAAAGTTGGGGAATTTTTCCATATTTTATTTCAGCTACTTTTTGCAAAGTACCTTCGGCCACTCCTCTTTCAGCCTCAAATCGGGAGGTATCAATTTCTTTTTTGAGATTTTTAATTTTAGAAATCAAATCCCTTTCCGTCTGCCATCTTGTTTCAATCCCCTTCACCTTTTCTCTCAAATCAGCCAGTTCTCTTACGATTGTTCTTTGTCTTCTTTGATAACCATTTTCTTTCTTAATTGCCTCCATTTCAATTTCCAATTTTTTAATTTCCTTTCTTAAAGAATCTAATTCAGCCGGTTCCGATTCGATTTCCAACCTGAGAGCTGACATTGATTCATCCATTAAATCAACCGCTTTATCAGGTAAAAATCTATCAGTAATATATCTGGCAGCCAATTGGGCGCAGGCAACCAAGGCTGAATCTTTGATTTTCACTCCGTGGTGCAATTCGTATTTCTCTTTTATCCCTCTTAAAATGGCAATGGTATCTTCAATCGAGGGCTCTTGAACATAGATTGGTTGAAACCTTCTTTCCAAAGCCGGATCCCTTTCAATATATTTTTGATAATCTTTTAAGGTGGTGGCGCCAATTGCTCTCAATTCTCCTCTGGCTAAAGCCGGTTTCAATAAATTGGAGGCATCAATTGCTCCTTCAGCTGCTCCGGCTCCAACCAGGGTATGCAATTCATCAATAAAGATTAAATATCTACCACCGGCTCGGTTAATCTCCTTCAAAAGGGCTTTAACTCTATCTTCAAATTCTCCTCGATATTTTGTTCCGGCAATCAGAGCCCCTAAATCCAGACCAATAATTTCTTTTTCCTTTAAACTTTCCGGAACTTGACCGGAAACAATTCTCTGGGCTAAACCTTCAACAATTGCCGTTTTCCCAACCCCAGCCTCACCAATCAAAACCGGGTTATTTTTTGTCCTCCTTGATAGAATCTGCATCAATCTTCTGATTTCATTTTCTCTGCCTATTACTGGATCTAATTTCCCTTTCCTTGCTAAAGAAGTTAAATTTCTGGCATATTTTTCAATTACCTGATATTTTGATTCCGGTTCAGGGTCGGTAATTCTTTGACCTCCCCTAATTTTGGCTAATTCTTTTAAAATTGTTTCATAATCCAATTTGCCAAATTCCAAGGCAGTAACTCCACCCCCTGGCTGCAAAAAAGTCGCCTGGCCCAAAATTTCTCTTGCCTTGGTTTCAGTATCCAAAATAGCCAAGAATAAATGCTCAACCGAAATATATTCATCTCCCATCTTTATGGCTTCTTGCCTTGCCCGATCAAGAACTTTCGCCATATCTTGGGTTAAATAAAACTGACCGAAGGCCTGAGGGGTAGCAATTTGAGGAATTCTATCCAAAGCCAATTTTGTTTTCCTTTTTAAACCCTCGATGTCTGCCCCAATTCTTTCAAGCAAATTTAAAACAATGCTTTCTTCCTGCGATAATAAAGCAAAAAGCAAATGCAAGGCATCAATTTGTTGCTGCCCTTTTTCTCTGGCTATATCCTGAGCGGCAAGTATTGCCTCTTGAGCTTTGTGGGTAAAGTTAGCTCCATTCATAGTGGTAGTATAGTACCAAGTCAGGTCGCGGCACGCCTCGCTCTGCTCGGCTGGGTCCCTTTGGGACGCTCCTTAAAAGCCGAACCTCGGTGAGGCGAGAAAAGAGATTTACCTCTTTGACCACCCTCGGTTTTTAATCTTTTCCTATACGGGGAGAACCGAAGGGTTCTCCCGACCCCTTTCCGATTTGGCTTTCTACTATGAAATTTATCACAAAATTTTTAAAAAATCAAGTCAAGAAATAAAAAAAGAGGCTGATTTTATCCTCTCCCCATTTAAGGATATTAAGCATTAGAGATTACTCACTTCTTTCTCCCAGAACTACTTCAAAAATTTTTTCTTGACCATTTCTTAAAACTTTCAAATTTACTTTATCTCCAGGATTATATTTCATTATGATTTTTGCTAAAGTATTTTCGGTGGTAATTTTTTCTCCGTTAAATTCCAAAATTATATCTCCTTCTTTTAAACCTACTTTTTCAGCGGCGGAGTCAGGAAAAATGGCCGGCTCCCCACCTGCACTTTTTTGAACCCAGGCTCCGTAATCTACTGGTAAACTGTTTTCCTTTTGAATTTCTTCGGTAATCAAAACATATCTTACGCCCAAAAAAGGATAAACAATTTTCCCTAAGGTTTTCATCTGCTCAATGTCCCCTTTTGCTTTGTTAATGGGAATGGCAAAGCCAATATTTTCAGCGGCTTCGGCCATGGCAAAATTAACTCCAATCACTTCGCCTTTTAAATTTAAAAGCGGACCACCCGAATTCCCCAAATTAATAGCGGCATCGGTCTGAATGACATCTTCTAATGTCTCAATCATTCCTCCACCCGAAGCAGTGACAGTTCTTCCCAGACCAGAAATCACTCCCACCGAAACCGAATTTCGAAATTCGCCTAAAACATTACCAATGGCAATGACCGTTTGGCCAATTTGTAATTTATCAGAATCTCCCAATTTGACTGTTGGGAAAGATTTTAAATCCAATTTTCCTTCGCTATTAACTGTTTTTTCTCTTTCAATCTTCATTACTGCTAAATCTCTAATTGAATCTCTGGCCAAAACCTTGGCTGGATATTTTTTGCCATCATTGGTCAAAACAGTGTAATCGGCTTCTTTGTCCGAAACAACATGGGCATTGGTCAAAATCATTCCATCTTCGGAGACAATAAAACCAGTTCCTCCTCCAACTTCTTTTTTTTCAATTCGTTTTTGAAGGGGAACATTCTCAAAAGGAGTAAAATAATATTGTTCAACATATCCAGTAATAACAATACTAACTACTGCTGGCGAACTTTCATTAACCACCTTAATTGTTGCTTCTTCTTGGGAAGTTTGAGGGGTATAAACTGGCTCCTTTTCAATTATCTTTTCCTCTTCAATCACTTTTGGAGGCGGTACTTGAATATGTAATTTGCCCAAGAATTCATTTATCTTTGGCCAATAATAACTTGCCGAAATAAATCCGCCGATTCCACCAAAAACAAAGGAAATTAAAATTATTAAGGAAATAATAAAAACCTTACTTTTCCAAAATTTCATTTTTGGAGCTTTTAATCTCGGAAATTTGAATTCAAATTTTGACCCTCCTATCATTTTCATATTTTTTATTTTATCATTTTTCCCCAAATCGTTAAATCTGTACTTGAAAATATCTTCTTTAATTGGGCCAAAAAGGAACATATAAAGGCCAGCGAAAATATATTTTAAATAGGTCCTAATTCTTCCATCCTTTTCAAATCTCCTCGTCGAAGTTAAAATTGGTTCTGTTTCAATAAATCCAAATTTTGAAATTTTTGCCCCCTTCCTGGCGAAATCATGATCTTCTCCCAGTTTTATTTCTTCATCAAATCCCCCAATTTTTTCAAAAATTTCTTTTTTCACCAAAACGGAATTTGTGGCATGGGGCAAAAAATTTTGGGAAATCTTTGTCCAGAAATTATAAAAAAAATAGCAAATTTTGTCAAAAAAATTTCCGTCTGGATAAATTGGAAATGATGCTACTCCCAAATTTCTTTTTTCAAACTCCTCCAAAAGTTTTTCAAAAAAATTTTCTGGAAAAAAAATATTGTCAGCATCCATAAATAAAAAAATATCTCCCTTGGCTATCTTTGCTCCTTCATTTCTCCCCTTCGCTGGTAATCCCCCATTTATCACTTTGCAGCCAAAATTTTTTGCAATCTCAACTGTTCTATCTTTTGATCCAGCATCAGCCACAATTATTTCATAATCAGAAAAATTTTGCTTTTTAATTTGAGAAAGCAAAATCGGCAAATATTTTTCCTCATTCAATGTTGGAATAATTATTGAGAGCATTTTAAAGTTTCTTGAAAATATAATCTTTTTCTTTCAGACCATTTAGAATTTTAGACAAAACAAGGGAAGTTTGCAAGCAATCATGAAAAAGCAAAATTGAATATGGCTTAATTTCTTCAAAAATTTTATCTGAAATTTTTCCTTTCCAATCCCTAGAATCAATATCCCAAAGAATTATTTTGTATCTATTTTTAAAAAGATAATTTTTGAGCCAGGGGGTTAAAATTCCATATGGAGGACGAAAAAGTTTTGTCTCAGTTCCCGTTATTTCTTTAATAATTTCATTTGTTTTTTCAATTTCATTTTTGAAATCAAAGAAAAATTTTATTGAATGGGAAAATGAGTGGCTTCCAATTGGATGGCCTTCATTAAAAATTTTCTTTAAAATTTCGGAAAATTTTTGGCAATTTTTTCCACAAACAAAAAATGTTGCTTTAGCATCGAAATTTTTTAAAATCTCTAAAATCTTTAAAGTATATTCATTTGGCCCATCGTCGAAGGTCAAAAAGATTTCTTTTTCCATTATGTTTTAATTTAAAATTTTTTAGTTTTCCGAAATCATTTTTTATTCCATTTTTAATCCTTCTTTCTGTAAAGACTGCCTTATTTAAATCCTTTTTAATCAAATTTTTTGCCAGAACCATTTTGGGAGTTGAAAGATGGAAGAGAAAAAATAAAAAAACAAAAAGAGAAATAATTGGAAAAGAAAATTTTCCTATTAAAGATTCTTCTTTTCTCACCGGAGAAAACTTTTGGAATTTGTCATATTTTCTAAAAATCCACCTGGAGAAGGTGCTTGGAACGTAATCAATTAATCCAAAAATCAAACCATGTCTGTATCTTCTACCAGAAGTTTTCACTTTAAAATTTGGGTCCAAAATTACTTTGCCAACTTTTATTAAGCGTTGAGAAATTTCGATATCTTCATTAAGTTTTAAATTAAGGTTAAATCCCCCGATTTTTAAAAACGCATCTTTTCTAACGGTGAAATTGCATCCCATTAAATTCCAACCGCCAGAAAAAAACTTATCTAAGAGCAAAAATAGGTAAAGTAAGAAATTTGAGGCTAATCTCGCTAAAATTGGGCCGGAATAAAGGGTCGCCGATCCCCCAAAGGCAACTAAATTTTCATCCTTTTTAAATTCTTCAAAAATTTTAGAAAGCCAATTTTTAGGCAAAATTGTATCAGCATCAGTTGTAGTAATGATTTCTCCTCTTGCCTCCAAAAATCCTCTTTGCCTGGCAAAAGCCACCCCTTGTCTTTTTTCTCTGACCAAAATTGCGCCAAATTTTTTGGCCATTTCAGCTGTTTTGTCAGTCGAATTATTGTCAACAACAATTATTTCAAAACCCTTAAAATCTTGATTTTTCAAACTCTCCAAGCAACTCGGCAAAAATTTTTCCTCATTAAAAGCCGGAATTACTACTGAAATTAGAGTTTTGAGGTAATTTTTTGACATACTTTATTTTGAAAATAATTTTTTAGCTTCATTCCATATTTCTGGCTGATTTTGCTTTTCTTTCATCCAGTACCACCACTCCCCTCCCCATAAATAAAATTCTTTCAAACCAGTTTTTTTAGCAAATTCGATATTCTGCTTAAATTGCTCTAAATTCATCGTCTTTTCTTGCTCTTCTAATGGCGAATTGTAAAGCAATGTTGGTCCCCAAGGTTCTGCTTGAAACTCAATACAAATTACCTCCTTACCAAATAATTTTTTAATAATTTGGGCTTTTCGCCAGTAAAAAATTGGTGGAAAGGGATAATGAATGTAAATTCCGAGTTGGTGAAACCAGACCTTTTTATACATTGTCGTTCCCACAACATCGCCGTAATGAGCTGCTCGAATCCAAAATGATCCCTCGCCAGAATCTGATACTATCACGGGCCTTTTTTTCTCGTCAAGCGATTTTACCAATTCAATTTCCTTTTTCAAAAATTTAATATCTGACCAAGGGCATTCGCCAAAAGGAAAAAAGGGTTCATTTTCCACCTGCCAGTATTTAATAACTTCTGAATCCTTGTATCTTAAAACAAGTTCTTTCACCTCCTCTAAAATCTCTTTTTGTTGTTCTTCTTTACTTAAATTTTTTGCCCATTCTGGAATATAACATTCCGGCCAACGACCAGTTTTCATACCAATAACTAAAAGAATTTTTGCTCCCCTATCCTGGGCTGTTTTTATTTGCCAATCCAAATCGTCAAAAAAATATTGATCTTTTTCTGGTTCTAATAAATCCCAATGAGTTATCAACTTTATATTTTTCACTTTTAAATCGTCTAATAAAGCCAAGTAAGTTTCTCTCCAATCGAGGCCCAAATTTTGAGTATGCTTTTGAGAAAAATTTACTCCCCAAGAAATTCCTTTTGCCTGGGAAGTCTTTCCAATAAAAAAATAGCCCCAAAAAGCCGAAAGGAAAATTAAAAATCCTAATAAAATCTTCGTTATCTTTTTCATATTTATTCGCGAACATCGGCGCCCAAATTCGTAACTATTCGCGAAATATTAAAAGCTCCCAATTTTTCTCCTTCAATAAATCCTTCCATTGCCATTTCGGCAAAATATCCTTTTTCCAACCAATCAAAAAGCCATTGGTCTAGGTATTTTGGATTTTCCTGTAAGGCCCCAAAACCGGATTTCAAAAGCCAATTTAAATTAAATTCTTCTTGAGAGCCAATTGGCGGAGAAGCAATTATTGGGATTCCAAGGGCAGAATAAAAAGATAGTTCGCTTGGTTTTGTCCATAAAATATCAGTTTTTCTTAAGGTCTCATTGAATTTTTGGAAATAATCATTGATATCCTCCTCAAAAATTATTTCAATATTTTTCCCCAAGCAGTTTTCAAGCCTTAACCACTTTATGCACTTTAGAAAATAATCATTTACCCATTTTTTAATTCCCGCCGAAAGAATTATCTTAATTTCATTCTCTTTAATTTCTCTACTTAATCTCTGGGTAATTTCAACCCCGAGTTCTTTTTGGACTCCAGCCCCGCCAACGGAAAACATTATTGTTAAAGGATGGTCAGATTTTTCTGGAAATCTCCCCAATTTTTCTTTAATCAAAATCCCATATTTTTCGAAATATTTTTTCTTCGGATCCAAATTCAAAATTCTATTTTTCAAATCGTCTTTCAAAATTTCCAGATCGGGTACCCGCCCGCAGGGTGGGCGGCCAATATTTTCAATTGGCAAGGGATATCCAGTCAAAAAAATGTTTTCCTCTCTCACACCATAAAGTTTTAATCTCTCAACAACTCTTTCGGTTGGAGCAAAATATTTGATTTTACTTTCTTTTGGTTTTAAGGGTGCCCAGCTTCTTGAAATGTCAGCATCGCACACAACGCAAAAAATCTCGCCTGGGTATCCAAAAAACTCGGCTATAAAAGCCGGAGTAAAAAATGTAGAAATAACCGGCAAATTTATTTTTAATTTTTCATTTTTAATTTTTAATTTTTCAATAAGGTCTCTTCCCCACCCTTTTTCAAAAAGGGAATACATTCTTTCTAAAGCGAAATTTGGTTGAGATAAATCTCTTCTTGGATAAAATTGAGAGATTTTTTGAAAGAGGTCAAAGATTGAAAAAACCAAATCGCCGATTAGGGGAGCTCTTTTAAATCTAGAAATAAATTCATAACCCATTCTCGTCGATTCCCAAATTCTTTTATCTTCTTCTGGAATTTCAGGATAATCATTGGCATTAATAACTTTTTCAGCTAAATCTCTTAAGGGAAAAGCAGTTCTCTGATGTCCGTAACCCATATTAATAGATATTAGCCAAATTTTTTTCTCCATATTTTAATTTTATCATTAATATTTCAAAAATTTTAATTTTTGGCTTTCCTGTAATCGCCAAGTTAAAAGACCCAGAGTTAAATAAGAAATTAAAAGAAAAATCCAATGAACATTTTTAAGAGTCAAAAAGGCAAAGGAAATTTTTGAGAAAAAGCCAATTATTTTTAAAAGATAAGTAAGAAGTAACCAGGCCGGGAAAGACAAAATCCATCCCAAGGGTTGAAAAATAATTCCGATAAATGAAAAGATAAATCCTAAAATTGTAATTGTTGGCAAAAGAGGAACGATGAGAATGTTTATAAATGGTGAAATTAAAGAAATTTGGCCAAAGTTGTAAATCAAAATCGGGAAGGTTAAAAATTGGGCGGATATGGTAGAAGATAGAGTTTGTCTTAATTGAAGAAATTTTGGAATTTTTTTGAAAAAATCTAAGAAGATGGGTTGGAGATAAATCAAGCCAAGTATTGCTAAAAATGATAATTGAAAGCCAATGTCTAATTTCAAAAGTAAGGGATTAATGGCTAACATTAAAGTAGCGGCAAAAACAATTGCCCGGGAACCAGTTGAAATTCGACCGAAATGCTGAGCAGTTAAAAATAAAATTCCCATAATGCCGGCTCTAATCGCTGATGCCGGAGCTCCAATCATTAAAATGTAAAGAATTATTAAGATTACTGAGAAATAGAATGCCTGATGTCGCCAAAATCCTAAAAATAAAAGAAAATTTAAAATTAAACCGCAAATTATTGTTATGTTCATGCCGGAAACAGCGGCAATGTGTCTTGTGCCAGTAAGATTTAATTTTTCTTTCCAATCTTTTGAAATATTTTCTTCGTCTCCAAAAATTAGAGCTTCCGAAAGCGCCGACTGGGGCGGCGACATTACGCTATTTAAACTTTCTTTCAATTTATTTTTAAAAGAAAAAATAGCTTTTATTACGGGATTGCCAAAACCTTTTCCAATTAATTCTATTTCCGGAAAGTCCATAACTGCCAAAATCCCATCCTTTAGCAAATAATTTTTGTAATTAAAACCCTCGAAAATTTTTGGCTCCTCAAGCCTTCCAATAATTTTTAATTTGTCTCCGTATCGATATTCCGGATATCTCCAAGCGGTCACCAAAATCTTCCCCTCAAAATCACTTTGCCATTGCCCATCATATTTTATCTCTTCAATTTTAATTGTTAATTTAGTGCTTTTTTCTCTTATATCTGGTTCTCCCTCGATTAATCCAATTAAATTGACTTCCTTTTTAATAAATTTTTTAATTCGGAAATCTTCAATTTTTGATAAAAAGGTTTGATGCCGCCAAACCCCAAAAACAAAAAATAAAATACAAAAACCAGCAATGACAATTTTTTTATATTCCCAAAAAACTGAGATAAAAACTAATCCCAAAATTAATCCCCCACCTAAATATAATAGGTGGGGAACAAAAAATGAGCTCAAAAAAATTCCAAAAATAAAAGAAAGACAAAAACAAAAAAGAATTTTTGAAGGAGTCATCGCCCTATTTTATCTTACTTGGCAGATTTCAAAAAATGGAGAAAGAGCTTTTTGGATTTCTAATAAATAATTGTTTTCGTAAGGTTTTATTTTCTCAAAAGAGGGATCCAATGTTTTTTCTGGCCTAAAGTTTTGCAAGAAATATTTTGGAAGTTTTTGACCCGGAGAAAGAGATGAAAGCCACTTTCCAATTCCTAAAATATCAGCTTTTTCCAAAAGAGTTGGAACAACGGTTGTTCTAAATTCATAATCTATTTTCCCTTCTTTCAAAATTTCAACACTTTTTTCAATGTTTTCAATCATTTTCTTTTCAAAAATTGGGTTTTCGATCCCAGCAACTTTTCCATATTTTTCCTTTGGAGCTTTAACATCCAAGGCCACATAGTCTATTAATTTTTCTTCAATTAAATTTTTCATCATCTCAGGATCATAGCCATTTGTATCAAGTTTTACCAAAAATCCCATTTGCTTTATCTCTTTGCAAAATTCTGGCAGATCAGAATTCGCAGTTGGTTCCCCTCCAGTAATACAAACCCCATCCAAAAGCCCCTTTTTACCTTTTAAAAAATTGAAAAATTCTTCTTTTGAAATTCTCGGTTGTTTTTTAATCAATTCTGGTAAAACCAATTCACGATTATAACAAAAAGGACATCTAAATGGGCAACCAATTAAAAAAACAATACAGGCAATTTTACCTGGGAAATCAATTAGGGTTGTTTTTTGGAGGCCACCAATTTCTATCATTTTATTTTAAATTTTAGTTGGTATTTTAAATTCCTTTCTCTCTTTAAATTCTTGCTGTTTTCCAAAATTCCATTGAGATACCGGCCTCAAATAGCCAACAATTCTCGAATAAACTTCGCAGGGTTGCTTAATTGTACATTTTGGACAATAGAAGTGTTCGCCGGCTAAATAACCATGATTTGGACAGATTGAGAAAGTTGGAGTTAAGGTAATGTAAGGAAGTTCAAAGTTTTCAAAAATTTTCTTTATTAAATTTTTAACAGTTTGGATATCAGAAACCTTCTCTCCTAAAAAGAGGTGGAGAACGCTACCCCCGGTATACTTACAGGTCAATTCATCTTGAAGCTTTAAGGCTTCGAAAATATCTTCGGTGTAATTGACTGGTAATTGGCTCGAATTTGTGTAGTAGGGAACTTTCTTTGTTCCAGCAGTAATGATATCTGGGTATTTTTCTTTATCTTTTAAGGCTAAACGGAAAGAGGTACTTTCGGCTGGCGTTTGTTCTAAATTATAAATATTTTCGGTTTCTTTTTGATATTTAACTAATCTTTCTCTCATAAAATCTAAAATTTCCAAAGCGAATCTTCTTCCTTTTTTTGTACCAATATTTTCACCAACAAAATTCAAAAGGGCCTCATTCATTCCAACTAAACCAATGGTTGAAAAGTGATTGGCATAATATTTCCCCCTCATTTCTTTCACTCCTTGGAGATAAAATCTGGAATAAGGATATAAACCCTTTTCCATAAAGTTCTCTAGGGCCTTTCTTTTTATTTCCAAGCTCTCTTTCGCTAAATCCATAATTCTAGCTAATCTTTCAAAAAAATCTTTTTTTGTTTTAGATAAATATCCAATTCGTGGCATATTGATTGTCACCACGCCGATACTCCCAGTGTTACTCCCACTGCCAAAAAGTCCCCCTCCCCCTCGATTGTAAAGTTCGGTCAGTTGGAGACGAAGCCTACAACACATTGACCTCACATCTTCGGGTTTCATTTCTGAATTTATATAATTAGCGAAATAATTTATTCCGTATTTTGCTGAGGCCTCAAAAATGAGATCAAAAGCCGGTTCTTCCCAGAGAAAATCTTTGGTAATATTGATAGTAGGAATTGGGAAATAAAAGGGCCGGCCATATTTATCTCCTTCCAGCATTGTTTCATAAAAAGCCCTATTAAATATTTTCATCTCTTCTCCAAATCCACCATAAGTTTCTTTTTGGGGCTTTCCACCAATAATTACTGGCTGTTTAGCAAAAACGGGCGAAGGTTTAAGGTCTAAGGTGATGTTCGAAAAAGGGGTTTGAAAACCGACCCGAGTGGGGATGGCCATATTAAATAAAAACTCCTGAAGGGCTTGCTTTACCTGTTGATAGTTTAAATTGTCATAACGAATGAAAGGTACCAAAAGTGTATCAAAATTGGAAAAAGAAACGGCGCCAGCTACTTCGCCGGCAATGGTATAGATAAAGTTTACCACCTGACCTAGGGCGGTTCGAAAATGTTTTGGCGGGCTTGATTCTAATTTCCCTAAGACTCCACCAAAACCCTTTAACAAAAAATCATATAAATCCCACCCAGAACAATATGGGCCTAAGGTATCTAAATTATGGAGATGAAAATCTCCCGATTCATTGGCTTCCCTGATTTCTTTTGGATAAATTTTGTTTAACCAATATTTTTTGATGATATAAGAGACTCCGTAATGATGTAATCCCTGTAAAGAAAAAGCCATGTTGGCATTTTCGTGAACTTGCCAATCCAGTTTTTCTAAATATTGGTCAATTCTCTCAACGGCTTCCTCGCTAACTTTTACCGCCTCTCTGATTCTTCTTCTCTGCTCTCGATATAAAATATAGGCTTTGGCAGTTTCGACTAGGCCTTCCAAAATTAAAACCTCTTCAATCACATCCTGAATTTGCTCAACATGAGGAATTTCTCCTTTTTTAAACCTTCGGTTTAAAATCTTAACTACTTTATCAGAAAGTCTTTTGGCTTTTTTCCCATCACCCTGCCCGCTGGATGTCAAAGCCTTAAAAATGGATTCTTGAATCTGGTTTTGGTCAAAATCGACGAGGGTACCGTCTCGTTTTTTTACTTCAGCAATTTTGTTTAGCATAAAAATTATTATATTTTATACAAATAAAAAAACTGGGTCAACACTTTTTAAAAACCGGTGGCAATCAATGTCAATTTTATTTCTCCTTCCCTCAGTTTTTCATCTTCAACCGCTCCAAAAATTACT
>Ga0172364_10001826_pt1 | contig 16656 bp, 14 predicted proteins | sample LakKivSesite10cm_FD_114545 | JGI IMG/M metagenome (GOLD analysis project Ga0172364, IMG submission 114545) | Sediment microbial communities from Lake Kivu, Rwanda - Sediment site 10cm | ecosystem: Environmental > Aquatic > Freshwater > Lake > Sediment | place: Rwanda: Western Province, Lake... | reverse complement strand
TCTGGTCAACTCGGGCGAGACTGACAACTACTTGTGAGGCAATGGCAGGTAGTGTACCTGGCTCGGTCCCTGATAAAGCATCGTGGCCAATGTATTCCCGGCGCAGTCGTGACAGGTTCTCAAGAGAATGTCTCAGCCAAACTAATGAGAATTTATGCGCCCGCATGTAGTCAATGGCATTCGAGGCATAGGGCGGAGAGGTAACGATCAAGTCAACCGTACAATCACCTAAAGGCAGATTTTGGGCATCGCTATTGAGAATCTCAACGGTCCCGCCTCTGCGCGTCAATGTGGCGAGGCTATCCAGATTCTTCTTTAACCGTTTGCGGTACTCACCCAACGCTGAACGGGGTGTCTTGTCTTGAACCCGGTGAGGGCGTGTGTGTGCCAGGTCGCGCGCCATCGAGACACCGCCCGATTTGGTAATAATGATCGCCGAAAATGCCAACTCCAAGAACTCGCGGAGACGAGGGGCCTCAACGCGCTCGATTTCTCGGATCAGGGCTATCAGTTCAAACTGAGTAGAGGGAAGGAACCAGTAGTCTATGAACTCGCGCTCTGCCTTTCCAAAGCGCGTATCAAACTCTCGGCGCAGTTCCGCTCCATCTCGCAGCAGACACTCCTCAGCGCGGCGGAGTACCTCGTCTCCTGCTGCAGCGGCTTCTTCCAGTGCCAAAGGAGTGACTTTGGCTTTACATAGCCTCAACGCCATAGGATCGATGTCGAGACCAATGCCCCGGCGCCCCGTCAGAAACGCCTCTACAATCGTTGTCCCTGACCCTACCATAGGATCGAGAACAACGTCACCCGGCTTCGTAAGCCCTGCAATGAACTTCCGAGGCAACTGTGGAGGAAACTTGGCCGGGAAGGCGTGGAAATTATGGGAAGCATACGAGCTACTCGCGTTATGAAAATCGAGATCGCTCGACAGCAGATCATGGAAACGCTCCCGATACCTGACATCGGGGGAGAGTTTAGAAAGTTGCATAATTGGAAGTTCCAGTTGCTGTACAGACATTCGCCCCCTTCCACTCTTGAAACCGCAGAAACACGCTTGCTGACCAGTTACTATGTCCGTAGTATTATAACCTAACGGCGGCCCTCGCACAAAAACGCCACCATCTATGCCTCATGGATCATTTCAGCGGCAAGGGCAACTGCCCCTGGGACTCTGTCTCATCCGTCGCACTGCGCTGCCCCTGGCCGGCCATCTCCAGCAACCGCGCTTCGTCAATCATCGGTGTTCCCAGTTGTTGCGCTTTGCGGTACTTGGTGCCGCCAGGCGCTTCCCCAACCACCAGGTAGCTCGTGTTGCGGCTGACACTGTCCGTGACCTTGCCCCCGTGCTGCTCGATGAGCCGGGTCGCCTCTTCGCGGCTCATCGTCGGCAACGTCCCGGTGATCACAAAGGCCAGACCCGCCAGCGGGCCTTCCACAGGCGCAGCCGGGGCCTCCTGCTCGAGCCGCACACCCGCCCGGCGCAATTTCTCGACGAACTCCCGATTGCGGGGGCGGGCAAACCACTCGACGATCGCCCCTGACGTCTGCGGCCCCATCCCCGAGATCGTCTGTAATTCCTCACCGTTGGCCGCCGCCAGTCCATCCACCGAACGGTAATGCTGCGCCAACAACTGCGCCACAGTCCAGCCCACGCCGTGGATGCCCAGCGCGGCGATGACCTGCGCCAGCGGCCGCTCCTTGCTGGCCTCGATGGCCCCTAGCAGTTTGCCGATACTCTTGTCGGCAAAACCCTCCAAAGGCAACAGCTCCTCGCGCTTGAGGTAGTACAGGTCGGCCGCGTCCTGCACCAGCCCATGCTCGACCAGGAGCTGCGCCGTCCGCTCGCCTAGCCCCTCGATGTCCATCACGGCCGCGAAATACCCCACGTGCCGCACGCGCTGCTCTGGGCAGGCCACGTTGATGCAGTAGACGGCCACCTCCTCCTCCGAAGATTCCACCGCTTCGCCACACGATGGGCAGACCTTTGGCAATTCGTAAACCCTTTCCTCCCCCGTGCGCGCCGCAGTCACCGGCCCGACGACGTAGGGGATGACGTCGCCCGCTCGCCGGATCACCACGCGGTCGCCGATGCGGATGTCCTTGCGCCGGATATCGTCAAAGTTGTGCAGCGTGGCCTTGCGAATCGTGACACCGCCCAGCCGCACCGGCTCCAGCACAGCATAAGGAGTCAGCACACCGGTGCGTCCCACGTTGACACCAACGTCCAATATCCTGGTCGTCGCCTCGCGGCCGGGGAACTTGAACGCCACGGCGCCGCGCGGCGCGCGCCCGACCACGCCCAGCGCCGCCTGCGTCGCCAGGTCGTCCACCTTGATCACCATGCCGTCCAGTTCATAGGGCACGGTGTCCCGCTTTCCGACCCACCCTTCGCAATAAGCGATCAGTTCGTCCAGCGACTCGAAGCGGGCCACGTGCTCTGCGACCGGCAAGCCCAACTGGCGCAGGTAGTTCAGTGTCTCCCACTGCGTGGACGGCATGGGACCGTCGGCCTCGACGATTGCGTAACAGAGCAGGGCAATGGGGCGAGAGGCGGTGATGCGCGGATCGAGCTGGCGCAAACTGCCCGCCGCCGCATTGCGCGGGTTGGCGAAGAGTTTCTCCCCCGCCTCGGCCTGCCGGCGGTTCAATGCCTCAAAGTTGTCAACGTACATGATCGCCTCGCCGCGCACGACCAGGCGGTGGGGTACCCCCACTCTCCCTCCCTCTCCCTCCCAGGAGCCTGTCCTGAGCAAAGCGAAGGAAGAGGGGCCGGGGCCTGCCCTGAGCGAACTTGTCCCGAGCGGAGCCGAAGGAGCCGAAGGGGTGAGGGTCCCTCCCCTCTCCCTATGCGCTGGAGAGGGGAGCGGGACGCGCAGCGGCAACGCGCGCACCGTGCGCAGGTTGGCCGTCACGTCCTCGCCGACAGCGCCGTTGCCTCGCGTCGCCCCCAGGACGAAGAGGCCGCCCTCGTAGTGCAACACGACCGTCAACCCATCCAGCTTCGGCTCGACCACCCAGGCTGGCGGCGGCGCATCTGGTGGGAGAAATTTGCTCACCCGCTCCCACCAGGCGCGGATCTCCTCGCCACTGGTGGCCTTGTCCAGGCTGAGGATAGGGGCAGGATGCTCCACCTTGACAAACGCCTCGACGGGCTGTGGTTCCACCCGCTGCGTCGGCGAGTCAGGCGTGACCAGCTCCGGGTGTTCCGCCTCCAATTGGCGCAGTTCATCCATCAGCGCGTCGTACTCGGCATCGCTGATGACGGGATCGTCCAGCACGTAATAGCGATGGCTATGATAATTGATCTCGCGCCGCAGTTGCGCAATCCGTTCTATGACTTCAGGTTGCACCATGGACGTCACCCCTAAAACAACGGTGGGGCAGGCTTTCCAGCCTGCCAGCTTGCCCCCTCACTTGTAAATGACCAGGCCAAACGCTTCGGGACGGCGGACGACCCGCGAAAAACCGGCCTCTTGTAGCCGGCGCACGGCGCCGCGGGCGACAATGCGGCCCGACCTACTCTCCAGGTCGCCGATGTAATGGAACAGCCGGCCGCCGCGCCGCAGAACCCGGAAAAGCTGGCGATAGAATACACCGGAGTAGAGATCACCAGCGAGATTGAACGCTGGCGGGTCGTGGACGATGCGCATAAATGCCTGGTCTTCGAATTCTTCTATTACCTCGACGATATCGCCCACGAGTGACGTGATTTTGGGATTTGCGAAGAGTGCCTGCGACCACGGGTTGAGCCGCGCCACCTCCAGCACGGCCGGCTCGATTTCAACGGTGATGACGTGTTCAGCAGTCCTGGCTGCCTCAATAGCCGTGTATCCCAACCCGGTCGCCGTATCCAGGACGCGCCCCGCGACAGGTGCGATCGTCTTGATCTTTTGTAACGTGTCACGATATGGATCAATGCCCTTGACGCGATGCATCGGGAGCCCAGAGACCAACATCGTCGGTGCCCCTTCGGTCGGCATCAGGCTGTAGAGCCGGTTCGCAACTTTAGAGAAAATCTGGATCTTGTGCGGCGTATTGTCCTCGATCACAAAGCAGCCACGCTCGGACGCGCAAATCACCTCAAGGCCCTGCCAGTCCAAACACTGACCATCCGAGAGGCGGACCCCCTGCGGCTCGATGGGAACCTCCGTCTTAGTTAAGCCCAGGTCCAGCGACACCACCACCACGTCCCGACCCGCTTGGCGGGCCTCCAACATATCTTTCGCCTGAACGTACGACAGAACAATTCGCTCATCCGCCATTCGCCATTCGCCATTCGCCATTCGCCATTCGCCATTCGCCATTCGCCATTCGCCATTCGCCTACGGATGCTCGATCGGCTCCAGGAAATTCCCGACCGCCCACCACTCCCGTTGCTCGCTGTCCGGGTCGCGCACCTTCCACCATTCAGCGCCGCCAGACACCGTTGGCCCGTCCACAACGAGAAAAATCTGTCCCTCGAGCGCGATATCCATACGGACGTAATCCTCGCCCGGCCCCGAGCGGAGGTTGAGGCCGTATCCGCCGGTGCCCGTCACCCGCACGTAGCGCCCGACGGCAACCTCAGGTGAGACGGTTGGAGTAGGCTCGGCCGTCTCGGTGGGCAGCGGGGTCGGGCTGGGAGCGGGCGTCGGCGTCCAGATGATGGGCGTGGGCGTAGGGCCGCTGCTGGTCACCTGCCCGCGCAGCAGGTACAACGCCCACAGGCTGCACACCGCCAACACCAGCAGCACCACGACGAGCCCCAGCACCCAAACGAGCACAGGAATTGTCGCCAGGCCCGACCGGGCGGAATACTCCTCCTCAGCCTCATCCGGCCCGACACGACGGCTGGGGATTGTTTCATCCGTCTTGAGCATACTGCACCTCCGCTTCAGCCAATACCTGATCACGGAAATAGCGGCTCAGATCTTCCGGCGTTCTTAGATCTACTTGCTGCCCTCCCAGTAGTCTGGAAAGTTCTCGTTCCATCCGGGCCAGCCTCTTCCTAAACCTATGAACACCGCTGGCCAGCACTCACTTGTAACCCCGCATCACCAGTGGCAAGAAAACCATATCCACCACGCGGAACGAGACGGCAGCGGGCAGAGCCTCCGCCCGGCCCTGGCTGTCCCACGCCTGAGCGAGCACTCCATACTCACCCGGTTCCAACGGTGGCAGCGAGTATGTCCAATTCGCAGTACCGGTTGCTACCAGCCAGGCCGTCCTGTTGACCCACCCTGTACCGTCCCAACAGTTGCCATCTACCTGGCGGCAGAGGGCGACCTCTACCCTCTCCACCCCATACATGCCCGCAGCAAGGCCACTCAGGGGGGGGCTCTTCCTATACTGCTCACCATCCACCGGCAAGAGAACGGTCGTCTGGGGTAACACCGCACACTCGTCCAGGAAACCCAGCGCCCGGCCCATCACCACAGGCCGCTGACTTGGCCAGATGGTCTCGAACGGGAAACCGAAATAGACCAGCCGCTGGCAACCATCCTGGTATTGCACCGCCGCCGTTCCTCCGTTCCCGCCCTGATAGACCAACGCGGCGGTGGAGCCGTTGACCGGCGTCAACTGGTCTGGATAGTCGGCGTCGTACATCCCCGGCGCGTCAAAGCGAAAAGGAGCCAGTCCCGCAAAGATGGAGCCGGAGGCCGGGGCAACCGCGTAGGTCCCCGCATCGTCTCCGGCATAGGCGCTGCGCAGGACATTGTGGTAGAAATCCGGGTCGCCCCCCTGGTCGTCCAGGTGCCAGCCCACCTCCGTGCCGCTCAGGAACAGCGCCCCGCCGTCGTCCAGGAATTGTGTCAGCCCTGCCCGCTCCGTCGCATCCAGCGTCTGGTCGGGGGCCGATTCCTCTCCCAGGATCCAATCCACCAGCGCATAATCGCCCAGGCTCACCAACCCATCCCGCACCGCCTCGTTGCTCGCGCTGTCGAAAGGCTCGCTGAGGGCCTGGCCGTGCTGCACCACGTAGTCGTACCGGTTCATGCGGTCCAGGAACATGCGCTGGTTTGGCCCCTCCACCGGGTCGGTTTCGGCGACCAACATCGTGCGGTTCAAGCGGTCGAAGCCGTTGACCAGGAGAATCTCGGCATCGTTCCCCACGCCGGCTCCTAGCGTCTCGGTAGAGAAAGACTCGCCGCCGTCGTTGGTCGCACTGACGCGCACGAAGAGCAGTTGCCCCGGGGAGAGACCAGTGAACGTGTAGGCAGTCGTCGCCGTCACGGGCGCCCCGTTCGACCAGCCCAGCCCATCGGTGCTGGTGTAGACCCGGTAGCCGGTGGCGGCGTCGCCGACCAGGCCGATGGCATCGGTAGGTGAGGGCCGCCAGGAGACTCGCACCTGGCCGTTGCCGACATCCTGGACCGCCAGGTGGGTAGGCGGTTCGGGCAATTCGAGCAGATCAATCCCATCCCGTCCTTCGAAGTAGTGTACGATGCCTTGATAGACGGCGCGGGCGGCCAGCATCTGGAAGGTGGGTTCCTTGAGCGCGTTGGTGTCTGTGGGGTTGTCGTGGAAGGCGACCTCGATCAACGTGCCGGGCATGCGCGCCGAAGGATCATCGTCCCACAGCAGACGCAACTCCCCCAGATTCTCCCGCTTTTCCCCTCGATCAGCCCAGGTAGGGTCCCAACCCGCACGGATGTCGTGGATTACCTCAGTATGGACAGCATGCTGCAGTTTCAGGCTCCCCTCGGTACGAGTCAGCACCTCACTGTTGTGGACATAGGTCTCGGTGCCACGGGCGGCGCCGTCGTAACCATTGGTATGCCAGGAGACGTAGACCGCGTCGTCGCCGGTACCGGCGTGCTCCCAGCGGGCATAGATGGGCCGGGCGATCACATCGTTGAAATCGGGACAATCATCGGGGTCCACGCCCATCCGCTGCGTATGATAGAAAGCAGCCACCTCCCACCAGGGCTTGCCCGGCGCGTAAGGGGCAGTAGTCTGGATACCAGTCAGGTCATCGAAGGTACCGCCGCCGAAGCGCACCGCGTCGGCGATGACGGCTTTTCCCGCCACGCTGGAACGATTGTCGAGCGTGACGCGCGCTTCCTCCTCAACCCGGAAGCCGTAAGTGCCCAGATAGTGCCAGGTGGAGCCATGGTGCTGTTGATTGACGGTGACCACCGTCTCGCCCCCGGCGTGATAAACCGTATAACGGGCGTCAGGCGCACGGTTGGAGCCAGGCTGGTACCAGACGTAGACGGCGTATCGCCCATCGGCGGGGAGCGCAGCAGCCCAGGCGGCCGTAGCGGTGGCCGTGCCGTTCACCGTCGTGGCATAACGATACGTACGCCCCTGGTAACCGGTGTACGTGCTGGTGGCCCAGACCCCGGCCTCGAGGTACGCCGTGCCCGGCCCGAGAGCATCGTTGTCCACGATCACCTCAGCCCCGTTCATGTCTCGCTCACGCACCGGCCAGACCTGCGCCCCGGCGTTCCACAGGTATTGCAGCAGGTATTGGTCCACTGCCTCGGCGTTGTTGTGGTCCTCGATAATCGGACCGGTATAGGGAGGCCGCGGATACGATGGTCGCTGTGTACGCCAGGTGTAACCGCTCCACTGCCAGCCGTGCCCGGCGCTGACGTAGACGGTCTTTCCGGTCAGCGCGCCCTGTGGCTGGGCCTGCCCGGGAGCCGGCGGCTGGCCGATGTAGGTCGCAGAAAAGGGTACTGCCTCTTCGCCGCCGGGCACCGTCTCCTTGCGCGGGGCCGGAATCGGGGGCAGGAAGGCCGCCAGCGGGACGTATGCTCCGGCGCCAGGGTCCCAGGCCTGGATGCGCAGGTCGCGCCACCTCAGCGGCTCCAGCGTCGCGCCGATCTGGTTGACGATGATCTCAAACGTCATCGAGTCCAGGCTCCGCAGCGCGTCCGGCGGCACGCGCAGGCGGACGATCACCGTGCGGTCGGGCTGCACCTGCAGGTCATCCAGGCGAGTCCCGGCCGGGATAGCGGACCACAGCCCCCGCGCCCGCTCCTGAGAAGTGGGACCAACCAGGAGCGCCCCCAGCAGTCCCTTCGAGTCAAGGCCAGTGACGCTGGCCCCGATGGTCCGCTCGACGCACACAGGCCCCTGGGCAGACCAGAAACATACGGGCGTGGATGCCTGAGCGGAGGCAGAAGCAGAGAAGGCAGCCAGAAGGATGACGGCCAGAGCAACCAGGGGTAGAATTTGTATCCCTTTCCTGAGACTCGTCGCCATACTCTCCCTACATCTACCCCTCAAGGAAGTAACGTCAGTCCTGCGAGCGTGAGCAACGTATTCAACAGGCTCCTCAGCTCAGGGCACTGAGCCGCAGCCACAGTCAGATCCTGGTTACGCAAGACGGCCGCCATCTCGATGGGCTTGACGTACTTGCGCGGAGGCCTGGCAATCCGGTAGAGTTCATCAAGCCGTCTGGAAGGAGGGTTCTCCAGGTTGACTGCCTCTGGGTTGGCACCTGGCTTCGCTCGTTGGACTCCCAAGCGCCTGCAGATGAAATCCCAATAGGGCAAGAGCCAGGCCTCCACATCGTATTGCGCAGCATGGGCATAGAAGCGCGGCTCATCACCTACTGCGTCCCGCAGAAACTGTTTGGCGTCACTCGCAGAGGTAAACTCCGGGTACACGTCAATCAGCCCTACAACAGCCGTCACCTTGGGGTCACGCAGTTCCAGGCGCACACGATGGCAGAGTTTCCCTGGATTCAGGGTCATAATGTCCTTTGGACGCAGCGCTACCTTCGGCTTACCTGCCGCGACGGCCTGTTCATCCAGGAAAGACTTGAGTTTGTCTCTGAGCGCTGTTTCGGTATTGCCCTCTACCAGCAGAACGATGGTCATGGGCGACCTCCCAGTGTCCCCATCAACCATAGATCGCGTAATGTATACTCTTCGAGCCACTCTCCCAGGTCCATCGTGTCAGCCCAAGTGAATTGGGTACGCCCCTCGATCTTGTCCAATACCACCACTTCCCGCGGTTGTAGCCAACGCACCAAGTCGGGAGAATGCGTAGCCACAATGACCTGGGTGCGCGCAGCCGCATCCTGCAGCAAACCAGCCAATAGCTTGACCAACTCAGGATGCAAACTGACTTCAGGCTCATCTATCAGAATGACAGGCGGTGGGTCTGGCACAAGAAGAACCGTGTTCAACCACAGGAAGCGCAGCGTTCCCTCCGACAGTTGATTGGGATAGAGCGGTACCGTCAGGTCCTCCTGGTACCAGGCAAGCGTGACCTGGCCTGCCCCCACCGTTGGGAACTCCAGGCGTTCAAAACCAGGAAATCCCACCCGCAGGACATCCTCGACGCGCGTGTAGACATCCTGATGGAGGGTGCGCAAATTGTACAAAGCAGAATAGAGATTCTCACCGTTGGGACCAGGCCGCGCAGCGGGAGTGAGCGACTGAGGAAGCCGGACTACCGAGCGCGCGCTTACGTCCAGAAAACTGTAGAACTCGACCCCATACAAGGCTACCCTTATCCTACCCACCTCCCCGTATACTGGCAGTGGAGCCTGCACCAATGCCAATTCGAGCGCATCAAGTTTCTGGGTAATGCGCAAAAGACTTGGGTCATCCGGGTTGTCATAACGCACATTGTGATATTGGGCATCAATGTAGCGATGTGGCTCACCCGCAGTCACACCTAACCGCCACTCCAGCCGCTCAAAAGCAATCTCGTAGCCAAATCCACGGGGTACCAGTTCAAAGCAGTAGCGCGCCGGCTCTCGACTGCGCTCGCTCTCCACATCCACCGCCAGACCGATCTTTAGACGGCTCGACACTCCCGGCACTTTAGACAAGACAGCATCCAGGCCTCCATACCCTTCCAGGGCTTTTGCTAGGTTGCTCTTCGCAGCGCGATTCAAGAGCAGAAAGACCTCCAACAAAGCTGTTTTGCCAGAGCCGTTTGGACCAATCATCACCGCCAACGGGCGCAATGGAAGCGATACATCTACGATGCTGCGGTATCCCTGCACTTGAATCTCGGTGAACTTCATCGTTTTCTCCCCCTACCCTCTTTTCGCCGCCCACGCCAGCACTTGCTCCACCCCGCGCGTGTTGATCACGTCGGCCGTCCGCGCCCAGCCCCGCCGCGCCGTCGCCACCCCAAACGGCAGCACGTCGAAGCCACCCGCGTCGTGCGCATCGGAGTTGATCGCCAGTCTTACGCCCAGCTCAATCGCCCGCCGCACGTGCGCGTCGCGCAGGTCGAGGCGACTGGGATGCGCGTTGACCTCCAATGCGGTGCCCGTCTCGGCCGCCGCGCGGAAGATCGCCTCCAGGTCCACGTCCGCCCCTTCCCGTTCGCCGATCAGCCGCCCCGTCGGATGGGCGACGACGTCCACGTGCGGGTTGCGGATCGCCCCCAACGTGCGCGCCGTGAACTGCTCGCGACTCTGGCGCAGCCCGCTATGCACCGCCGCCACGACCAGGTCCGGCCCGGCCAGCACTTCGTCGGGAAAATCCAGCGTCCCATCGGCTCGCACCTCGACCTCGACGCCTGCCAGCAGCCGGAACTTGGCGCCCAGCCGCCGGTTGACCTCCGCCACCTCGGCCCGTTGCTCCCGCAGCCGCTCGACGGTCAGCCCGCCGGTGATCCCTAAGCTGTGCGAGTGGTCGGTCACCAGCGCGTATTCCAGCCCCAACGCCTGCGCCGCCTGCGCCATCTCCAACAACCCCTGCCGTCCGTCGGACCAGGTGGTGTGGAACTGCAGGTCGCCTCTCAGGTCGCCCACTTCGATCAGGTCGGGCAACCGGCCATCCAAGGCCGCCTCGATCTCGCCGCGATCCTCGCGCAACTCGGGCGGGACGAGCGGCAACCCCAACGCAGTGTAGACCTCCTCCTCGGTCGCACAGAGAACCTCGGCGCCGTCCTCCCGCTTGAGCGCGTACTCGCTCAGCGAGAACCCCCGCTCGAGCGCCAGCGCCCGCAGGTGGATGTTGTGGGCCTGGCTGCCGGTAAAGTATTGGAGCGCCGTCCCCCAGCGCGCCGGTTCTAGCACGCGCAGGTCCACCTGCAGCCCAGCGCGGGTGCGAACGGAAGTCTTGGTGGGGCCGCTGAGAAGCACCTCGGCCACCTGCGAGAGCTCCCGAAAGCGGGCCATCACCGGTGCGGGATCCTCCGTCGCCACCAGCAGGTCCAGGTCGCCCACCGTTTCACGCATGCGGCGCAGGCTGCCGGCAGGCGCAGCCTGTACGACGCCCGGCACCTCCCGCAGCGCGTCCAGCATCGCGCGGGCCAGCGGCCAGGCTACGCCGAGCAGAATGCGGTCGCTCCGCCGCTTCCGCGCCTCGATCCCGGCCAGCACTTTCTCCTCGCTTTTGGCCCCCATGCCGGGCAGGTTACGCAGGCGGCCCTCTCGTGCGGCCTGTTCCAGCGCCTCGACGCTGGTGATGCCCAGCTCCTTCCAGAACAGCGCCGCCCGCTTGGGGCCGACGTCGGGGACTTCGAGCATGGCGACGACACCAGCGGGCACCTGGGCTTTGAGCTTCTCGTACGCCTCCACCCGGCCCGTCCGCATCAGCTCGTCAATCTTGGTCGCCAGCGTCTCGCCGATGCCGGGGATCGTCTCCAGTGCCCCCATCCGCCAAAGTTCCTCCAACGGCTGGCCCAGCGTCGCCACATTCTCCGCCGCGCGGCGATAGGCCATGATGCGGTGGTAGTTTTCGCCCTGGATGGCCAGGATGTCGGCCATCGCTGCAAAGACCTTCGCCACTTCCTGATTGTTCATCTATCCCCTCCGGCCCTTGCGCCTGATTATACTCTATCTCCTCTGCTTGACCAATCGGTGATGAGGGAGCATATTTTCTTATTTCGTTCTGGGCAATGCATCCAGCCCACGACCGACACAAACAACCTGATTCAGAAACAAGAACTCAAAATTCAGCTTCTTCAATACTCGTTCCAAGACTTCACAACCAATAAACGGCACAGGAGTGAGCATAAAACGCTCCTTGGAAATCGTTGTGAAACCATACTGTTCCAGTAGCTGCTCAGTGTCCCTCAGGCTTAGAATTTGAACTATGGTTCTCTGAGAAAAGTGCCTTAACAAAAGTCCTAAGCGGATGCCCAGGGGAGTAGGATCCATAGCGACCAATTTGCCCTCCTGATTAAGGACCCGACCACACTCCTCAAGAAGCCTCTCCAAACCCCTGATATGTTTGAAAACGGCTGTACATATGATAGCGTCAATGCTCCTGTCAGGAAAAGGCAAACGTTTTCCATCTGCCTGGACTACATACGGTACATTTGCGCACGCAGCTCGCAAATAGTCCAATCGTATGTCTATACCAATGCAGAGTCTGAATCCATAGTGCTTCGCCAGCTTACAGAAAACCAGACCATCGGCAGTTCCGATATCGAGAATCGTGTGTGATACTGAACAGTCGAGCTGCGCAAAGTGCCGGATGAGAGCCTCTGCTCTACAATGAATTCCATACTGCATCAAAACCTTTGACTTCCTAACACCAAGATAGTTTCTCACCGCAACCTCCTTACACCCTCACTATCATTCAGACCATCTGGAGCGTGTTGAGAGGGTTGTCCTATCACCTTTATTGTCAGGCCAACCCATCAAGTGAATGGCGCCCAAGCCCTCGTGCTTCCCATCTTACGGTGCACGAGGGACAGGCGTATCTCGGCATACATACCGGAGAGTTGTCGAATCGGAGAACGATGCAAGCAACTGGAAACGCTACAAAAACATAGCCTGGGGCACGACCTTGAAGAGGGAATTGCAGGCCATCCGGGGATCAGAACACATCCCCTGGTATTATACGACAAAAAAGGATACCTTGTCCAGGGGAATAAGGTAAATATCTTCTGAAAAAAATTCTTAAACAGCGGGAGCCACCAGTTCCAGGCAGCCATTCAAATGTAATCTGGATAAGCCGCTTGACAATGGCCCTATGGTACGGTAAGATAGCACTGATATGCTACACGCTGTGACATTTGACTTCTGGGGCACCCTCTACCAGAACGCATTTGGCCAGGAGGAACGGCTGCACCTGCTGGAGCAAGTTCTGGCCCGCCACGGCCAGCCGCGCGATTGGGCGGCGCTCGAAGCAGCCTATCGCCACGCCTGGACTTTGATGGACCGTACGTGGCGCGCGCAGCACCGCCCCACCCCCTTCGAGCACTGGCTGCACGAAGTGCTGACCTTCCTCGACGTAGACTTGCCCGAGGACGTGCGGACGGGCCTGCGTGGGCCGATTGAGGACGTCCACCTGCACACCAATGTGCCCCAGCCTGTCCCAGGCGTGATCGAGGTCCTGCCCCGCCTGTCCCGGCGCTACCGGCTGGGGCTCATCTCCGACGTCGGGCTGACGCCAGGCCGCGTCTTGCGCGAAATCCTGCGCCGCGACGGGCTGCTGCCCTACTTCCAGGCGCTGACCTTCTCCGACGAGACCGGCGCGACCAAGCCCCGCCCGGAACAGTTCCTGCGTACATTGGACGTCCTGGAGACTCATCCCGAGGAAGCCGCCCACGTCGGCGACCTGCCGGAGACCGACCTGGCCGGGGCCAAGGGGGTGGGAATGCGAACAATCCTGTTCCTGGGGGTGAGCCAGCGCCAGGACGGTCTGCCGCTGGCCGACGGCATCTTCGAGGAGTATAATGAATTAGAACAACTGCTAGAGGGGCTAGAATGAGTATCTACGAATACGTCGGCAACGTCCACGTGCACACTTCCTACTCGGATGGGGCAGCGCTGCACGCCCAGATCGCCCAGGCGGCGGCCGAGGCCGGGCTCAACTTTGTCATCGCCACCGATCACAACGTGTGGGTCAACGGCTGCGAGGGCTACTACGGCCAGGCCATGCTCCTGGTGAGCGAGGAGGTCCACGACGTGCGCCGCTGCCCCCCGGTCAATCACCTCCTCACCTATAATGCTGAGGCCGAGTTGGCTCCCCTGGCCTCAGATCCACAAGCGCTGATTGACGAGGTAAACCGGCGAGGTGGCTTCTCCTACCTGGCCCACCCCTACGAGTACAGGAGCTCCATCAGCCCCGACCTGACCGCCATTCCGTGGGCCGATTGGGACGTCACAGGCTACACGGGGCTCGAAGTCTGGAATTACATGTCCGAGTTCAAGGCGCTCTTGAACAGCAAACTGACGGCCGTGTACTATGCTTACTTTCCGGCCCAGGGCATCCGCGGGCCGTTCCGGGCCACGCTCCGCCAGTGGGACCAACTGCTGGCACTGGGCTGGCGCGTCGCGGCCATCGGCGGGTCCGACGCGCACGGTACTACCTTCTCGCTAGGCCCCTTCCGTCGCGTGGTGTTCCCCTACAGGTACCTCTTCCACTGCGTCAACACGCACATCCTGACCGACCGCCCGCTCGACGGCCGCCTGGAGCACGACAAGCCGCTGGTCTACGACGCGCTGCGCGCTGGTCACACGTGGGTAGGCTACGACCTGATGGCCCCCACGCTCGGCTTCCGCTTCACCGCGCGCAGCATTCACAACCAGGCGCTGGTCGGAGACGAGCTGATACGCACAGGGGCGACCAAGTTCGAGGTTCAGACGCCCCACAGCGGCGACATCCGCCTGGTACTCAACGGACGGATCGTAGCCCGGGCCAGGGGCCAGGTTCTCCAATACACGACCGCCGAGCCAGGCGCGTACCGCGTCGAGGTCTACCGCATGTACCGGGGAGACCGCCGGGGCTGGATTTTCAGTAGCCCAATCTACGTCATGTAGATGTAGGACAAGTTGCCAAGTTGTCCCTGCCGGTTCTCTATGTAGATGTAGGACAAGTTGCCAACTTGTCCCTAATGAGGAAAGCCCCGATCAACGATAAATCGGGGCATCCATCAGGGGCATCCGCCGTATTTCGTGCTGCAAACCAGGTTAAGGAAGAACCGGCCTGTTGCCTGGAGTCCAGGATCCTGGACTATGCGAGTTCCTTGCCCGGCCCGCTCTCGAAAAAGTCGGCATTCTTGCGGGTGTCGCGTGCATGCTCTTCGGGCACGTCATCTTCGTGGAAGATCGCCTCGTTCGGGCACTCGGCCTCGCAGGCCGCGCACTCGATGCACGTCTCGGGGTTGATGTAGTAGGTGGGCCAATCTGGATCGTCGTCCACAAAGTGAATCGAATCACTGGGACAGACGTCCACGCACAACCCGGCACGCTCGCACTTGCTGGTGATTACATAAGCCATTTTTCCTTGCCTCCATTTTGGGATGTGATTTAGAATATGCCAGCCCTCGCTCGCTCGTGAGGCCGGTTTCTCAAGAGCCGTTTTTATTGTAACGGGATTTGAATCTTTGTCAAGCAGAAACTTTCGCCCATACCTGGGCGTAGGCCTGGGGGTAACGACTGCATCCACGGCCGCCGTGCTCATCCGCCTGGCCCAACTTGAGGCCCACTCACTCGTTATTGCCGCCTGGCGGCTGCTGCTGGCGACGCTCATCCTGGCCCCCATCACATTGGCCACCCGTCGCGCCGAATTGCACGGACTGACGCGCCGGGAGTGGGCCAGCGCCCTGCTCGCCGGCCTGTTGCTGGCGCTCCACTTTGCCACCTGGATCACCTCGCTGGCCTACACGTCGGTGACGGCGTCGGTGGCGCTGGTCTCGACCAGCCCCCTCTTCGTCGGATTAATCTCCCACTTGCTGCTGCGCGAACGGCTGTCGCGAGAAATGGCCGGCGCGCTCCTCGTGACGATGACCGGCAGCATACTGATCGGGCTGGGCGACCTGGGGGCGAGCACACACCGCTTGTGGGGTGACGTGCTGGCCCTCGTGGGCGCGATGGCAGGCGCAGGCTATTTCCTCATCGGGCGACGCCTGCGCGCACGCCTCTCACTCCTGGCCTACGTGTTCCCCGTCTACGGTATCGCCGCGGCCGCATTGGCGATCATCATGCTGGCCTCCGGCTTTCCTGCGCTCCCCCACCGCCCACAGACCTGGGGCTCGCTGCTGTTGCTGGCGCTGGGCCCCCAGATCCTGGGCCATTCATCGCTGAACTGGGCGCTGCGTTACCTCTCAGCGACCTACGTCACCATCGCCACGTTGGGAGAACCCATCGGCTCTACAATATTGGCCTGGTGGCTGCTGGAGGAACGACCATCACTGTGGGCCGTGGCTGGCGGAGCATTGATCCTGGCAGGCATCGCCGTCGCCTCGTACGCCGAGCGCCCGCCACGCACGTCGCCACCTTGCCCACCTGACCTAACTGCGTTACAATAAGTACCTGCTCATCCTCCCGCAGGTTTGGCCAGCCTTTATAATAACCTGCGAGAGGGTAGGTTGATTGGTTCCGGCTTGTCCGGGTTAGGAGAAAAGACAATGCAAGTCCGATGCCAACGTTGCGGCGCCATGTTCACGCTCAGCCGTGAAGCCGTGGCGGCTGCGTTAGAGGAAGCAGAGCAGGCCAAGGCCAGGCACCACGCCGTAGATTGCCCCAAGTGCCGCCACCAGATCAAGGTGCCCATCAAAGACATCCAACGCCTCCGGCCCCGCTAACCCCCACGGGTGCTCACGGTGAATCACAGATGCTCACGGTGGACCACAGTCCACCGCTAGACGCGAGGAGATTCCTCGCTTCGCTCGGAATGACGGGCGCCGCTTCGGAATGACGGGCGCCGCTTCGGAATGACGGGCACGGATCAGGGAACTGGAGTTGCGGGTACTTCGATCCGCAGAGGCCGGTAAGGCGCACCAGGCCACACCTCCAAC
>Ga0172364_10001823_pt1 | contig 16670 bp, 9 predicted proteins | sample LakKivSesite10cm_FD_114545 | JGI IMG/M metagenome (GOLD analysis project Ga0172364, IMG submission 114545) | Sediment microbial communities from Lake Kivu, Rwanda - Sediment site 10cm | ecosystem: Environmental > Aquatic > Freshwater > Lake > Sediment | place: Rwanda: Western Province, Lake Kivu... | reverse complement strand
GCCGCCCCAGCCGGCAACAGATCGCGCTCGTAGGTCGGCGTGGCCAGGAAACCCTCGTCGAATATGACCTGGCGCTCTCCCTTATAGGCCTTCTCCACACTGTAAGCCTCACCCTTATTGAGGCGGGTGATCCTGGGCTTTTTAACCCGGCCGAGGGCCGTCAGGTGGAAGTTGACGCACTCAACAGGCGATTGCAGGCGGAAGGTGTAGGCGTGCTCGTGCAGTTGGTGAAAGCGCTCGTCAATCTCAAGCCTGTCCTGCTCCGTCAGTTTGCCGCCGGAGCCTGCCCTGAGCTTGCCGAAAGAGCCTGCCCTGAGCTTGCCGAAGGAGCCTGCCCTGAGCTTGCCGAAGGGAATGGGCACCTTGACGGTATGCTCCTGGCCCAGGTAGCGCATGTCGGCGAAGCGCTGGAAGACCATCTGCTCTCGCTCCACCTTCTCGGCTGCCAGGTCTTCAGCCGCTTGCTTCTCCATCTCGGCGAAGATGCTGCCCAACTCGGCCGCTTCGATCTGATCGGTGCGCACTACCCTGGTACGGATATAGTCGTTGCGCAAGTCGGTCATCAACATGCCCCAGGCAGAGAAGACAGCCGGGGCAGTGGGCACCAGGATCTGCTTGACCCGCAGCTCGCGGCCCAGAGCCGCCGCGTGCATCGAGCCACCGCCGCCAAAGGCCACCAGCGTAAACTCGCGGGGGTCGTAACCGCGTCGCACCGAGACTAACTTCAGGGCGTTAACCATGTTGGCATCGGCCAGGCGAATGACGCCCATGGCCGCCTCCTCGATGCTCATGCCGAAAAGGTCGGCGATTTCTTGCATGGACCGGCGGGCTTTGTCCAGCGAGACCTTGATCGCACCGCCCAGGAAGTAAGCGGGGTTGATGCGCCCGACCACCAGGTTGGCATCGGTGACGGTCGGCTTCTTGCCGCCGGCATCGTAACAGGCTGGGCCAGGCACGGCACCGGCGCTGACCGGGCCCACGCGCAACGAGCCGGCCTGGTCTATCCAGGCGATGGAGCCGCCACCAGCGCCGATCTCCACAATGTCCACCGTAGGTACCTTGATGGGGTAGCCTGCCCAATCGCGCCGGTACTCGATCTTATAGTCGGTGGTGATCCTGGGTACGCCGTTCTCCACCAGCGAACTCTTGACCGTGGTACCGCCGATGTCCAGGGAGATGATGTTGGGCTCATCCAACAGATCGCCGATGACCGCCGCGCCGATGACGCCGGCCACCGGGCCGGACTCGCAAGTTTTGATGGGCGCCTGGCGGGCCATCTCAAAGGTAGCAATGCCACCGTTGGACTGCATGATGTGTGCTACCGGCTTCATACCCATCTTGCCCAGGTCTTTCTCCAGCGCGTTCAGGTAATGGACAGCGATGGGTTGGACGTAAGCGTTCAGCACGGTCGTATTGGTGCGCTCGTATTCTCGCCACTCCTGGATGATCTCGTGGGAGAGGGTGACGGGAATGCCGGGCAGCAGTTCCCGCAGAAGCATGCCACAGCGCGCTTCGTGGTCCGCCCTGGCATAGGAATGCAAGAAGCACACGGCGATGGCCTGTATGCCCTCTTGCTTGAAGAACGCGGCTGCCTGGCGCACGTCGTCCTCGTTCAGAGGCTCAAGTTCCTCTCCTTTGTAATTGACCCGTTCCCTCACCTCCAACCGCAGGTAGCGGGGCACGAAGGGCTTGGGCTTGGTATAGACCATGTTGTAGATGTCGGGACGGTTGGCTCGCGTGATCTCCAGAACGTCACGGAAGCCCCTGGTGGTAATGAGGCCCGTCTTGACCCCTTTGCGTTCGGTCAAGGCGTTGATGATGATGGTCGAGCCGTGCACGAAGAAGGTGGTATCACCGACGTTGATGCTCGACTTCTCAAGCGTGTCTTCCACGCCGATGGCAAAGTTGTGGGGCGTGGTCGAAGCCTTGGCCATGCCGATCTGGCCCGTGGTCTCGTCCAGGTAGATCAGGTCAGTGAACGTCCCACCGATGTCGGTTGCTACTCGCATCGGGCATCCTCCGTGTGCTGCTGATGGCGCGAGAGCGTTTCTCCATTTCCCCAACCCAAGCCAGGAACCCGGTCTACGTACACCCTCCTAACGCAACTTCCGGACCGGGAAGTAAACCGTGTACCGTTCGTCACGGATCTCGTACAGCGGGACGAAGCGGATGCCCCGCTCCTGGTTGCAGGTCCGATAGCCAGACTTCCACATATTCCACTCTCGTTCGTTGTCCGGTGTGAGCATCGTTTCTGGATTGTCCTTGTCCCCGTACAGCGTCCGCTCCTCGTCGCACAGGCCGGCCAGGACCACTGGCCCATCCATAAAGGCGACCGTGTCAGGCTCGTCTGGGAGTGGGCAGATCGAAAGCGCCTTGGGTAGCTCCACCCGCACCGTGTCCTCTTTCCACGTCCGCCGAATCTCGTGGAAGCTGGATGGCCCGGTGGAACCAGTTGCCGGCTCCCCATTGACCAGCACGTCGGCCTGTCCACTGACCCACCAGGGCAGGCGCAGTTTCAATGCGAACGTCACCGGTCGCTCACAGCGAACCGAGAGTTCGATTACCCAGCGTTTCGGCCTGTGCAGCGAGCCATCAGGGTCGCGTGGCTGACTGGTGGACACCTCGCTATCCAAGACCTGCTTCACCGTCACCGGAACGGTATCCCATTCCCATTCGAGCGTCGTGGGGACGTACTGGCATACGGCCAATCCTTCTTCGTCCTCGTAGTAGACGTAAGATTCATGCAGCGTGTGGGCCTGCACCAGCGAGCCGTGGCAGCACCAAAAGTCTTCCGTCGGCGAGCCCCACATCTTCTGTCCCCCGGCCCGGAGCGGCAGAAAGTAGGCTACCATGCCGGTCTCCGGGTGTTGCTGGGCCAGAATGCCATTGGTTGCGTTGCGCTCGATGTAGTCAGCGTACGTCACGTCACCGGTCCAGCGCAGCAGATAATCGGCCAGGCGCATCATGTTGTAGACCACGCAGTGCTCCTGGTTCGTGTCGCCAAGACGCGCGGCGAACTCGAACGGCGGCGTCCAGATCTCACCGGTGGTCTGGCCGCCTGTGCAGAAGGCGCCCCGTGCGGTGACGGCGCAGCGCCAGTAGGCCTCCACGATCTTGCGCCAGCGCGCTTCGCCAGTCACCTCGTAAGCGCGGGCAGCCCCGTGCGCCTCCGGGATGGTGGTGTTGGCGTGGCGGTTGGTCAGCGGGTCCTCTCCCGCCAGCAGCCGGTCGAAAAGGCGTGGGCGGTCGTAGCGATAAATGAGGTCCAGGTGTTCCTGCTTCCCCGTGACGCTGTACAGGTTGGCCCAGGCCTCCAGCATCCCGCCCGTCTCGACATCGAGGACGTCGTCCATCTGTCCCCGCGAAAACTGCCCTGTCCAGCGATGAAACCACTTTGCCCACTTCGCCATGACGTCCAATGCCTGTTCATTGCCGGCGTAGGCGGCCATGTCGTAGAGCCCCATCAGGGTCTTGTGCAGCGTGTAGTGGGGCGCCCAGACGGGCTTCCCCCGAGCGACCCAGTCCAGGTATTTCTCCGGTATTGAGCCGACCCACTCCCCGCCGTTCTCCTCCTGGCAGCGCGCCAGTTCGGCGACAATCCAATCTGCCTTGCCCTTGACCTCAGCGTCTCCCGTGCTGGCGCAAATACGGGCCGCTGCGGAGAGCCAATGGCCGAGAAAGTGCCCTCGCAACTGGCAAGTTGGCGATTCCCATCCCCAGTGATAATCCTCCAGCCTGGTCCGGGGTCCCCACAGTCCGGCTTCCATGTAGTGGTTCTGGAGCAGATTGTCACTGCGCAGCGCCATCAAGTAGCGGCGGTTCAACTCGAACCGGTGCTGAAACATGCTGGGCAGCAATTTGACCTGTCCAGGCGGAATGGGTCTGAAAGTCTCTTTCATAGGTATCTTCCCCTTTCTGCATGATCATCTAGGCTTTGTTGAGTGTCTCAAGCAAGTACGCGGCCGCCCATTTGTGCTCCGGCAGGTCATTTAGGTGGGGGTTATGCAGCCTGCGGTATGCAACACATCTCGCTGCCTATGGGAACTGACGCAGCACTAGCGGCAGGTAGATGTTACTCACTTCTACCTTGAAGATGTAGGCCGCGCCCTGGGTTTCGTTGCCGCCGATGTTGTGATAATGCGCCCCTACGACGACCGTGTCGCCCGCTATCGCCACGGACCCAAACTGGTCACCCGCTGCGCCGTCGCTGGCGGTGAGGTGGGTGACTTGGCCCCAGGTGTTGGCCCCGCCATAGTTGCGCCCAAAGACGTAGGCCGAGCCCTGGTTTTCGCTGGCGCCTATGTCGTCCCCGTATGCCCCGACGACGACCGTATCGCCCGCTATCGCCACGGGGCTGCCAAAGTAGTCAGACGCCGCGCCGTCGCCGGCGCTCAGTTTCTTGATCTGACCCCACTGGTCGGCCCCGCCCTGGTTGCGCTCAAAGACGTAGGCCGCGCCCTGGTTTTCATTACCGCCGAAGTCGTGATTGTGCGCCCCGACGACAATCGTGTCGCCCGCTATCGCCACACGGGTGCCAAAGTAGTCACGCGCCGCGCGGTCGCTGGCGGTGAGGTAGGTGACCTGGCCCCAGGCGTCGGCCCCGCCCTGGTTGCGCTCAAAGACGTAGGCCGCGCCATTGTCGAGATAGCCGACGTCGTGTTTGGGCGCCCCGACGACAATCGTATCGTCTGCTATCGCCACGGCTCTGCCAAAGTACTCAAACCCCCCGGCGGGACTGGCGATGAGGTGGGCAATTTGGCCCCAGGCGTTGGCCCCGCCGTGGTTGCGTTCAAAGACATAGGCCGAGCCCCGGTCGAGGTAGCCGCCGCCGTCGTCATCGTCCGCCCCGACGACGATCGTATCGCCGGCTATCGCCACGGCTCCGCCAAACCAGTCATCCGCCTCACCATCGCTGGCGGTGAGGTAGGCGGCTTGGCCCCAGGCATTGGCCCCCCCCTGGTTGCGCTCAAAGACGTAGGCCGCGCCCTGGGTTTCGTTGCCACCAACATCGTGATAGTGCGCCCCGACAACGATCGTATCACCCGCTATCGCCACAGCCTTGCCAAAGTAATCGTACCCCGCACCATCGGAGGCAGTGATGTGGGCGGTCTGGCCCCAGGCGTCGGGTCCACCCTGGTTGCGCTCAAAAATGTAGACCGAGCCCTGGTTTTCGTTGGCGCCTACGTCATCCCCGTGTGCCCCGACGACGATCGTGTTGCCCGCTATCGCCACCGTCCCAAACTGGTCACCCGCTGCACCGTCGCTGGCGGTCAGTTTGACCGCCTGGGAGGTAAGGAGAGGGGCCAGCATGAAGGGGCAGGCGGCAACGGTGTCGTCGTGGACGCGGCAGGCGTTGGGGCACAGTTGGGCTTGGATCTTGCTCCAGGCGTCGGACGTGAGGCACTCGGGCACGTCTGCCCGTGGCTCCGCCGCGCAGGCCCCGCTCGTGCTGGATAGAGTAGGACACAGCGCCAGGATCAGCCCCAGGCCGAGGATGAGGGCTACGAAAAGTTTCTTGGTTCTCATTTGATTTGCCTCCAGTAGTTGGTCAATGCTTGATGCGTAATAGTCCCTTTTCCACTTGTCCATTCCGATTGGGCTGTATAACTCGTTGACCGCCTGCTTCTGAGACCAATCAATCAGTGTGGCGGGCAGCCCTTGAGTATTCGCTTCCTCCTCGGATGCAGTCATGGAAGTGCGCATACATAGGGTTTCCCTTCGCCGAGCACCTGGTGGACGACGGCCATCCATTCGCTGATGGGGATGGACTGCGGGCACTTTTCCTCACACTCGCGGCACTGAGTACACACGCTGGCCCGCGCCTCTTTGGGCATCCGGTTATTGTACCCATCAATGATCTCCTGGAAGGCCTCGTACCCGCCGTGAAAAGAGAAACCCAGGTAGCCGATGCGACCATCGGCCAGCGCCTGCTCGGCCCGACCGGGCACGCCGAGATCGCGCATCTTCTGCCATCTATCTCCGTTCAGCGCATGGAGCAGGTAGAAGTCAATGTGCCCGGTCTGTAACCTTTCCAGTTGCTCGTCGAGGAACCTGTCCAAGTCTCCAGCCTCTTTGACGTCCCAACACGGCAGCTTGGTCGCCAGCCTGATTTTTCCCCGGTACCCGCCTTGCAGCGCCCGGCCGAGAACCCGCTCGCTATTCCCGTCGTGATACGGGTACGCCGTGTCCACGTAGTTCACACCGTGGTCAATGGCATAGTGCAGCATCCTGGTCACTTGTGGCTCGTCAACGTTCGCGCTCTCCCCGCCTAGCGTGGGCAGGCGCATGCATCCGAAACCAAGCGCCGAAACTTTCCAATCAAGCCTGCCAAACTTACGATATTGCATCTTCTCATCTCCGCAATGATAGCCTACGCGAAAGGCTGCTCAATGGACGGGCTTGGCTGGGTGAAGAACTGCGGGCCATCCTCGGTGATGTGCATACAGTCCTCTAGCCGCACGCCAAACTCGCCGTAGATGGCGATCATCGGCTCGTTGCTGAAGCACATGCCTGGCGCCAGCGGTATGCGGTTGCCGCGAACGAGGTGATACCACTCATGGATGTCCAGGCCGATACCGTGGCCTGTCCGATGAGGCAGACCCGGGACCTTGTAGTCCGGGCCAAAACCAGCACCTGTGATCACCTTGCGCGCCGCAGCGTCTACCTCTTCGCACGGAACACCCACCTGCGCGGCGGCAAAGGCCGCTGCCTGTGCCTCCTTCTCCAGATGCCAGACGTCGCGCTGGTGCCGGGTGGGTTCGCCAAAGACGATGGTACGACTGATGTCAGAATGATAGCCCTCCACCGTGCACCAGCCGTCCATCAACACCACGTCCCCCTCTTTGAGGACCGTCAACTCGCTACTGCCGTGCGGATAGGCCGTGCTCTCCCCGAACTGGCAGGAGATCTCACCCTCCACACCCAACGCCTTGTGCGCTGCCACGCTGTTGGCACGAAACTCCTCCTGCGACATGCCCTCTCTCAGCAGTGAAAGGCACACCTTGTACGCCTCAACTGTGATATCGTTCGCCCGTTGCATCAGCGCGATCTCCGCAGGTGACTTGATAGCCCGGCACGGGATCGTCACCGGATCGGCGCCGACGAACTCCAGGTGCGGCGCTTCCCTGCGCATCCCGTCGAATAGGAAGAAGCGCACGCTCTCCTCGATCCCTATCTTCCCGCTGGCGATGCCGCGATCCCTGGCGATCTCTGCGACCAGCACATACGGACTCTCGTCTTCCTCCCAGGCCCGCACGTCGTCGCCAAACGCGATCCGCTCCCGCAGCCGCGCCTCCTCAAACGCAGGACACACGTAAGCGATCTCGCCTTTGGCCGGGATGACGGCAGCCATCATGCGCTCACTGCGCTCCCATCTGACGCCAGTGAAGTAGAACAGGCTGGAGCCGGCCTCAAGGTATATGGCGGCGATGTCGTTTTCAGCCATCCGCGCGCGGGCTTTCTCGATGCGGCCCTGCCGCTCTTCGATGGTGATGGGCGATATGCCTTCTGTCATCGGTTTCAGGCCAGCCAGCTTTTCTTCCAGCATTGCTCTATTCCCCCAAATCTTTTGTACTACGTTCTCATCCATTTCTCTTCTCCCCAGGTTGAACGTCCCTGAGGCCATGTTTACGCAGCGTGAATCTCAACATCATAGAGGTCCCGCAACCCTACAGGCAGGTCTACGGTGACCCACTCGGTCTTCCTGATGCTGATTTGTTCACCCGGTTGGCCACTGATGTACACGGTATAGTCGCCCGTCGGCAGGCCAGCAATACGTAAGGTCGTGGCGTGTTCGTCCAGGGTCCGGTTCTCCAGTGCAAAGCAGATCTTGCGTAGCCCTTCGCCCACGACAATGGGTTTCCCTGTCGCGAAACCATCCCGATCTAGCAAGATATGCAGCCGTTGCTTGCCCCGGACCACGTGAAATCGCTTGCGCAGCCCGTCCCTTGGGAGCACCTCGATACCCTCACTATCCTCGGTCAGCAGCCCGCCATAAGCGAACAGGCCAAACAGCGGATCATCCGCTACAATCGTCGCCGCCGTGCGCAGTGCACCCGAGTACCCCAGATCGATTTCACCATCGTAGAACCATGCCCCCCGGCGGTTGTCCTTCCTGATCCACATCGGGCCAACCTTCTCGGGTGTGATTGCCCACCCGGAGGCACCGTCGTTCTCCTCACCTGGATACCAGTAGCCGTAGTTCGTCTCGGGCGTGCCGGTGTTCATCAGTGCCCAGGAGCTCAGGTAGGAGGCATAGCCCAGCCGCAGGTATGGCACAGGATCCTCAGCATAATACAGGGCATAGTCCACAATCGCCCACCCACCTATCTGAGACATGTAACTCAGGGCATATCTGGAAGAGATGCCGCCGCGATAGTCGCCGCCCAGGAGGTAATAGGCCGGTTCCAGCCAACCGCGGAGGGCGATGTTGGCCTGGATCTGCTTTTCCATAAATGCCTCAAAATCCTGGCGTTTGACCTCCGGGTGCGAGTACCACTTGTCCTTGTACTTGTCGTACCACAGGTTCTCATCTGGCCCGAGCGGGTGTGCCAGCCCATATTTGGCGACGGCGTGTGAGGTCTCGAAGGCCGTGGTATCGAAGGGATACTCTGAGTCGAATGGGTATGGATCGTCGTACACAAAGTACTTGACCTTTCTCTCCCACTCACTCTTCAACCAATCGGCCTGCTCGTTTCGGCCCTCCTCATATAAAGCCTCGATGAGGTTGACGATGAGCATTTCGTTGTACAGGCCCAGGGTATAGGCCCAGTACCCTCGCGCCCCCTGGGGAAGATCGTCAATGCCTGCCAGGTTGAAGTGGGCTTGGGCCGTGCCGAAGGCTCGCTCCAGGTAGCCGTCCTTGTCCAAGTATTTCGTCATCCCCGGGTACATCCTGGCGATCTGGTACATGTGGAAATAGAGCATGATCAGGTGGGGATAGTCGTAACCGCGCCACACGTGCTCAAGCCCTTTGCCTTCTGAACCGAACCCATGCTCGCTGTGGCGGTTCTCGTACCAGTTGGGCACCCCGTAGATAAAGTAGGGGTACGGCTGCTCCTGATCGGCGCGCTGCAGTTTGCCCCACACAAGGTTCTCGATGTAATACTCGACGGCTGCGATCTCCTTTTCCACAGGATAGTGCAGGTTCTTGGCAGCGATAAAGGGCGCCTTGGGCAGGGCCGTGTCGTCGCAGGCCAGGACGTAACCCCACCAGCCGTCAAAGCCGTCTGTGTCGTCGGGGCCGCGCAAGACGCCGTAGCGCATGTCCCACACGGAGAACAGGCCGTTGTACCACTTGCTTGGGTCGCGGTGTTGCTGTTTGTTCACCAGGAACGCTGTCCGCTTCTTGATCAGCGTCTCAAGCGGTTCCGTGACAAAGAACTCGAGTACCACATACTTGCCGTCGCCATAGTTCACCGTCAACAGGTTCTCCCCCAGCCGGGCGAACTTGACCCTGTAGACGTGCGTGTCGGGTGCCCTCTCGCCGAGGTATTCCACGTGGGTTTGATCGGGGTACTCGGGCGTGATGGAGTGGTCGCGGTTCTTCGTCCGCAGCGAGAATGCGGCAGACAAGTCTCCCGGCACCGTCATGCCAGGGACGACGTGGACGTCGAACAAGCCTTCCTCGTACAGAACGTCTCGCACCCCGTCGTAGTCGTCGGCCCAGCGGAACTTGAAACCGTAGGTGATTTCATCGCCTGGTGTGCCTTGGGGTGACAGGGTCACGCTGGTGTGGGGCTGCCGCCAGGCGCCGCGCGTCTCTCCTGCCCCGCTCACAGCCGAGTGAATGTAGGCCCAATAGGGCGCGCGCACGCTTCTACTCCGGTCAGGCTCGTGCTCCTCGTAGTATTCCAGTTTAGTGCCCTCCAACGGCGCCATCACGAGATACGGTCCGACGCCGTTGGGGCGCTCCCAGAAGATGAATGCCCCGTGGCCCGAGATGAAGGAGTGCCGGACCACGACCCTGGTGTAGTTCGCCAGGTTGTCCTGGATGAACTGCCTGTTGAAAGGCAGCGGCAGGGCGATGTCGCCCAGTTCAAGTGGGCGGTTGGAGTTGTTGCGAAAGCGGAGCGTCCAGATCAGGCTGCCATCCTGCAGCGCGAACTGCTCGGTCAGCCGGAAATCTCGAATCCCTTGCGGCAACTGGCCGGTACCGGCATAAGAGAACGTCCACGCTCCCTCTTCGGCTGCTTCCACCGTGCGGATGTCGCCGGAGGCGAAGGCCGTGACCTCTCGCCACTCACCGCCTGCGAGCCGGTAGCGCATGACCACGTCGCCCAGTGTCTCGCCCTGCCAGATGTAATCGGTATCATGGGCGTCTTCTCGCCGCTTCAGGCTCGTGATGCCCCCGTAATTCCAGGCCAGGACGAAAGTACGCTCAGGTGTTTCGTTGGTCATATCCTTCTCCACAAGATGAATGCCTCGATCCAGGCAACCTCCTACTCCAGTGCCAGCACATACGGAAGTTGCATTCCTTCGTCGCGCATCAGCGCCTCGACGTCGTCCAGTTCCAACGGCGCGGTGCTGGTGAGATTCTCGATTCCATCCTCGGTGACCACTAGCGTGTCCTCCACGCGGATGTAGAGCCGCTCTTCGGGAATCCACATCTGCGGGTCAACGGAGAAGACCGTCCCCGGCACCAACGGGCGATGGTGATACCCGCCGTCGTCGTGGACGGCCATACCTACCGGGTGCGAAAGGTGACCACGAAACTCCAGTGTACGGCGAGCACCCTCCCTGTAGACGTCCTTTGAGAACATCCAGTTTTCCCAGATTGCTTTCATCTCACCGGCGGCCTCGTCCATCACCTGGTCCGGCGTCACGCCCGGACGGATTTTGGACAGCAGCACCTTATGGTATTCCACGATATAGCCGTACAGTTCCCGCTGCCAGGGGACATAGGTGCCGTTCACGGGCCACATGCGCCCAATGTCGCTGGTGTAGTAGCTGCATTCGGGAGCCACGTCCATCAGCACCAGATCGCCATCTCTCAAGGCGCAGTGGTTCAAGAAGTAATGGATGTGCCAGATGTTCTCACCGCCAGCGATGATGGGCCGATACCCTTCACCACTGGCGCCGTTCACCAGGTAGATATGATCTGCCAGCGCTCCCAACTGGTACTCGAGGAGACCCGGCCGCGTGACTCGCATCGCCTCACGGACGGCCTGGGCGCACAGCCGGCCCGAACGACGCATCACGGCGATCTCGCGGGGGCTCTTGACCGAACGCAGTTCGTCCAGGATCGGCGTCAGGTCGCGCACCTCAATCCTGGGAAAGCGTGAGCGCAGGAGGGCAATAAAGCGCTGTTCCCGGGAGGGCTGCCCATCCCACGGGTCCTGCGCGACCATCTGGTCCGCCCACAGCAGGCCAGGGCGGGTCGCCCCCCGCAATTCGGCGGGCGCGTGCGGCGTATAGACCATCTTCGCCTCAGCCAGGTGTTCCGAGACAGCCTCGCGACTGCACACCTCATTGGCACCTGTGATCGCTTTCACAAGATCAACGTCTTCGACGCCTGGGGCAGCCCCCTCGCCAATCTGCGCCTCACCTCGTGCGGGCAGATAGAGCGTGGACTTGCGTTCCGCTCCGTTCATCAAGAGGGTTGCCTGCGGTGTTTCGAGGCCGCAGCAGTAGAAGAACTCGTTAGTCTGGCGGAAGACCACGTATCCGCGCGGTGCCGGGGCGCCCTGCAACAGCGCGTGGGCTTCGCTGCCGATGGCATCCAATATCCGCTCCCGCCGGGCAATGAACTCCTCGGCAGGGAAATCTACCTGGTGTTGCACGCGAACCTGATGGCACTCTGTTTGGGAATTCATCTTATTCAAACCATTGTCTTCTGCATCGCTCGTCGTTGTCTCCGGGTGGCACCTTCATCAATTGACAGATCCTCTCGGAGAACCACGCCATAGTCGTGTTCGGCTCCCGCCCGGGTCACGTAGCCGTCAATCACATCCTCCCTCACCAGGCGAGGATCACGTTCCCAGGGAAACCCGTATCCGCCGCCTCCACCGGTATAGAACTTGACCACATCCCCGACCTTCATCGGCAAGCCATTGACCTTGAGCATGTGCCGCTCGTCTGGACGACCCGGGTTGACGACTACGTCGGGCCCGACAGCATCCTTTCCGCCAAAGAGTCCCCACGCCGGGGTGACGGATCGCTCGAACCACAGAAAGAGCGAAGCTGGCGCTTCCATCTCGTACAGCCGGTAGACACCACAGCCGCCACGAAAGCGGCCAGGGCCACCCGTGTCTGGACGAATTCCATACTCGCGGATCATGAGGGGGTACTTGTTCTCGTACACTTCGACGGGCAGGTCTTTGAAGGGACCGTTGACGACGTTGATCAAAGCATCCTGGCCATCGCCCGTGCTAAAGGCCCCCCAGCCGCCAGAATTCGCCTCCAGGGCCAGGAACCGCGCGTGCCCTTTGCGAGGATCGGTGCCATCAAACCAGATCACCATCGAATCCCCGTAGTGAGCACCGGCAACCTCGTCCGGCATGGCAGGAGCCAAGGCCTTGACGAACAGGTCAATGAGCAGGCCCTGGGGGGTAAAGTACCACTGGCAGGGGGCGGGCTCTTGAGCTTTGAAGAGAGAGTCTTCGGGAGCTTTAACCGTGAAGGTCTTGAACGTCCCACCATCCACCGGGCGTTCAGGGTGAACGAGCATTTTGAACGCCATGCGGCAAGCCGATATCGTCTGAGCGAAGCCGGCGTTGATCGGGCCGCGCGCCATGGCGGATGAACCCTCCAGGTCCACGGTCATACGGTCACCCGCTACATCTACCCGTACCTTGACGGGCACAGGGCCGTTTCCGAGGCCGTCGTCGTCGAGGAAACCGCTGGCCGTGTAAGTGCCATCCGGCAATGCGGCGACTGCCTCTCGTTCCAACTGCTCCGATTGGCGAAAGATCTCGTCGCGCGCAGCGAGCACGGTTTCGTAGCCAAAACGATCGAGAATGGATTGAAACCGCGCTTCCCCGGTGCGCATCGCGGCCACCTGGGCGTTGAGGTCCCCGATGAGGGCGTACCCAAAACGGCTGTTGCACCTCAGAACCTCCATGATGTCCTGGCGCGCTGCGCCGTTTTGATAGATGCGGATGGGAGGCCAGCGCATACCTTCCTGGTAAATCTCGAAAGAATCCGTCGTCTGGCTCGGATCCTTTCCTCCTACGTCGAGCCAGTGCGCGCGGCTGGCCGAGAAACCCACCCGTTTGCCATGCCAGAAGATCGGAGCAAAGATTGATGCATCGTTCAGGTGCGTGCCCTGCATGTACGCATCGTTCATGTAGAAAATGTCGCCGGGCTGAAAGGCGTCCCAGCCGTGTATCTGGGCCGTGAGCTTGACACAGACTTCCAGATTGCCCAGAAAGAGCGGCACGCCTACGGCTTGGGCCAAAACGTCTCCATGCTCGTCCAACAGGGCCACGGCGCAGTCTCGGCCCTCGTAGATAACCGGAGAGTAGGCGCTGCGGAACAGCGCGGCGTTCATATCCTCGGCAATCGAGATGAAGGCGTTCCGGATGATCTCGACCGTAATGGGATCGGGTCTCGTGCTCATCGTGAAAGCCTCCTGGCGATCAGGACGTTCCCAGACTGATCCACGTAGCACTGACAACCGGGCGGCACCACGGTGGTCGCGCTGTCTTCCTCAATCACCAGAGGGCCACGGTACACCTGATCCACCGGCATCCACGGACGCCTCAGAATGGGCGTTTCGTGTGGCTCACCCTGGAAGATGACCTGCCGCTTGGCCACCACGGGGTCATGTCCATCTTGAACGGGATGGAAGCCCGCCAGTTTATTCTTCATCGTCCCCCAAGCCGCTACTCTCAGGGTGACAAACTCGACCGGAGCGCCGGGCGTCGCGTGCCCATAGCGAACGCGGTAGGCTTGATGAAAGGCTCTGTCAATCTCGTCCAGTTTGACCTCTTTCCATAAGCGCACATTGACCGAATATTCCTGGCCTACGTACCGCATATCGCTCGAGAATTCAAAAACCATGTCCTCGGGGGGGATGCCTTCTGCCTGCAGCGCCGCGCGCCCTTCTTCGACCAGTTCGGCGTATATCTGGGCGAGCGTTTCCGGGAGTGCCTTGGACAACGGCCGGTAAAAGTTGTGAGCCAGATCGTGACGGACGTCCGTCTGAAGCATGCCGGACGCCGAAAAAGTCCCCGGGCTGAACGGCACAATGACTTCGCGCATGTCCAGTTCTTCGGCCAGCCAGACCGCATGCATGGGGCCGGCGCCGCCGAAGGCTAACAGAGAGTACTCCCGCGGATCAATGCCTTGTGCAACCGTGATCGTGCGCATACCATCCGCCATTTTGGCGTTTATGATAGAGAGCATCCCTTCGGCGAGAGCGACGTCGTTCAGGCCAATTTGGCTGGCTACCGAGTGAACGGCCCGGGCTGCTGCCTCCTCGTCCAACGTCATGCGGCCTCCCAGCAACGACCTGGGACCGAGTCGCTTCAGAAACAGGTGCGCATCGGTCACGGTGGGCTGAGTGCCGCCTCGACCATAGCAGGCAGGGCCAGGATCGGCGCCGGCGCTGTGTGGACCGACCCGCAATCCACCGGCTTCCAGCCAGGCCAGAGACCCGCCGCCAGCCCCAATGGTGTGGATGTCCACGATCGGCGTCAGCAGGGGTAACCCCTCCAGGTAGGCCGCCGAGGAAACGGTCGGCCTGCCGTTCACGATCAGGCTCATGTCAAAGGAAGTGCCGCCCATGTCAACGCACAGCATGTTGGGGCGGTTCATTGTCCTGGAGAGAGCCGCGCCCCCAATCGTGCCTCCCACCGGGCCGGAGAGAAGCGTGCGAATCGGCTGCCTGCGAGCACTATCTGCGGTCATGATCCCACCGCTGGACTGCATCACATATAACGTGCTCTTGACCCCCAGCCCTCGCGTCTCTTGAATCAGGCTAGAGAGATAACGCTCTACGGTCGGGGCAATGTAGGCGTTCATGATGGCCGTAGAGGCGCGCTCGTACTCACGCCACTCTCGGGCTATTTCATGGGACAGCGTGACTGATACGCCGGGGAGCGCCTCGGCCAGAATCTCCCGCGCCTGCAGCTCATGCTGAGGATAGGCGTAGGCATGGATGAAACAGACAGCGATGGCTGGAATCTCTTCCCTTTTGACCTTTTCGATGATGGGCTGAAAATCCTCCGCATGCAGGGGCTCCAGGAGCGTGCCATCCCACTTGATGCGCTCTCGCACCTCGTGTACGTCGCGCCGCGCCACCAGTCGTTCTGGCTTGTGGTACTTGAGCCTGTACAGTTCTGCCCGGTCACCGCGGGCGATGGTGTAGAAGTCGCGCAGCCCGGCCGTAGTCACGAGCAAGACCCGCGCCCCCTGTCGTTCCAGGAATGCATTGATCCCCACCGTGGTGCCGTGCACCATGAACTCAATGTCACCTGGGTCAGGGATGAGATGTTGAATACCCTGTAAGACAGCCAGGGCAGGGTTCTCTTGGGTCGAGAGCAGTTTTCCGGTGAAAGCCTGTCCTGAGTTGCCCTCCATGACGACAAAGTCTGTAAACGTGCCGCCGATATCGGCGGACATACGGTAGCGGTCTTGGGTCATGGTGTCAATCCCCTGAGCGGCTTAGCCCTTCAACCCGCTCACTGCGATCCCCTGGATGAAGTAGCGCTGCGCCAGGAAAAAGATCACAATCATAGGTATGATCATCATCGTCGAAGCGGCCATGAGTAGGTCCCAGCGCGTCCGCTGCCACATAAAGGTCCTGAACATCGCCAGGCCCAGGGCGACGGTCCACTTGTTTGGTTCTTTCGACAAATATAGCAACGGCCCCATATAGTCGTTCCAACTCCAAATGAAGGTAAAGACTGCTACTGTCGCCAGGGCAGGCTTAGCCAAGGGCAGCATGATGCGCCGATAGATGCCAAACTCGCTGCACCCATCGACGCGCGCCGCATCAGCCAGCTCCTCGGGCAGGCTGAGGAAGAACTGCCGCAGGAGGAAGATAAAGAACGCGCCACCCCCGCTGGCCGCGAAGAAGTGCGGCACAGTGAGTGGAAAGAAGGTATTCACCCAACGCATACGGCTATAGAGCACGAAGGTTGGGATCATCAAGACCACACCGGGCAGCATCATGGTGGACAACACGACGCCAAACCAGAAATTCTTGCCCGGAAAATCAATGCGCGCCAACGCGTAAGCACACAGTGAGGTAGACCCCAGGATGGCGATCTCGTTAAGGATGACGATGAAAAAGGTATTCTTGAGATAGATGCCAAAGCCTGGATGTCGTAACGGCTTGGTGGTCCAGGCGTCGATGTAGTTCTGAAATTGGGGGGGGTTGGGAATCCACTTCGGTGGATACTGAAAGACCTCCAACTCCGTCTTGAGGGAGCTGGTGACCAGCCACAAGAAGGGCAGCAGCATCACACAAGCCCCGACAAGCAACAACGTCCATATTAAGGCGCGCCACAAGCGCTCCCCATTGACCAGTCGCCCGATCGCCGGCCTGCCTCCAGACGCTCGCCTTACGGAAACAGTTTCACTTTGCATGGCCATACTGCCTCCTATAGTGCTTCATAGTACACCAGACGACCCACATATCTGAAGACGAGCAACGTCAATCCCAGGATGATGAAGAAGAGGATCCACGCCAGCACAGCCGCGTATCCCATGTTAAAGTATTGGAT
>Ga0172364_10001819_pt1 | contig 16677 bp, 12 predicted proteins | sample LakKivSesite10cm_FD_114545 | JGI IMG/M metagenome (GOLD analysis project Ga0172364, IMG submission 114545) | Sediment microbial communities from Lake Kivu, Rwanda - Sediment site 10cm | ecosystem: Environmental > Aquatic > Freshwater > Lake > Sediment | place: Rwanda: Western Province, Lake... | reverse complement strand
GGCCTGCCCAACTGGCAGACCCAGATCGTCCACGGCGACTGGCACCCCGGGAACATGCTGTTCCGCGAGGGCAACATCGTGGCCGTCATCGACTACGACGCCGCCCGGCTCCAGCAGCGGGTGATTGACTTCGCCAACGGCGCGCTCCAGTTCTCCATCATCGGCGGCGGCGACGACCCGACCCACTGGCCCGACTACCTCGACCTCAACCGCTTCAAACGCTTCATGGTCGGCTACGACGAGGTCAACGTGGTTTCCGTGGCCGAGCTGAGGGCCGCGCCCTACCTCATGTGCGAGGCGATGATCGCCGAGGCCGTCCTGCCCATCGTGGCCACGGGCAGCTTCGGGCGGCTCAACGGCTTCGAGTTCCTCCAGATGGTCCGGCGCAAGAGCACGTGGATCCTCCAGCACTACGACGAGCTGTGCGCCGTGCTGGAGGGATAGCGGCGCGGGGATCCTCCGAGCCAGTCGCGCACGGGGGTGGACGGGAACATCCCGACCTTTCGTCCCGATGAATCGCGACTCAAGATCGGGCATTTGGCGCGGCGCATAGAGCGAGTCTGTGCCGCTTGCCGTATGGACACAGATTGCGCACGGCGCATTCGTCGCAACGGGGGTTCTGCGCGCGGCACGTCGTCCGGCCGTGGGCGATCAGCAGGACGTGCATCTCGTAGCGGTCCGCCGGAGGGATCAGCGGCGTGAGCGCCTCGTGGGCGTGCGCGAACGGCACGCGGAGCGGCAGGACGCCCAGCCGTCGCGCGATCCGGTAGATGTGCGTGTCCACGGGGAACACGGGCAGGCCGAAGGCGAACAGCAGCGTGCACAGGGCCGTCTTGGCGCCGACGCCCTTGAACCGCAGCAGGTAACGGTAGCTTTCCTCCACCGGCCGGTCGCGGAGGAACTCCAGGTCGATCCGCCCCCGCTCGGCCCGGATCTGCTCGAGAATCGCCTTGATTCGCGGCGCCTTGACGCGGCTCAGCCCGGCCGTGCGGATGTGCCGCTCGATCTCGGCCACATCGGCGCGGGCGACCCGGTCCCAGGTGCCGAAGCGCCTGCGGAGCTGTCGATAGGCGGAGGAGCTGTTGGCGCCGCTGGTGTTCTGGGAGAGGACGGTGGCGACCAGCTCGGTGACGCCCGAGCCGCTGCGCGACCAGCGGCGGCGCCCGTGGACGCGGCGCAGGGCCTCCAGGACGCGGGCGAGACGTTCGGCGGCGGGACGGTCACGCATCGGCCGGCTCCTCAGCCTCAGTTAAGGTGGCGGCAATATAGTCCCCCGGCCGGGGCGCCGCGAGAGGCCGGTCTGCCCGGCGCGGCGGGACGAGGATTCTGGGAAACACGTATGACAAGCAGCGGTTGGTCGTCTATACTTCCCCCGCCGGCCGGGCGAAGGAGGCGGGACGGACCGCCCCGGCCGGAATGAAAGTCTCGTGATGCGCGTGCTTCTGATCCAGCCCGACTACCAGGTGGCGGGGTTCGGCTTCCGCCTGGCGGCCATGCCCGAGCCGCTGGCGCTGGAGATCCTGGCCGCCTGCCTGGGCGACCACGAGGTGCGCATACTCGACATGCGGATCGACAGCGACCTGGCGGGCGCGCTGGAGGAGTTCCGGCCGGCGCTGGTGGCCATCACGGCGCTGACGACGGAGGTGTACACGGCCCGCGACGTTCTGCGTGCGGTGAAGGAGCACAACCCGGAGACGTGGACGGTGGTGGGCGGGCACCACTGCACGCTGGTGCCGGAGGACTTTGAGGTCCCGCAGGTGGACGCCATCGCGCTGGGCGAGGGGGAGTTCGTGTTCCCGCACCTCGTGGCGGCGCTGGCGCGGGGGCAACCGCTTCGCGGCGTGGCGAACGTGATCTGGAAGGACCGCGACGGACGTTTCGTGCGGAACCGGCGGGTCATCCCGCGCGGGCGCAGCATGGACGGCGTGCCGCTGCCGCGGCGCGACCTGGTGCGGCAGTACCGCGAGCATTACTTCTTCCTGTTCGACAAGCCCGACTCGTCGGTGGCGACGGGGCGCGGCTGCCCCTACCGCTGCAGCTTCTGCAGCGTGCACGAGTTCTACGACGGGCGGACGCGGCAGATGTCGGCCCGGCGCGTCCTGGAGGAGATCCGCCTCGTCGAGACGCGGCACATCACGTTCGTCGACGACAATTTCCTGATGAACGTCCGGCGCGAGAGGGAGCTGGCCGACCTCATCGCCGCCGAGGGCATCGCCAAGAGCTTTTCCATGGAGGCCCGCACCGACACCATCGCGCGCCACGCCGACCTCGTCGAGAAATGGGTGGACATCGGACTGTACGCCGTGCTGCTGGGGCTGGAGGGCGCCAGCGACGATGTGCTCGCCGGCGTCAACAAGTCCAACGCCGTCGCCGTCAACGACGAGGCCATCCGCATCCTCAAGGACAACGGCGTCATCATCTGGGGGGCGTTCCTGGTGGACCCGAACTGGACGGCCGACGACTTCCGCCGGCTGCACGACTACGTCCGGCGGAACGAGATCACTCACACGCAGTTCACGGTGCTGACGCCGCTGGTGGGCACGGAGCTGTACCGCCGGCGCATCGGCGACCTGCTGACGCGCGACTACACCTGCTACGACACGCTGCACGCGGTGGTGCCCACGCGGCTGGACCGCGTGGAGTTCTACCAGCGCCTGGCCAACCTGTACCGCCAGAGCGACCTGGGGCCCTACTATGACCTGGTGCGCGAGGGCAAGCTGACGATCGAGGACGTCCGCCGGGGCAAGCGGATGCTCGACGCCATGGGGCGGTGGGAGAACTATCTCGACCGCGATCCGGTTCTGGGGCCGGCCCGCCGCCCGGGCGAGCGCCCCGCGCCCGCCCTGGTCGGCTCCGCCGGCGTCGCCTGACTGCCGTCGTCCACCGGGACGGCGACGATCTGCTCCAGGGCCGCCGCCAGACGCTCCAGTTCGGCCTCGAGCCTGGCCAGCGCCTCGGCCGCGGCGGCGGGCTCCGACTGGCGCGCCGCCTGCTCGAAGTCCGTCGCGGCGCGCATGGCGGCGGCCGCGGCGAAGTTGCTCACGCTGCCTCGCACCGCCGCCGCCAGGCGGCAGACCTCCGACATCGTGCCCTGGCGAACCCCCTGCCGCAGCCGGCGCACCACCTCCCGCCGGCCTCGCAGGAACAGCGAGGCGATCTCGGCCAGCAGCTCGCGGTCGCCCTCCACCTGCCGCAGCGCCCGCTGCACGTCCAGCGCCGTGTCGGGCTCGTCCTGCGGGGCGGGACCGCCAGCCCCGCCCCTCACGCGGGCGCCGGCCCTCTCGCGCCGCGACGAGCTGTGCTCCCGCAGCCAGTGGCGGGTGATGAGCTGGCCGCCGCCGCCAGGCGGGAGCGACAGCACGGCCTCCAGCGCCCCGCGCAGCATCTCGTCGTCGAACTGGCAGGACAGGTAGGCGGCGATGCCCAGTCGCGTGCAGCGCGCGGCGTCGCCCCGTGTGGCCGCGGCACAGAGCATCACCATCTGCCCCGCACCCAGCACGTCGGCCTCCCGAATCCGCCGCGCAAGCTCGAAGCCCTCTCCCGCGATGCCCGCGTCCAGGACGACCAGCCGGTAGGACAGTGCCGCCTCGGCCGCGGCGCGGAGCTTCTCGATGGCCCGCGCGGGCTCGCAATCGTCCACCACCACCTGCCAGGCGGCCAGCGTCTCGCGCAGGCGAGCCGTCCACGTTTCGCTGTCGCCGACGATCACGATCCTGGCGCCGCGTGCGGCCTCGGCCTCGGCGGCCCGGTGCGCCGCGGGCGCCCCCGCCGCCAGGCCCACGCGCAGCGTGAAGTGGAACTCGCTGCCCGGGCCGCCTTCGCCTGCCGCGGCGCCGCCGCCGGCCTCGCCGCCGGTCGCCACCCAGATCTCCCCGCCCATCAGCTTCACCAGCCGCCGGGCGATGGCCAGCCCCAACCCCAGCCCGCCGTGCTGCCGCGTGGCCGAGCCGTCGGCCTGCGAGAACGGCTCGAAGATGAGCTGTCGCGTGCCGGCCGGCACGCCGATGCCCGTGTCGCGCACGGCGAAATGCAGCAGGGCCTCGTCGCTCTGGCGGCTGCCGAGCGAGACCTACACGCTCACCTCGCCGCGGTCGGTGAACTTGACGGCGTTGGCCACCAGGCACCGCAGGAGCTGCCGCACCCGCCCCGGGTCGCCCAACATCTCCTCCGGAACGTCACGCTCCACGTGCCAGCTCAGCGCCAGCCCCTTGGCCGCCGCGGCCGGCACGAGCGACGACAACGTGTCTTCCACGCATCCCCGCAGGCGGAAGCCCATCACCGTCAGCCCCAGGTCCCCCGCCGCCAGGTGCGAGAAGTCGAGGATGTCGTTGATCACCGTCAGCAGCGCCGTCGCCGACGTCTTGATGACCTGGAGGTACTCCCGCTGCTCGGACGACAGGCTCGTCCCCATCACCAGGTCGGTCATCCCGATGATGCCGTTCATCGGCGTGAGCAGTTCATGGCTGATGTTGGCCAGGAACTGGCTCTTCGCCGCGTCGAGGCGAGCCGAGGCTTCGTCGGCGTCGGCCCCGCTGCCGCAGGCCGTCCGCTTCCAGGCCTCCGCAAGCGGCCGCATGGCGTGCTTTCCTTCCCCGCCGCACCCACAGTGCCCGTGAATCGTATCGGCTCGGCGGACGGGCATCTTGAACTGACCGCGCCCGCGGCTTACCATGCCCGGCCACGGAGAGCACTGATGGCTGACTCCGATGCCATTCTGGGCGTGGCGATCGTCGGCTGCGGCACCGTCGGCGGCGCCGTCGCCTCGCTGCTGGTCAACGACGGCGAGGCGCTGACCGGCCGGCTCGGCCGGACGATCGCGCTGCGCCGCGTCGTCGACGTCGACCTGACCCGCGCGCGGAAGCTCGGCCTGGACCCGGCGCTGCTCACGGGTGATCTGTCGGCGGCGCTGGACGACCCGGCCGTCGGCGCCGTCGTCGAGCTGGTCGGCGGGACCACCGTCGCGCGCGACATCATCGCCCGCGCCCTTGAGGCCGGCAGGCACGTGGTGACGGCCAACAAGGCCCTGCTGGCCCACCGCGGCGCCGAGCTGTGCGCCCTGGCGCGGCGGCGCGGCGTGTGCCTGGCGTTCGAGGCGAGCTGCGCCGGCGGCATCCCCATCATCCGCGCGCTGACCGACGGCCTGATCGCCAACCGCATCGACGCCCTCTACGGCATCGTCAACGGCACCTGCAACCACATCCTGACGGCCATGACGCGCCGCGGGCAGACCTACGCCGAGGCCCTCGCCGAGGCGCAGAAGCAGGGCCTGGCCGAGGCCGACCCCGCGCTCGACGTGGCCGGCACCGACTCGGCCCACAAGCTGGCGATCCTGGCGGCGCTGGCGTTCGCGGCGCGGATCGACTTCGCCGCCATCCCCGTGGCGGGCATCGACTCCCTCCAGCCGTGCGACATCCGCTACGGCCAGGAGCTGGGCTACGTCGTGAAGCTGCTGGCCATCGCCACGCGCCAGCGCGACGGGCTGAGCCTGCGCGTCGCCCCGGCGTTCATCTCGCAGCAGCACCCGCTGGCGTGGGTGTCGGGGCCGTTCAACGCCGTCAGCGTCTACGGGCACGCCACCGGGCACACGATGCACTACGGGCGCGGCGCCGGGGGCATGCCCACCGCCTCGGCCGTCGTGGCCGACCTCGCCGCCGTGGCGCTGGGGAACGCCCAGCGGCTCTTCGAGGCCCTGCCGCTGTGGCCGGATCGGACGGCCCCGGCCGTCCAGCTCCCCCTCGCCGCGGCGCGCAGCCGCTACTACATCCGCGTGACGGCGGAGGACCACCCCGGCGTGCTGGCGCAGATCGCGGCGATCCTCGCGCGGCGGGACATCAGCATCTCCTCGGTCCTCCAGCACGAACCGCAGGAGGGCGCCGCCGGCGACGTCGTGCCGCTGGTCATCACCACGCACCGCGCCGTGGCCGGCGACGTCATCGCCGCGCTGGAGCAGGCCGACGCCCTGCCCGTCGTCCGCGGCAAGGCGGTGCGGATCCCCATCGTCGACGAGCATCCGGAACAGGTGTGACGATGAAATACGCCCTCATCATCCCCGACGGCGCCGCCGACGTGCCGCTCGACGAGCTCGGCGGCAAGACGCCCCTGGAGGCCGCCGAGATCCCCAACATCGACTGGATCGCCGCCAACGGCAAGATCGGCACCGTGCAGACGGTGCCCGCCGGAATGCCCTGCGGCTCCGACGTGGCCATCCTGTCGGTGCTGGGTTACGACCCGCGGCAGTACTACACCGGCCGAGCGCCGCTGGAGGCCGCCGCCCAGGGCCTCCGCATCGCCGACGACGAGGTCGTCTTCCGCTGCAACCTGGTGACGATCGTCGACGGGCGGATGGAGGACTACTCGGCCGGACACATCTCCACGCAGGAGGCCGCCGCCCTCATCGACGAGTTGAACGACAAGATCGCCGTCGAGGGCGTCCGTTTCTACGCCGGGGTCAGCTACCGGCACCTGATGACGTTCCGCGGTCGGGCGGAAGTGCAGACGACCCCGCCGCACGACATTCTCGGCCAGCAGGCCGCCGCCCACCTGCCGCGCGGCGCCGACGCCGCGGCCTTCCGGGTGCTGATGGAACGTAGTCGCGACGTGCTGGCGGCACACGAGATCAACACCATCCGCACGGACCTGGGCGAGAACCCCGCCACGAGCATCTGGCTGTGGGGGCAGGGCAAGATGCCCACGCTGCCGGCGTTTGCGGGGCGCTTCGGCCTGAAGGGCAAGGCGATCACGGCGGTGGACCTGGTGCGCGGCATCGCGCGGCTGATCGGCTGGGAGTGCGTCGAGGTGGAGGGCGCCACGGGCTTTGTGGACACCAACTACGCGGGCAAGGGCGCCGCCGCCGCCGCCGCGCTCGACGAGGCCGACCTCGTCTGCGTCCACGTCGAGGCGCCCGACGAGGCCGGGCATAACGCCGACGCGGCGGGAAAGGTCCGCGCGCTGCAGGAAGTCGACCGGCACGTGGTGGGACCGGTGCTCCAGCGGCTGAAAGCCGAAGGCGAAGGCAACTGGCGCATCTGCGTCCTGCCCGACCACCCCACCCCCTGCACGCTGCGGACGCACACCGGCCAGGCCGTGCCCTTCGCCATCGCCGGCGAGCGAATCTTCGCCGTCCGGGCCGACCGGTTCACCGAGTCCATCGCGGCCGCCAGCGACCTGCACATCGCCCGCGGCTGCGACCTGATGGAGTATTTCCTGACGGTCCGGTGAAGAATTCGCAAGATGCACGGGATGCACGGGATAAGAGAGTGGCAAGCGGCAACGGCATATTTCACTTGTCACCTGTCAGTTGACGCCTCTCTCCCATCACGTGCATCCCGTGTATCCTGCTATTTCCCCTCCCCGTTCACTCGGGCGACGTCATCCTCGTCGAGGAGGCACCCGGCCGCACGCAGCTCGGGCGCCAGGCGCTCGTGGGGCACCTCGCGGGGCGTGCAGTTGAGGCGGATGCTGAGCGCCGCGGCCGTGCCCGCCGCCTGCCCCAGCGCGCCGCACTGCGGCATCACGCGCGTGGAGCCCAGCGCGCGGTGCGTGACGCTGACGCATCGTCCGGCCACCAGCAGGTTGTCCACGTCCCGCGGGACGATGCAGCCGTAGGGAATCTGGTAGCGGAAGCCCGCCTCCGGGCGGTACGTGTCGGCGTCCATCCCCGGCCCGTTGCAGTTGTGCACGTCGATGAAGAACGAGCCGTAGCAGATGCTGTCGTCCCACGTCGCGCGGGCGAGTATCTCCTCGTCCGTCAGCACGTGCCGGCCGACGATCCGCCGGCTCTCGCGCACCCCGACGAGGGCGGCCGTGGAGATCATGTAGCAGCCTTCCATGCCCGGCACGTACTTGCGGAACACGCCGATCATGTGGAATGCCTGGCGGCGGCCCTCGACCGTGGCGGCAGTGAGGCTGGCGGCGCTGGTCGCGTCGGCACCCACGACGTGGGTGAAGTTCACACCGACCTGGTCCGGCCGCGTGGGCGTCCACCAGAAGCCCATGATCTGGTCCTGGAACGGCTCCATGTCGCCGTTGCGCTGGGCCTCGGCCCACACGTGGCGCATCTGGTAGTCGGTCCGCCAGGCGCGGACCTTGTCCCAGTCCACGCCGCCGACGGTGAACATGAGCGTGGCCGGCTGGCAGGCGCCGTCGCCGGGTCGGCCGAGCTCGAAGGGCGCGCCGGCGCGGGCGGCCACGTCGGCGTCGCCCGTGGCGTCCACCACGCGGCGTGCCAGCACCGCCTGGCGGCCCGACTTGTTCTGAACGACCGCGCCGACGACCCGCGCGGCGGCCATCGCCGGCTCGGCGAACTGCGTGTAGTACAGCAGCTTGGCGCCGGCCTCGGCGGCCATTTGCTCCAGCGCCAGCTTCATGCCGTCCAGCTCGAAGTCCACGTTGGCCCCGTCGCCGCTGAACGCCCCGAAGCCCATGTCCACCACGCGCCGGGCCATCTCGTGGGCGATCCCCCCCACCACGCGCCGCCGGGCCGACCAGGCGTTGAACGTGCAGATGTGGTTGTGGCCCCCGGCCGTCGCGATGCCCCCCAGGCAGCCCATCTGCTCGACGAGCAGCGTGTTGGCGCCGGCGCGGGCGGCGGCGACGGCGGCGCAGAAGCCCGCCGGCCCCCCGCCGCACACCAGCACGTCCACCTCGTCGAGGACCGGGATGTCGCGCCCGCTGTCTCGCCAGGTCCGCCGCATGAGGTTCTCCTTGCCCGCCGGCCGCGATTATACGGCCGGAGCCTTCGATAGGCTGCGCTCTTGCACGCGCGGCGGCGGGCGGGTAGATTCCCTGCCCGCCCGGGCAAGGCCGCTTGGGCCGCGGAAGCCCCCCAGAGGACAGCGATGAGCGTCGTGGTGATGAAGTTCGGCGGCAGCAGCGTGGCCGACGCGGAGAAGATTCGCGCCGCCGCGAAGCGCGCCATCCGGACCCGGCGCGCCGGCCACCAAGTCGTCATGGTCGTCAGCGCGATGGGCGACACGACCGACCACCTGGTGGACCTGGCGCGCCAGGTCAGCGCAAGCCCGCCCAAACGCGAGATGGACCAGCTTCTGGTCACCGGCGAGCAGGTCACCATCGCCCTGGTGGCCATGGCGCTGGAGGAGATGGGCCAGCCGGCGATCAGCCTCACGGCGGGGCAGATCGGCATGGTCACCGACGACGTGCACACCAAGGCGCGGATCAAGACGATCGACGTGCGGCGGGTCCGCGAGCAGCTCGACGCCGGCAGGATCGTGATCGTCGCCGGCTTCCAGGGCATCACCGCCGGCGGGGCGATGACCACACTGGGCCGCGGCGGCAGCAACGTGACGCTGGTGGCGGTGGCCGCCGCGCTGCGCGCCGACGTGTGCGAGAATTTCACCGACGTGGACGGCATCTTCACCGCCGACCCGCGGATCGTGCCCGGCGCCCGCAAGATCGACCGCGTCAGCTACGACGAGATGCTGGAGCTGGCCAGCCTGGGCGCCAGCGTGCTGCACAACCGGGCGGTGGAGTTCGCCAAGAAGTACGACGTGCCCATCCACGTGCGGAACAGCCGGAACTTCAGAAAAGGGACAGTGATCGTGGCGGAAACAGAAGGCATGGAGCGGATCGTCGTCAGCGGGGTGGCCCTCAAGGACAAGCTGGCGCGGGTGACGCTGCGCGGCGTGCCCGACCGACCGGGCGTCGCGGCGCGCATCTTCCACGCCATCGCCACGCGGAACGTCGTCGTCGACGACATCATCCAGACCGTCGCCGACGACCGCACCGCCACCGTGGCGTTCACCGTCGACCTCGGCGAGCTGGCCGACGCGAAGAAGGTCGTCGCCGAACTGTGCGAGCAGCTCGGCTGCGCCGCGGTCTTCGAGGACAACCTGGCGAAGGTCTCCGCCGTCGGCGTCGGGATGCGGGTCCACACCGGCGTGGCGGAGCGCATGTTCGCCGCCCTGGCGGCCGCGGGAGTCAACATCCAGAACATCACCACCAGCGAGATCAAGATCTCCTGCCTCATCGACCGCGACCAGGGCAAGCAGGCCCTCCGCATCGTCCACGACGCCTTCGAGCTGGGGGCGAAGAAACGCTCGCGCAGGCACGCGAAGAAGTAGCCCCCGCACACGTCAACCGGGAACCGGTCACTGAAGTGACCAGCCCTCGTGGACGTTCAGGAGGGCCCGTACCGTAAGCGAGAGGTTCGCTCGGAAGCGCCCGAGAGGGCTGGTCACTACAGTGACCGGTTCCGGGGGCCCGCGGAAGGAGCAGCAGACGTGTCCTGGACCCGCAAGAGCACGCCCTCCAAGGGCGATTCCTACGAGGGCAACGAGCGTTTCCGCCACTGGTACCGCGACAACCAGGTCTACTTCATCTCCGCGCGGTGCCGCGACAAGTTCCCCGCCTTCTCCTTAGAGCGGGCCAAGGCCATCTTCTGGGACCGCTTCGGCCACTGGACGAAGGTCCACCTGTTCACGCCCATAGTGACCTCGCTGATGAGCAACCACTACCACGCGCTGGGCTACTGCAAGCGCGGGGCGATGTTCGGGCAGATGATGCGGCGGATCCACGGCTCCGTCGCCAAGCTCGTGAACGACCTTCTGCCTGAGCGGCGCGTTCCATTCTGGGGCGACGACGGGCACCAGGACTACTTCGATGGCTGCATCCGCGATGAGAAGCAGTACCGCGGGGCATACCGATACGCGCTGACGCAGAGCGTTCGCCACGCGGTGTGCAGCGATTGGCGCGAGTATCCTCACACGCACGTGAACGTCGAGCTGGAGCGGGCGATGAAGCGGGCGATCGAGCTGCGCGCTTTCCTCACCGGAGCGCCCTACAAACGGTACGGGGAACCGAAGCGATGAGGGTTCCGGGAACCGGTCACTGAAGTGACCAGCCCTCGCGGACGTCTCCGGAGAAACCCTCTGTTTACGGTGGGAACCCCCTTGAACGTCCACGAGGGCTGGTCACTTCAGTGACCGGTTCTTATGATCCGCGCACCATGAAACGCCGCCCGCGCAAAGACGCGATGCCCAAGCTGACGGGCCCCCAGCGCCGCCTGCTCTACCTGGGGCGCAAGGGGCGCTACGGGGCGGGCGTCGCGCTCGTGCTGCTCGCCCTGTTCGCCGCCGACCGCCTCGGGCTGTTCGGACGCCCCGAGCGCCTGGCCCGCGGCGACGCGGAACGCTACGACGGCAAGAGCTTCCTCGTCGTGCGCGTCACCGACGGCGACACGCTGGACGTGGATGTGCCGGATGGGAAGTTCTCGCGCACGCGCATCCGTCTGTGGGGCGTGGACACGCCCGAGACGAAGGACCCGCGCAAGGGCGTGCAGCACTTCGGCCCGCAGGCCAGCGCCTTCACCAGCGCCGCCTGCGAGCACGCGACCGTCACGCTGAAGCTGGCGCCCGGGCCGACGCGCGACCGCTACGGACGGCTGCTGGCCTACGTGATCCTGCCCGACGGCAACAGCCTCAACGCCGCGCTCATCCGCGACGGCTACGGCTACGCCGACCCCCGCTACCGCCACCCGCTGTCGCGCGAGTACCGCCGCCTCCAGGACGCCGCCATGAGGGCCCGCCGGGGGCTGTGGAAGGACGTGCAGCCGGCCGACCTGCCCTACTACTACCGCGACAGGCTCAAGCTCCCTCTGCCCCGCCCGCCCTACCGCGGTGCCCCCTCGGCCGCGCCGCCGACGTCCAGGTCCACGTCGTAGTAGAGGGCCGACATCGCCCTGCCCGACACCGGCTCGGTGTTGTCGGCCCTAACGAGGGCGTGGTAGAGGCCCTTCTTCAGGCCGGCAGGCGAGACCGTGTTGGTGAACGTCTGCACCTGCCCGTCAACGGCCACGCTCACGGTCAGCCAGTCGGGCAGCTTGGAGGTCACCTTCCAGGCCGCCAGCGCGCCGGTGCCCCTGTTGGTGACCTTGGCGGCCTGCGAGAGCTTCCCGCTCGCCCCCGCGCCGGCCCGGAACGACAGGAGGTACGAATCGGCCCAGATTACCGGCGGGATAGGGAAGGCGTTGGTCTTCGAGACGCGGAGCATGGCCGCGCCGTCCGGCGCGACAGTGACGGACAGTCCGCCGGCAAGCGGGCCGGTGGTCTTGTGCGCCCACAGATCGCGGGCGAACAGCGCGGCCTTGTCGTCCAGGCCGGCGTCCGACCATTTCACCTGTACCTCGGCGGGCGCGGCGGCCTGGTTGAGCACGAGCACGGCCCGGCTGCCGTCGAACAGCGGCTTGCCGCCCCAGATGCTGACCTGGCCGTCCCTGCGCACGATGCGCCCCTGGATACCCAGCGGGTCCTGGTTGACGCCGATGGCCTCGATGTTGGTGAGGACCTCGACGGTCGGCTTCGACATTTTCCGCACGTCGTTGCCGGCCATCAGCGGGGCGGCCATCATGCACCAGACGCCAAAGAAGCTGCGGTTCTGCGCGTCGCTAGGTCCGGCCATGCCCGCGATCATCACGTCCGGGTCGTTCCAGTGGCCGGGGCCGGCGTAGGGGTGGAGTCTCTCGTTGGCCATCGCGATGCCCAATGCCTTTCTCCAGCTCGCCCGCCCCGGCGCGCAGATGTCGCCGGTGGTCCGCCACATGTGCCCGATGGCGGCGGCCCATTTCCAGGGCTCGCCTTTGCCCCAGGAGCACAGGCTGTGCACGAGGGGGCGTCCGGCGGCGCGCTGCGCCTCGTGCAGCAGCGTGTAGGTCTTCACGGGGTCCTGGCCCCCGGTGTTGCACCAGTCGATCTTGAGAAAGTCGCAGCGCCACGCGGCGAATGCGCGCATGTCCTGCCGCTCGTGGTCCTTGGTGCCGGGCATGGCCCCGCTGCACGTGCGGCTGCCGGCGTCGGTGTACAGCGCGTACTTCAGCCCCTTGCGGTGGATGTAGTCGCCCAGCGCCCGCAGCCCGCCGGGGTATCGCTTCAGGTTCGACGCCAGCTCGCCGTTGGGATCGCGGTAGAAGCAGACGCCCTCGTCGGGGCCCATGTACGAGTAGCCCGCGTCGCGCATCCCGCTGGCGACCATCGCGTCGGCGGTCTGCTTGATCAGCTCCTCCGTCTGCGGGTTCTGGCCGAACTGGTTCCACGGCCACCAGCCCATCGGCGGCGTCAGCGCCAGGCCGTCTTCCGCCGCGGCGGTCTTCTGCTGCGGGGCCGCGGGCTGCTGGGCGTGTCCCGCGGCGCCCGGCCCGGCCAGCGCTGCCGCCACCGTCACGGCTAGAACATGCCGTCGCATCTGTCATCTCCTTCGATTCGCGCCATGCGGCGCCGGGCCATCGACGCGACGGCCGCGGCGCCGAAGCGATTCACCAGAAGACCACGTACAAGCCGATCACCACCGCGATGATACAGGCGCCGGCGACCTTCGCCAGCGCGCTGGGCTTCATGCTGATGTCCGCGTTCACCGGCAGCTTCACCGGCTCGCGGAGCGGCCGGGCGAGGGTGATGGCGGCCATGACCGCCGTCAGGGCCAGGAACGTGATGGCCATGTGGTTGAGGAAGGCCACGTTCGGCAGCAGCCACAGCAGCAGGCCGTAGATCGGGATGTTTCCCAGCAGGCCGGCGACGGCGGCGGCGGGCGGGGCCTTGGGCACGATCAGCCCGAACAGGAACACCGTGACGATGCCGGGGGAGATGAAGCCCTGGAACATCTGGATGTACTTGAAGATGCCGCCGAACCGCGGGTCGTTGAGGTTGGGGGCGATCAGGCAGGCGACGAGCACGAAGGCGCCGGTGGCAATCCGCCCGGCGTTGACGAGGTGCCGGGGCGAGGCGCCGGGGCGGATATGCCGCTTGTAAAGGTCCATCGTGAAGATCGTCGAGGCCGAGTTCAGCATCGAGTCCAGCGAGCTGAGCACCGCCCCGAACAGCGCCGCGAACAGCATCCCCCGCAGCCCGGCCGGCAGGATCTCGCGGATCAGCGTCGGGTAGGCGAGGTCGCCGTTGGCGATCCGCCCGGCGTAGAGCTGGAAGGCCATGATCCCCGGGAAGATGATGATGAACGGGATCAGCAGCTTCAGCAGCGCCGCCAGCACGATGCCCTCCTGCCCTGCCTGGACGCTCCTGGCCGCCAGCGTCCGCTGGACGATGAACTGGTTGAGGCCCCAGTAGAAGATGTTGGGGATCCACAGGCCCAGCACCAGGGCCGTCCAGGGGATTTCGGGATGGTCGGCGGGCATGATCATGTGCAGCTTGCCGGCGTTGGCCCGGAGGAAGCTGCCGACGCCGCCGACGGCCTGGAAGCCGAGCACCATCACGACGGCCCCGCCGATCAGCAGCGCCGCGCCCTGGAAGAGGTCGGTCCACACGACCGCCTTCAGGCCGCCGTAGACCGTGTAGGCCCCCGCAATCAGCCCGATCAGCCACACCCCCGTCATCAGGTCCATCCCGAAGATCGTCCTCATGCCAAGCGCCCCGGAGTACAGGATCGACGCCAGCGCCACCGCCACGTACATGACCATCATGAACACGGCCATGATCGCCCGGCAGGCGCGGCTGTAGCGGTACTCCAGGAACTCCGGGATCGTGTAGATGCCGCAGCGCAGGAACCGCGGCAGCAGGAGCAGGCCGACGAGCACCAGCGTGACGGCGGCCATCCACTCGTAGCTGGCCACCGCCAGGCCCATGTTGCCGAAGCCCGCCCCCGCCATGCCCACGAAGTGCTCCGTGGAGATGTTGGAGGCGATCAGCGAGAAGCCCACCAGCCACAGCCCCAGCCCCCGCCCGGCCAGGAAGTAGTCGGTCTCCGTCTTCTCCTCCCGCGCCTTGTAGAGCGAGATGCCGATGACGGCCGCGAAGAACGCGGCGAACGCGGCGATGTCAAGGATGCTCAGGCCCATGGTGCCGCCTCCCGGTTCTCCCGCGGGTCACACCACCCCCTCGCGGGCGGGCTGGTGGTAGTCCACCGCCAGCTTGCCGCGGACGGACTCGAGCATCTGCGCCTTCCTGCCGATCCGCCCGACCAGCAGGCTCATGGGCAGCCGCCGGCTGTCGCGGAACGTCACGATGATCCGCCCGAAGCCCAGCAGGCGCTCGAAGAAGTCGCTGGTGTCCACGCGGGTGGAGTAGTCCTCGCGCGACACCTGCTCGCCCGTCTCCGTCGGGCCGGTCTGGAGGTTGAGGTAGTTCGGCGTGAACGCGGCGTAGTAGAACAGCCCGCGCACCCACGAAACGCCCACCGCCAGCAGGAACAGCAGCCCCACCACGAAGTACACCGTCGCGTTGATCTCCACCGTCACCCGCCCCAGGGCGCGGATGCCCGGGCGCAGCCAGCCCAGCACGAACAACCACAGCCCCAGCAGCAGCACGAACAGCACGACGATGGACAGCAGCTTGACGCTCATCTCGTACTCGTCGACGAGGAAGTTGAGGATGAACACGACCAGCCAGGTCCCGCCGACCAGCCGCCCCAGCACCGGGCGCATCGCCTCCGGCAGGACGTGCCAGTCCAACAGCGCCACGACCAGCCCCGCGCCCAGCGAGACGACGATGGTCGGCACGTACAGGACCTTGCGGCTCCAGTCGAACACCACCAGCCACTCGTTGATGTCCGGGTCGTCGCGGAGCTGCCTGCCCGTGCGGAACCTGGTCCGCAGCGTGTGCCGCAGGAGGAACACCGCCGCCACGACGATCGCGATCACCGCGAACGGCACGAAGAACACCGCCCATTGGTCCCAGGCCCAGTTGGCAAACGCCAGCATGTCGGCTCCCTTCCGTCCGTGCGCCGCGGTCGGCGCGGCCAACCGCTTATACACGCCCGCGCCGCCGAGAGAAAGCCCTCGCGCTCATCGCGGCGCCGCGTCGGGTCGCGTCCGGACGTCGAAGTACGGCGTCACGCCGTGCCAGCCGCCCCGCGCGACGATCGTCAGCGGACGTTCCAGCAGCCGCCGGCGCTGCTCGATGCTGACGGGCACCGAGGCGCGGAAGACGCTGGCGGCCGCGCCCCCAGCCGCCCCGGCGCGCAGCACGATCTCCAGCTCCCTGGCGGCGATCCGCACGGTGGCGCCGAGCCTCTGGCCCCCCGCGGCCATCGCCTCGCGGAACGCGCCTGGCAGCTCGAAGGTCTTCCTGCCCATGCCCAGCTCCGCCCCGTCCACCACGAGCGTCCGCTGGCGGTCGATGAGGACTCTCAGAAACGTCGCGCCCTCGGCGCTGTTCTCATCCTCGACCAGGCCCAGGCCGATGCCGGCCACGCCGCGCCCGGCGTTGCGCGAGAAGTCGATGACGGCCCCGACGGTCGGGGCGTCGGTGCCGCGGGCGACCGGCCCTACCAGCGCCGGCACCGGCCCCAGCGGGTAGTCCATCCGCCACGGCGCGGCGTCGGGCTTGCGCCCCGGCTGCAGGAGCACGTCGGTGCGGCTGAGCTTGCCGCCCTCGGCGAAGCCGTACGACCACAGCGTCTCGCCGTCCTGCTCCCAGCCCCACACGGCATAGTGGAACGTGTTGCTGAGCGTCGCCAGCCAGCGGGCGAACTGCTCGTCGAGGCCCTCCCACGGGCCGAGGTGCCGGGGCAGCAGCGCGACGGCCCTGGCGGCCCGGCCCTTCGGCAGGGCCATCGCCTCGTCGCGCCAGGCGTTGAACTTCCGCCGGCGCTCGGCGTCGGCCAGGAAGAAATGCACCAGCAGGAAGTTGCCCCCGCGCGTGCCCTTGCCCTGCTCGGCGAGCTGGCGGGCCGTCAGCGGGCGGCGGCGCAACTCGGCCAGGCCCTCGTCGAGGTAGT
>Ga0172364_10001818_pt1 | contig 16687 bp, 14 predicted proteins | sample LakKivSesite10cm_FD_114545 | JGI IMG/M metagenome (GOLD analysis project Ga0172364, IMG submission 114545) | Sediment microbial communities from Lake Kivu, Rwanda - Sediment site 10cm | ecosystem: Environmental > Aquatic > Freshwater > Lake > Sediment | place: Rwanda: Western Province, Lake... | reverse complement strand
TCCCTGGTCCCTGACTACTGTCTCCTGACTCCCGACTACTGATTGCCGTCCACCGTCTGCTACAATCTAGCGTGACGGAAAGAGGATAACATGCTTACTATCAGCGGCGTCTCCAAGTCATATGACGACCATGAGCTCTTCAGCGAGGTCAGCTTCACCGTTGGCATGAGCGACCGCATTGCGGTCATCGGCCGGAACGGCACGGGGAAGACCACCCTTTTCGAAATCATAGCCGGCAACATCGTCCCGGATTCGGGAAGCGTGTCCGTGCGACGCAACACTGCTGTCGGCTATCTTCGTCAGGATGTCCAACCATCAGGGCAAGAGAGTCTGCTGGAATATGTGTCCGGGTCGTCCGAGCCAGTCAGGGACCTTGCGCATAAGATCGCGCTGGTGCAGGAAGACCTGGCCGAGGAACGGGACGAAGAGACCGTGAACGGCCTGTTGAGGAAGCTGGGAGAGCTACAGTCGCTCTATGAGGCCAGGGGCGGCTATAGCTCCGAACACGAGGCCAAGATCATCCTGGGTGGTATGGGTTTCGCCCCGTCGGATTTCCAGCGTCCGCTATCTGAATTCAGCGGCGGCTGGCGGACACGTATTGAACTCACCAGGCTTCTCTTCCTCAGTCCCGACGTCTTGCTGCTGGACGAGCCCACGAACTACCTTGACCTGGAGACGCAGCGCTGGTTCGAGACCTATCTGAAACGCTATCGCGGTGCTGTCTTGCTGGCGTCACATGACCGGGCCTTTCTTAACAACGTTGTCAGCAAGGTCATAGCTATTGAGGATGAGGCCGTCATCTTCCACCATGGAGACTATGACAGCTACGTTCTTGCCCGCGAGAAGGATATCGAGACTCGCAAGGCGGCAGCCCGGCGACAGGACGCAGAAATCAAGCGACAAATGCGTTTTATCGAGCGCTTTCGGGCCAAGAACACCAAGGCTTCTCAGGTGCAAAGCCGTATCAAGCAGCTGGATAAGATTGAGCGGATCACAGTCCCGCGGGTGATGAAGAAGATACAATTCAACTTCAGAGAGCCCGCACGCAGCGGCCGCGTCGTAGTCGAGCTCAAGCACGTTGCCAAGTCGTACGGCCAGCATGTCGTATACCGGGACCTCAGCATAATGCTGGAGCGCGGAGATCGGGCCGCTCTGGTAGGCGTCAATGGGGCCGGCAAGACAACCCTTCTGCGCATGCTGGCCGGCGTTCTGCCCTTCGAACGAGGCGAGCGCGTGCTCGGGCACAATGTGACCACGGCATACTTCGCCCAGTACTATGTAGAATCTCTCAATCCCGAAAACAGCATCATTGAGGAGTTGCGGAGCGCGGCGCCCGACGAGCCGGAACAGCGCTTGCGCGGTCTGGCCGGCGCATTCCTGTTCAGCGGCGACGACGTAACCAAGAGGATATCGGTGCTCTCGGGTGGCGAGAAGACGCGCATTGCCATTGCCAGGATGCTGGTAAGGCCGGCCAATCTCCTTCTCATGGATGAACCAACCAATCACCTGGATATTGCCTCACGCGAGATCCTGACCGATGCCCTGGATGCTTACAAAGGGACTTTGTGCTTTATCACCCATGATCGGACCCTCATCCGGGAGATCGCCAACAAGATAATCCAGGTGCACGACGGCCAGATAACGGTCTTCCCGGGCAGTTACGATGACTATCTATGGCGCACCAGGTCGCCGGATGGACAAGCGGAGACTATGGAGACACAGCCGCGCATAGGGCAGCTACGCCAGACATCGACATCCGTGAGAGAACGCCAGCGCAAAGCACTCGAGGGCCAGTTACGGAACGAGCACTATGGGGCCATATCGCCGGTAAGGGCACGCACCGCCGAAATAGAGCGGGAGACGGCTGCGCAAACGGCGCGGATTGCAGAAATCGAAGCTATGATGGCTGACCCATCGCACTACAAGGACTCCGGAAACGTGATTGCCGTCAATCGCGAATATGCGGCGCTAAAGGACCAGGTTGCGAAGTTGACGGCCGAATGGGAGTACCTGGTGGGCGAGGCAGAGCGGATAGAAGCGGACTATCGCAAGAAATGGGAAGAACTGTTCACTGAGTCTAGTGGCCACTGACTCCGTTCGCTAGCCCCTGCCTTGTGTCTCCTGCTCCCTGAGCCCCGGGCCCTGACCCCTCGTCCGCAGGTGCCTATCGAGCGACAAAGTAATCGCAGATTCTCCCTCGCTTGGTGGGAGGGAGCTAAGGGGAGGGGTCTGCTGGTGCTATGATTAGGGCTAGAACGATCGACGGAGGCAGCAAATGATGATTGGAGCCATATCGGATACCCATGATAGGCTTGATGCGGTCAACAAAGCCATCGATTTCTTGAACTCCCAGGAGGTAACCGATGTCCTGCATGCCGGCGACCTGGTATCTCCGTTCGTGGTGCCGCTCTTCTCCAAACTGAAGGCAAAACTACACTACGTCTGGGGAAACAATGAAGGCGACCACGATTATATCAGAGTGAGGTTTGCCGATATTGGAGTAAGGCCTCTGGGTGATTTCGCCACGCTGCAATTGGGCGGGAAGAAGATTGCTTTGCTCCACGGCACACATCAGGAAGTTGTTGATTCGCTGGTCAAGTCCGGCGCTTATGACGTGGTTGTCCGCGGGCACAGTCACAGGGCGGAGATTTTTGAGGGCAAGGCTCTGCTGGTTAACCCCGGGGAGGTATGTGGTTATCTTAGCGGGCGTCAAACAGTTGCGCTGATTGACCTCGACAAAATGCACGCGCAGATAGTCGAGCTGTAATCAGCTGGTCATACGAAGATATGCTGTGCGCGTTGACAATTGCACGAGGGATGATTAGACTGAAACTGGCGCCCGTCGAGCAGCATTCCGTGGGATAGTCTGATGCACAAAAGGGCAAGGAAATTGCGGGTGGGAAGTGAAAGGAGGTGGCAATGATAAAAGGCATCATAGGGTTCAAGGTGTTGAATTACAAGGACCTGGAGCCCATATTGATGAAGCTCAGGTCGTATGCCATGCAGTATCCGGGCTACGTTGGCGCCGAGAACCTGGTCAGTGTGGAAGACCTCTCCGTCGTCATGATGATAACCACGTGGGAGACGATTGAGAGCTGGGGGACGTGGACGGAGTCAAGAGTAACGAAGGATTTGCTCCAGCAGGCCAAAGCGGTTGTGATGGGAGGGGCCAGATTGACGGCATACAATATCATGCCCACAAGAGAATGGCGCTGATGAGGCGTCATCGTTTGCCCCTGGAGGCCCGGCATTTTAGTCTGTCGCTCGGGCCCACGACTCCTCACCGCTGACTTCTGCCTACCAGTTTCTAAACTTGCTTACCGGCCCCGGAGATAGCCAGCAACTGCCTCGACGGTGGGAGGTTCCTATCCTAGACCTTTGTGGCGATTTCCTTGGCCCAGGCCCTGATGCCGTCCCAACCACGGGTATCGTAAACTCCTGGCCTTACTTCTTTGAATCCGGCCTCTTCTATTTTTGGCTTGAAGCTCGCCAGGGTTTTCCTGAACAAAAAGAACATCCGGCTAAAGTCCCAGACTCCTCCGAATATGACCATGGAGATGGGGTGGAGATTGTATTTCGCAGCTTTATCTTCCAGATATTGTTTCCTCGCCTTTTCAAGTTCCTCTGTCTTCTTTTCGTGCTCAAGTAACGCCTGAGCGCCGGAGGACACGAAAATGGCCACCTTCTTACTCGATAGCTCTTTCTGGAATTTTCCCAAGAATTTCTCAGCGGCGCCGGTCCACTTTCCCATCTGCATTCCGCTGCCCACGATGATCAGGTCATATTCTGAAACATCCTTGATCTTCTCTTTTCCGGCGTTCGCTACTTTAACATCCAGTCCTTGGCCTCGAAGCACTCTGGCAATCCCTTCCGAGGTGCCTTCGGTAGCCCCGTAACGGGTCCCGTACACAATAAGGACGTTCTTGGGCATTCCCACCTCCTCTTTGTTACGGCTCAGCAATTTGGAGTCTCGGAGACTTCATCCCTCGTTCTACTCTGAGCGAGTCAGTTTGTCGACAAGCCTTTGGCAGAGCACAGTCACGTCCTCCGTGGAAAGGTAGTCGGTTACAGTGCTGTCGAACACCATACTCGCGTTTGGGGCAAACTCATCGTCGCCGCGCCATAGTGCTATGACCACGGACACCCTGGGGAACGCCTTGACGCTTACGGCTACATCGCCGTAATTGACCCTGGACCCTCCCAACTTCCCGGCAGCCTCTGCCAACCGTTCCGGCTCTTTGCCAAAGCGGTCCAGGAGAGGCGTCAGGACTTCCCGTGAAAAGCTGCCGTGTTCAAAGCATCCTCCCGGCAGTTGTCTGAAACCGATCAGCTTGCCACTGGGGGGAGTGCCCCTGGCCGTAATGAGGTAATGAAGCATCAGTATCCTGTCCCTCAAATCAATGTCCTGGCAATGAGCGAGATTATCCTTCAACGAAATCTCCATGCCGGGAACAGCCATGACATACGATCGGTTGAGATATTCGATGGTCACCCTGTCGGGATCGATGTATTGCGCGCCACTCTTGACACACTGCTGCTTTATGTCCATGGCTGACAACTCCTCGCGGGCGAGTTCATAGGCAGGTTGAAGAGGTTGCTCCCCAGAAGTGCACAATGACCTGATTACCAGCCTTTGTTCGTATTTTCTTGACCGATCGGGCAAACTCGAAGTCCCCTGACAGCTCCAGCAACGGCTTTTCTTCCGGATCATGCCCCGCCCGGAACTGCTCGACCTGAACGATAGAGTGTAGCACCTCCGAACTTAGAGCGTCTACATGGATGGCTTGATGTGCAGTGAATGTCCGTGCAGTCCCGTCGAGGCCTGAGGCATCTCGACAGCAACATATGGTCTACTGCTCTGCGCTTCGCCGGATGGAGGCGATCTCCCTCAGGCGTTGTGTCTGGGTGAGCAGTTTCTTCCTCAACCTGACATTCTCGGGCGTCACCTCGACCAGTTCGTCCCGGTTGATGAAATCAATAGCTTGCTCCAGGCTCAGCCGCACGGCAGGAGTCAGCTTTACTGCAATGTCGGACGTAGAGGAGCGGATGTTGGTCTTCTTCTTTTCCTTGCACACGTTGATGGCTATGTCCCGGGGCCGCGGATTCATCCCCACTATCATGCCTTCGTAGACCTGCGTGCCCGGTTCGATGAAGGTGAGTCCCCGCCCCTGGGCATTGTTGAGCCCATAGGTAAGAGCTACGCCCTGCTCCGAAGCTACCAGCACTCCACTGCGGGTCGAGGGTATGTCCCCCTGCCAGGGTTCGTAGCCAAGAAAATTAGTATTCATGATGCCTTCGCCGCGCGTGGCAGTAAGAAAAGCGCTGCGGAAACCGATCAGTCCCTTGGTAGGTATATGGAATTCCAGGTGTACGTTGTCCTGACCGTCCTCGCGCATATCGGTGAGCTGGGCCTGCCTCTTGCTCAGCATCTCGGTCAGAATTCCAATGTACTCGTCTCTGGTATCAAGAGCCAGAGCCTCCACAGGCTCCAGGAGGTTGCCGTCAACCAGCTTGGTAATAGCTTCCGGTCGGGAGACTTCAAATTCGTAGCCCTCCCGGCGCATGGTCTCAATCAGGATAGCCAGGTGCAATTCTCCTCTGCCTTTCACCAGGAAGGCGTCGGGGCTGTCGGTATCCTGCACCCTGAGGCTGAGGTTGGTCTCCAGTTCCCGGTAGAGTCGTGCCCGCAGCTGGCGTGTGGTGCTGAAGCGCCCCTCGCGGCCGGCGAACGGCGAGGTGTTCACTCCGAAAGTCATCTCCACCGTTGGCTCTCCGACTTCTATGCGCGGCAGGGCTTCAGGCTGCTCTGGGCTGGCAATCGTGTCTCCTATGCTGACTTTTTCCACGCCGGCCACGGCCGCTATATCGCCCGCCCCGGCCTCCGCCACCTCCAGGCGTTTGAGGCCGAGATATGTAAGCACTTCGCTAATCTCATAATGACTGGAACTCCCGTCGGCAGTCAGACAGACCACGGGGTCGTGGGCAGCGACCTTGCCTCTCCAAATCCTACCGATGGCTATCTTGCCTTTGTGGCTGTCGTAGTCCAGGTTAGAAACCAGCATCTGAAACGGGCCGCTTTCAATCTGCGGTGGGGGTACTTCCTCCAGGATGCAGTCGAGGAGAGGGCCGATGTCCTTGCCGGCGGTGCCCATTTCTCTCGCCGCCGTGCCTTCCGTGGCGCTGGTATATACCACCGGGAAGTCAAGCTGGTCGGCACTCGTAGCTAGTTTCAGGAACAGGTCCTCGGTGAGCTTAAGCACCTCGGCTACCCGCGAATTCTGTCTGTCTATTTTATTGATAACCACAATGGGTCTCAGGCCCTTTTCCAGAGCCTGGCGGAGCACAAACTTGGTCTGGGGCATGGGACCTTCTATAGAGTCCACCAGAAGCAGACAGCCGTCAGCCATATTTATGACGCGCTCTACCTCACCGCTGAAATCGGCGTGCCCGGGCGTATCGATGATATTGATCTTCACTCCCCGGTACATCACAGCCGTGTTCTTGGCCATGATGGTAATACCCTTCTCACGCTCTAGAGCGTTCTGGTCCATTATCAACTCGCCCACGTTTTGGCCATCCCGGAAAACCTTGCTTTGTTTAAGCAGGGCATCTACCAGAGTGGTCTTGCCGTGGTCGACGTGGGCAATAATGGCTATATTTCTGATGTCGGTGCGATAATCCATAGATGCTGGCGAAATCCCTGTTTCTATCCGGTCCTGTTTATGGTCTGTACCTGTCACTGTGACTCTGTTGTCTTCCGACCCGTATTAGTGTAGCACCTCTGTCAGGAAGCGGCGAAAATAAACGTAGCTGCAGAGTTTCCGCATCCTGTAAACGCACACGGGCCGGTTGTCCCGGCCCGTGTGCGTCCGTGGTCCAACCGGCATTAGCCGGTCAGTCTCATTTTGCTGAGGTAACTGCTGTAGTATGCCAGCCTGCCATCGACAAGCGCGAAAGGCACTTCGGTGTCCTTGCCGCACCCGCCGTGTCTCACAGGAAACGTCTGGCGTGGGAGCCCGTAGCTGTTACCACGACTTCCGTGCCGCCCTGTCTTCCCTGCGTTCCGGCCGGAGGGACAGCGCCCGGGCTCATTAGCATAGCCCCTGGATTGAGAGAACTCATCTTCCTCAGCGTCGAAGCTGAAGTCAGTCTCGCAATCGGCACAGTGGATTGTCTTGTCGTGAGAATCCATTGGATGACCTCCTTTTTTTCAGTATTTAGTTAGAGTCACGGTCATCCAATACTTGATATGAATCTGCTAGAGTTCTAAGAAGCTTGTGATAACCTACACTTAAACCAGCCGCATATCATACACCATTGATTAAGTTTGTCAAGCCCCCCTGGCAATCGGTAGTGTATCATTTTGAAACGGCTCAAGAGAATGGTCCATTAGTGGGGCTTGACAAATTCCCGGGGGCATGCTAAATATTAAGTGATTTGGGAATTTAGTTATTTATTTGGTTTTTCTTTTTTGCCTAACCCCTCTAATTTGAGGGGTTTTTTGTTGCTACTCTAGATATTTGTATTCCTTCGCTTTGTCCTCATCAAGAACAACTTGCGTGGCTGTACCCTTCTTCCCTATTACGGCGAGGTCAACGTCCTTCTTTACCAAAACCCCCTCAGCTATCAAGCCGTAAATCGCATCACGTTTCTCCTTTGCCGTACCACTGATTGATTGACGTCGGGATTGACTCCATTGATCAATTGTACTAACGCTCCAAAACTTTAGTGGAGCACACCCTTTCTTGACCATCCACACAATCGTGGTCTTTAGTTTCTGCGCATCTACTGGTTCAGGTTTCTCAGCTTCTATATCGTCTTCCTTGCCAGCTGCTGTGACTAAATCAGCCCCTATAGCTCCCTTTACGCCACTTATAATCACTGTTTGCCCAAACCTATGCTTGAGTTGAGTTACCAACTTAATATAGTCGGCATCGCCCGTTACCAGGAGGAAAGTCTTTACTTTGTTAATACCGTCCGCATCGGCGGCTTCCAGAACGGCATCTAAGGCTAATATCATGTCTGCGGCATTTTTCACCCGCTCAGTTCCTTTCGGGTCGCCACCAGGACGTTTCAAACGTTTCACATTTACGTTTATTGCTTCAATTCCGGCGATATGAAGCTGCTGCTTTAGGTGTGGTGGATGTTCAGAGAAATCTGCATAGGCCCTCATTATCGAGGGCCGCCCATACTTCTTTGCCTTCTCGACGATGGATTGGAAATCTGGCTCTACTCCATAGAGATTTAATAGTGAATATCTTAGATTCTCAAAATCAATAAATACCGCGACTTCGTTTCTAGTTGCTTCTTGATTGGCCATTTGCAGCTCCTTTCACTCTAATTTAAGCATATCTGCCGGAGTAGCTAAAGTTATCTCAATACTCCCAGCCGTTTCAATCTCAAACTTTCTCTTCCTTGCTCCATCATCAAAGCCAGTTTGTGATACGAATATGAGTTTTTTGATAGGTTTGGGAACCAGTGGATGGAATTTGCTACTACTGAGAAGTTTATCAATTGTGTCATATTTAATCTGGAATGTTTTGACCTGTATGGGAGTCCCTTCGTGAGTAATACCGTCTACTCCCGCATCGGGGTGAGGCTTTGTAGCCTTGTAGAATTCATTTACCCAGTCCTCAAATTGTCTTGGATTCATCTCTAATACTTCCGTTAAGTCTCTGGAAACATATTTGGATTGATTAAACAGTTCATGACTACGATTTTTGATAACCGTAAAGGCAGTAGGTAGGTCCCCAGCTTTTCTTCCAGACGTATCAATATCAATACCAATGAACCTACGGTTTAGCTTGGATGCCACAATTACGGTAGTGCCACACCCGCAAAAGGGGTCAAGAACTAAATCGCCTTCATCACTTGATGCCTTAATGATGCGTTGGAGTAAGACTTCGGGTTTCTGTGTAGGATAGCCAACTCTTTCGCTTGCCATTGCGTTTATCATATCAAGGTCATTCCAAATATTCTCTATGGGTCTGCCTTTTAGTTCCCAGTCATATTGCTTGAATTCTGGATATTTGCTTCCGCTACTGAATCTTGCTTTGCCCTCTTGCATGAGCTTATCCAATCTCTCTTTTGAATATGTTGCCATGACATTCCATCTATATTTACCATCCTTGTCCTCATGTTTGAATCGAGCAAGGTAATCCTTGCTGTAGGATTGGTATTGAATATTGAATGTATATTCACGGCTCTTGGTGTAGAAGAATATGTTATCTGCATTCAAAGAGAATTTCTTTGCGATTGCCTTAACTGTATTAGTCCTGCGTCTCCAGATTATCTCGTTTCTAAAGTTGCTGTAACCGAATACCTCATCTAAAACCATCTTCAAGTAATGAGATGTTCTCCAATCACAGTGTAGGTACAGAGTTCCCGTCTTACTCAATGCCTTATGGCAAGCATCGAGCCTCTCCATCATATACCATAGATAGGAGGCAAAATCGGGACGCTTTACAGCAACGTGCCTTAGCCAATCTGGGGATTTCTCCCGCATTTCGTCAGCCTTCTCTGACCAGAACCTTCTGGAGTCCTCATAGGATACCTCCATAGCTTCTGGGCGCCATTTACCTTTCTGAATTTTGCCCGTGAAGAATGGCGGGTCTAGGTAAATGAGGTCAACGGAGTCGGGGGCTATATCGTGTCCCAATACGAATAGGCAATCGCCGTGATAAAACGTATTCATATCGGATATGTATTATTCTATCATATCATTCGGCCAGTTTAACGATTTCCTCAACAGTCCAAATGTGATTAGTCAATCCTGCTGCTATTGCCGGACCCTTGGGATAGGGATTACTCAGTGTCTTGTGAGACCGGGCGAAGTTATAGTGCATGAAGTAGAGAGCCAGGGCATACTCGTGGTTTTCCAGCTTCTTCGAGAAGGCGTTGGTTAATCTTGTGAACCGCCTCATACCCATTCTCATCGTAAGATTCTGGCGTTCCACGAAACTTGTTGAGATTGCCTCGTAGTCCGGCTTTCCTTGGACCGTCTGCCTGTGAGCGCTTATGCACTTGGCCGGACTATAATGTTTTTCGCCTTCAGGCTGTTTCCCATATAGCTTAACCAGCATCCCGTAGTCTATGTCCGCACCAAAGGCGTGTTCCATCGCTTCTAGATACATACTGTGTCCATCGGTGGTAAGTTGCACTCTGTTTGCCAGTCTGGTTTTCAAGCCACTAGCGAATGCAAAGGCACAACCGACATTCCTGAGCCCAACTAACCAGGCCGGGACCAGCTTTGTATCCGCATCTATGGCTGTAAAGGTCCACACATCACCATACCCAAACTCGCCGTAGTGTTCCTCCGGCACATTCTTATCCTTTGCGTAAACGAAGCTCCAAATCTCATCGCACTGTAGCTTCTTGCAGGTTAGGTTGTGCATGGCCTTATCCTGGTAGTCTAGACATGCTGCGCCAACTTCCCTGAGTAGCTTAACGACGGTGTTAATGGCCGTTCCGGTTATGCGAGCGGTACTCCTGATCGAGTTACCTTCGCAGAGGACTTTTATCACTTGTGTTTTGCGCTCTAGACTCAGCTTGTTCACTTTCCTACCCCCTTCTATTTGATAATATTCTACCACACCGCTCAAGCATTGTCAAGAGGGAAAGGGCGCAAAACCAATCAATTTGGGGGGAATCTTTGCTATTTGTTTTGATAGCCTTTGAGGATTTTTCTCACTTCCTCTATCGCGGCTTGAACTTCCTCATGCCTGGTACCAAGTGACGCACCGAAATAGATATTGCAGACCTCGTGTTCGTGCAACTTAAACAATTGGGCCAAGTCCGAGACTGAGTAGTCCATCTCATTGCTATATACGCCTATAATCTCCTCCAGAAGTTTCGGCCTTTCAATAGGAATATCCAACTCCACGGGCTCCCTCATCCTATAGCCTGCCTTGCCCATCTCAATCCATAACGTCTTGGCATGACGTGGCGTAACAGTGTTGATATCTTTGGCTCTCCTTAATAGTGCTGCCATTGACACCTTCCAATAAGGCTTCAACGTGGCTAATTTCTCCAGCGAAATATCGGCCAAGTAAGGCCTAATATCCTCCTCCGGCATCAAGAACTCGGCTGCGAACTCGTTGGCCTGCACCTCCATATATGGATTTGGGTTATCCTGATGCATAACGATATGTCCAAGTTCGTGGGCAAGCGAAAATCTAACCCGGTCCATTGGATAGCCCAAGTCTATAAAGAAGAGGGGGGGCATATTAGGCGGCCAGTAACTGACGGCATCAATAAGATTGCTCTCAAATCCCATCGGTATGATAATTCCCCGTGCCTCCTCTATGACTTTAACAACGCTCATCACAGGGCCTTTGGGCAATTTCCATGTACCTCTTACGGCACGAGCCACATCTGGCACATTCCCATCAAATTGAAACAGGTCGTAGGTCGGTATCTCAATATTCCCAATGTCCACGCCGGGCAATAAAGAGGCTAGGTTGAGTCGGCGTATCTCCATGCGGGCTTGGTTCTTGTCTGCTATTTTTGTTGAAACCTTATAACGCCTTCTGTGAAATAACTCGTTGATGCCTGGGCCGTATATTCTTTGCCCGTTTTGAAAGAACGACACTGGATAATCCAAAAGCTCAGCGATCCTTAACAATTGTTCCTGCGGGGCCTCTTTGAGCCCAGCCTCGACTTTGGATAGCCACCCAGGGGACACAAGGAGCAATTCTGCTAGGTCTCTCTGGCTGAGACCACGAGATTGACGTGCCAGCGTTAGCATTTGAGGATTGGTAGACTCTGAACTGTTCATAGGCGCACTCAAAGAGCCTGCGCTTTAACTTCCTTAGCAACTACCTTGCGAGTTTCAGGTGGGATGTTTGAGGGTGTGCTAGGTTTACTGACTGGCTCCGGAGGAGCGATGAAGTCAATCCTCCATTCCCATCTGTTCTGTTTACCTGATGGGCATACAATGTAAACAGCTTCAATGCCGGTCTTCAACCGGTTCGTTTGATAGCCGGCAATAAGATGTGTAATCGGGTCAACAAAACCAGGAAATTCCATCTGAAACGGGGAAGGCAGGGGTAATTGGCTATTGTACCTCCAAACGGCATCGGTCATTATATTAGCCGCCTTTCTCCTGCCATTAAGCTTCTTAAGTTTGATTTCGACTCGCTGTTTGATTAGCAAATGTGGTCTACCATTCCTCAACACGAAGGTAACATCTGGATGTTTCCCCATCAATTCCCTAGCACGGTAGATCATATGGTCATTGATAAAGCTGGCCTTTGCACTAGGACCACAAATAGCCCTTGATTTCTCTGTCACGTTTTCAGAGTAGTCTTTGAATCCTCCGTTGACGCTTTCCAGTATCAGGTACGCAAGGTTCGGGCCGATGGTTTCCTCTGCCTCTTCCGGGTTATCAATAGGATTGCTCATAGCACTATCTTACACCAACCGGCTGACCATGTCAAGAAAAAAGTTGACCAAATTGTTGACCTAGTCTGTCTTTCCCCACCTAGCCTCTGCGGCCTGCTTGGCTATTTTTCTCCTCTGTTCTGGGGTCAGCTTTGAGGCTCTAGCCTTACCGCCCTTTAGGCCACCCAACCTACCAAGTGCTACGGCGTGGGGATTCTTACCTTCAATCAACTCCGGCTCTGTTTGTTCTGGTCCCCGCTCGTTTTGTCCGGTGGCCTCTTGGACTACACGGAACGCCGTTACAGCAAAATCGTGTTCTCGCTTCTTTTTTCGAGGTTTCTTCTCCATGCTTCAACGATACTAAATCGGTCAAGCATTGTCAATGGCTGGAGATTTCAAAATGATACACTACCTGGCAATCTCTTGACGAAACCCGAGGTTCTAATACGTAGACTCCAAACTAACCCAAAGGCTCAGATTTAAGGCGCTAGATAATTCCGGGCATTCGGATTTTGAGCTTGATTTGGCATTTGGGGTTCGTCACTGTCGCGTCCCCCTCCTAAGGCCTGTCCTGAGCGCAGTCGAAGGATCAGAGGGGCTAGACTTGGCCGCCGTGCGACTTCGGCAGGCAGGGTAGTTATGAAAGGAGCCCCGATCAAATCGGGGCGACGTGGCAATCCCGGCGGGTGAATTCCGGTCTCGGATCTGTAATCTCTAGTCTCCAGTGTCCAATCACTGTCTCCGCATGCTGGTTCCTGACTTCTGACTCCGGACTACTGTTTATGAACGGCCTTGACACCACTTTCACTAAAATGTATTATTTCACCATGCGGTGAAATCGCCTTCAACATTGAAATCAGATGAAGGAACAGGAAATCGTAACCAGAATCAAAGATGAGCTCGAGCGGACTCTTCGTGAAATACCCTTCGTACAGGTGTGCCGTTCTGTAATGCAGGCGTCTCTGCCGGGCCTTCAGGTTGATCTACTGTTGGAGCTCAAGGTCCGGGACAGTTTTCAGAAACTGATAGTGGAGGTCAAATCCCCGGGAGAACCCAGGATAATAAGGGCCGCTATCCAGCAACTCAGAGAGTATCTGGACCGTACGGAAGACGCCTACCCTGTTGTAGCGGCACCCTACATCAGCGGCGATACCGCCCGCGTCTGCAGGCAGAATAGTGTGGGCTACATAGACCTGGCGGGAAACCTTTTCCTCAACTTCGATCAGGTATACGTTGAAAGAAGGAGTTACCCCAACCCTGCAATAGAGAAACGTCAGGCCCGTTCCATCTTCAGTCCCAAGTCGGCTCGCATTTTGCGGGTGATGCTGAGCAATCCCGGGCGCTCATGGCGGGTCCAGGAGTTAGCCAGGGAAGCCAGAGTGAGTCTGGGCCTGGCCTCCAGACTAAAGGAGCGCCTGCTTGACCTAGAGTATGCTTCCGAGCAAGAGAATGGCCTGGCTCTCAGCCGTCCCGGCGAGCTTCTCCAGGAATGGGCAAAGAGCTACTCCTTCCGAAAGAACGGTGTCTATGATTACTTCAGCCCGGATGAGATTAAGGACTTAGAACGCAACCTTTCGCAATATTGCCGGAGAGAAGATATTCCTTACGCATTGGCCCTCTTTTCCGGGGCTGCCCTGGTAGCGCCCTATATGCGTTACACGAGAGGATTCGCCTACGTCGACAGGGATATTCGAGAAGTCGCCGACTCGTTAGGATTAAAGCAGGTCTCCTCGGGACCCAACTTCAGTATACTGGAGCCGTATGATGAGGGCGTTTTCTATGGCAGCAGGGAAATCGACGGCATGAGAGTTGTCGGCGACGTACAGCTCTACCTCGATCTTGTCGGATTCAAAGGGCGTGGTGAGGAGTCCGCCGAATTCTTATTTGAACAGAGGATAAAACCGCGATGGTGAAGCAGAGCGACTATACCCCACCGGAAACCCAGGCCTGTCTATCTGTGCTGGTGGAGGTGATGACGGTCCTGGACAGATTTCGGGAAAACATCGTGATAGTGGGGGGAAATGTCCCGCCCCTTCTGATCAGGTCTGCCGGCGCAAAGCATCCCGGGACACTGGATATAGACCTGGCTATAGACAATAGACGCGTTTCCGACGAGGCCTGCCGGACAATCGTCGAGACCCTGAACGCCAGAGGTTATTATCAGCAAGAAGGTGAAGAGCCTTATATGTTCTACCGGGATGTTGAGGCCGAATCTGGGAACAAGGTCACCGTAAAGGTTGACCTGCTGGCCGGCGAGGACGATGGTGTGGGAAGTAGTCGTCAGCAGAAGACACAGGATGCTCAACCCAGAAAGACCAGAGGGTGTGATCTTGTTTTCACGAGTCCGGTGAAGACCAGGGTGAGGAGCAGGTTACCGGACGGTGCAACACGCGAAGTAACGGTCAAGGTATCTTCAATCGGCCCTTTCCTGGTGACGAAGGGGATGGCTTTGTGGGGCCGCATCAAAGAAAAGGATGCCTTTGATATCTACTACTGCTGCCGCCATTACCCCGGTGGTATAGCGGCCCTGGCGCGGGATATAAGGCCCCTCATGGACAATGAACTGGCCAGGGAAGGCTTTGGGAAGATCATGGACCGGTTCAGGCATATCAATGCTCTGGGGCCGACCGGAGTCGCCGACTTTCTCGAGTTACAGGACCCCGAAGAGCGCCTGCGGGTCCGCAGAGAAGCATTCGAACTTGTATACAGACTGATGGCAGACCTGGGCATCAAGCCTTTTTCGGAGTAGCAAGGGAGCGCATCGCAGAAATAGAGCAGGAGCTGTCGGGGAGCACAGCGCCAATGAAAGAAACCGAAGCTATCACAGGCTGACCCCTGGCCCCTCGCCCGGCCGTGCTTATCGGGCCGCAGAGGGAGATAGCAGTTGTATTGCCGAGCAGGCGAGAATATCAGCCAGATCTGGCTCAGTGCTGGGTAATACCGTCAACCGTGTTTGCCCAGCGGCTCCGGTATTTGTTCCAGCCTGCGAATATCACTGGCCAGGGATACACGTACGCTTTCGGCCACCTTGCGGAAATGGAATCCCTCAGCAGCAAGCGTCACCGATAGGGGGAAGGTTCTTGGTTTCTTCAATAGCGTCCAGGCCACCAGCCTCCAGTAATGCAGTCTCCCTTTTTCCTTGAAACCCAAAGCCCATGCCGACCTTGCCAATCCCATCAGATCGACAAGAGAAATCGCTGCTTTCCTTTGGTTATCAGGTCTATACTCGCCTAGAAAGGTTTTGATACGCTCGTAGTATTGCCGGGGGGCATAGATTGTGTCCACGACATGCTTATAGCCGGTGGCAAGTGCTTCGCGGCCCATTTTGGGGATGAAGTTGGTGGAACCGTCCGTGTTATCGCCCGAGCCCTTGGGCAGTATGCGGTTCTCCTTCTTCAGACGTTTGTATAATCTTGTCCCCGGAGGAGCCATCAGCACACCGACCATAGCCCAGACAATTCCGCTCTTCTGGATGAAGTCGATCTGGCTTTTGAAGATGGAAAGCGGGTCGCTGTCAAACCCAACGATGAATCCTCCGTGTACCTGCAAGCCGTGGTTCTGCATCTTCTTGATCGCCGCCAGCAAGTCACGCTTGTTATTCTGCAGCTTATTACACTCGACCAGGCTCTCTTCGTTAGGGCTTTCGATGCCCACGAATACCATATCGAATCCCGCGGCAGTCATCAGACGCATCAGCTCTTCATCATCGGCAAGATTTATGGATGCCTCCGTGAAAAACGAAAAGGGACGTTTCTTCTCTTCCATCCATTCGATTATCGCCGGCAGAATCTCCGACTTCAGCTTCCGTTTATTGCCGATGAAATTATCGTCGACGAAAAGTACACCGCCTCGCCATCCCATGTCGTATAACGAGTCCAGTTCCGCTATGACCTGGCCCTTGTCCTTGGTCCGTGGTCTGTGCCCGTTCAGTATGACGATGTCGCAGAATTCACAGTTGAAAGGACAGCCCCGAGAATACTGGATGCTCAGTGATAGGTATTTCTTCTTGTTGATGAGTGACCACAAAGGCACGGGAGTCTTCCTTATGTCCGGGAATTCTTCGGGTGTGTAGATATGCCGCGCACAGCCTTTCTCCAGGTCCTCCACAAGAAGCGGCAGTATGTCTTCAGCCTCACCGAATATAAGATGGTCTATGTCATCAAACCCCCAATCTTCATACCCGGGACTGAAAAAAGGACCACCGGCCACAATCTTGGTCCCCAGTTTTTTGCACCGGTCGATGACCTCTCTCGCCGAATCTTGCTGCGCCACCATGGCGCTGATGAACACGTAATCAGCCCACTCG
>Ga0172364_10001816_pt1 | contig 16695 bp, 17 predicted proteins | sample LakKivSesite10cm_FD_114545 | JGI IMG/M metagenome (GOLD analysis project Ga0172364, IMG submission 114545) | Sediment microbial communities from Lake Kivu, Rwanda - Sediment site 10cm | ecosystem: Environmental > Aquatic > Freshwater > Lake > Sediment | place: Rwanda: Western Province, Lake... | reverse complement strand
GGAAAACATCTTAAAAAGCATGTAACCCAAAAATCCAACAATTATAAGATAAAAAAATTGTTTGAATGTCAAAAAAACTATAATTTTTGCTTCCCTTTCAATAAATTGAGGGACAGAATACTGGCGCATAAAAATCTAAAAAATTCTAAATCCTAATATCTAAATCCTAAACAATATCTAAATTTCAATTCTCCAAATTCTAAACCGTTTGGGACATTGGGATTTGTAATTTGTTTAGAATTTAGAATTTTAGGATTTAGTGCTTATGATTTTACTCTATCGGTTCCCGATAGACATCAGCTTTTCCCGAAAGGGGCGGTTTTTCGGAAGGCAATGGTTCAACTTTTTTTCGGGGCAGAGGCTTTTCAATTTTTCTCTCTTTTTTATAAAGAATATTTAAACTGCCTCTAACCGACGAAAAAATTTGTCCATCAATCTCTCGAAAAATTTTAGTAGCTTTAATAGGGGGGAGTCCCCCTTCTTCTTTTAAAGCATCTAAAAGTTTGTCAGGGGATAATCCTCCCATTAAAACTTTTCCTATTTGAAAGCCAATTTTTTCTGTTTCTTCTTCTTTTTCTATTCCACAATCAAAACAGATTTTAGCTAATTTTAAAGGAAGTTCTTCAGAATAAAAAAGTTCTAAGAGGTCACGGGGAATTTCTTCTAAAATTTTTTTAACTGATTTTTCAATTGAAAAATTTTTTTTAGTCATATTTTTAACCGCCGATACCACTAACTTTTTCTGTTGCCGCCTTCATCACACTGCCTGCATTTTTTATTACATCAGGCGTAACTTTTAATGCTGCTTCTCCACCTTTTAATATTCCTTTTCCTATCGTAGCTGCTATTCCTAGTGCCACTGCCCCTGCTCCTGCTCCTGCTTCTGCTTTTGCTTCTGACGGTGGAAGAGGGGCACCAGTTGGGCCATAAAGTGTTGGGGTTGCTCCTTTTTCTCCTGTTGCTTTTTCTGTTGTTTTTCCTGCTGCCCCTCCTGCTGCCCCTCCTGCTGCCCCTCCTGCTGCCCCTCCCGTTTCTGCACCGGCTATTTTTGCCATCCCCCCTGCTGCCACTGATGCTATTCCTGCTCCTGCTGCCGCTATTCCACTGCTAATAGCGCTCGCTCCAACTAAACTACCTCCTCCACTTAAAAGTAAACCAACTAAAAGACACCCCAAAGGCAATATATATCTAAAAGGAGCAAGTATTGGATCTCCGCCCTCAATTGCTGCTCCGATTCCTCCTGGATCACCTTGCATAAAAACATTTGCCATATATACTGCCATAGCACCTAGCATTCCAAACAAACACCAACCAGTAAATTGATTAAGCCATTTTTCCCAAACCGGCCGAAGGAATCCAATAGGAATACAAGCTAAAGCAAAAGGTGAAAAAGTAATTAAAATTGGAATAGCTGCCCATCTCATAAGAAATATGAGACCATAAATAAAATAAACTGAGCCAGTAAAAAAATTCATAAAAATACAAGCCCCCCCCTTTACTAGAAACTCTATGGTATTTTTACCAACTAATCCATACCAAACAGCAATATTACTAATTTTGGGGTTCATAGTCATAGGCGCCGCAGCTAAAAATTTGTTTGTAATTTCATTAGTCACCCCCCAAATATCATAGAAAAGAGGCTTACTCGCACTAATCAAAGCAGCAACCAAAATTAAAGGAATTAATATTCTTTTAGCTTCGTATTCTGCAATTCTTAAAGCGGTTGCAATACCGCAAATTACAAAACCCAGGGCAATAATCATATAAGCAACACTTTGAACCATTTCATAAGCGCCCTGAGCTGCTGCTTCTATTTCGCTTACGTTAACCTGTCCTCCAACATAGACTGCCAAATAAAAAAAGTTTGCTGCAAAATCAAGAAAACCTTGCCCAATAGAGTTTACTACGGTCATTAGAGCGCTTAGGACAGCGTTTGCTATGTGGGTAGCTCCTGGTACGCTCAAAGCCGCTAATAGACCGATTCCTAATGCTGCTACAGCAATTATTCCTAGCGTGAGCGGTTCTATTCCTCTTTCTTCTTGAAAAGGAATTTCTTTAAGTTTTTCCTTCAAAAATTTTTTGATTTTTCTTAACATGCAAAATTTGTATTAAGTATTTTGTATTAAGTATTTTGTATAATTTTCTAAATTTGAGAATAATTTTTTATACAAGATACGATATACAAGATACAGGATTAAGTCATTTTAGCATATTTTTAAAATCTTGAACAAGTAACCACCAGTCTTTCAAAGATAAATTTTCAGCTCTTGAATTAAAATTCATTTTATTCTTTAAAAGTATTCTCTCGACCTTTTCTCTATTTAATTTTAACTCTTTTTCAAGATTTCGCAAAACCTTTTTTCTCGGATGGGAAAACCCCGCCTTAATGACTTTAAAAAACAAATTTTTGTTAACTTTCGCATTTTGTTTTTTAACTTTTAATTTGATTATGGCGCTATCTACTTTCGGTTTTGGCCAAAAAGAGTTTTTTGGAACAAAAGAAATTATTTCTGGTTTAGCATAAAACTGAACTGATACTGCCAATAAATTCATTTTTTTAGAGCTGCAAATTCTTTGGCTAACTTCTTTTTGAACCATTAAAATCATTTCTTTTGGTTGTCTCTCCGCTTCTAAAAATTTTCTAATAACCGGCGAGGTAAGATAATAAGGCAGATTAGCCACTACTTTGTATTTTGTATTTTGTATCTTGTATTTGGTATTTGGTACTTTTAATATGTCATCTTGAATAATTTCCACATTATCAAAGCCTTTCAAGTTCTCTTTTAGTATTTCTGTTATTTTAGTGTCTTTTTCTACGGCTATTACTTTTTTTACTCTTTTCGCTAACTCAATTGTTAAATTTCCAATTCCCGGTCCGATTTCCAAAGCAGTGTCATTTTTTAAAAGCTCGGCTGCTTTTATAATTTTTTTTAAAACAGAATTATCAATTAAAAAATTTTGCCCTAAATATTTTACAGGTCTAATTCTATATTTTTTGAATAAATTTTTAATAAAATTTTTAGAGAAAACCATTAATTCATTATAGCACAACAACAATTCCAGAGGTTGACTTTGTTAGAAATCTTTTGCAAATTCCCCTACAGGACTTGACTTGTTATTTTGAATATGGTTAAAATGAAATAGTATTATGAGTTCTCAAAGATTTAGGGTCTTTCATTTGTTTAAGACCCCTCTTTTTTTGGGGATAGCTTTTTGTCTTCTTTTTGGTTTTTACTTCCTTGTTTTCCAGAAAGGACAAATTTCTGAAAGTTCTTTTAATAAATTTAATAAAATTGACGACCTCTATTTGTCTGGTAAAGAAATTTTTAAAAGCGAACATCTTTCTTTAAATTTATTTCAAGGGAATACTTTAATAAGTTCCCCATTGCTTTTTCAAGTTTCGCCAAAAATTTACGGCGCTACCGGTTTAATAGAAGAAAGAGATGAGCCCATAGAATATATTGTTCGAGAAGAAGATAGTCTCTCAAGTATAGCAGAAAAATTTGGTATTTCTTTAAATACAATTTTATGGGCAAATAATTTAACAGAGAAATCAAAATTAAAACTCGGTCAAAGATTACTAATTTTACCGATTTCAGGAGTGATTCATATTGTTCAAGCTGGTGAAACTATCAGCCAAATTGCAGAAAAATATAAGTCTGGTTCTGAAAAAATTATTGAATTTAACGAACTTTCTGATGATGGGAAGATTTTTAAGGGAGATGTTTTGATTATTCCCGATGGTATAATGTCCCCAAAGAGCACCTATTTTGCCGAGGTTACTACTTTATCGGGTTCTTATTTCAGTTTTCCTACTCAAGGAATAATTACCCAGGGTCTTCATTGGTATAATGCTATAGATATTGCTAATAAGTGTGATACAACTCCCATTGTAGCAGCTGCTTCAGGGACTGTTGTAGAAGTTGGTTATAAAAGGGCAGAGGGTAATTTCATAAAAATTGAGCATTCTAATGGAATATATACCGTTTATTGCCATCTTTCAAAAATTTCTGTTAGTTCTGAAGAAAATGTCGGCAAAGGTCAATTAATTGGTATGATGGGAAATACCGGCAGAACTCATGGTCCCACTGGTTGCCATTTGCATTTTACAGTAATTGGAGCAACAAATCCTTTAGCAAAATATGGAGTAGGCACTGTAATTTCTTGGAAATAATTATTCGAAATTCGAAGTAAAATTATTATAAAAACAAAACCGCCTTTAGCGGTTTTTTAATTAGAAATTAGTAATTAGAAATTCCATTGCGAAGCAATGGTTTACGTTTCTTCTTTAACCCTATACATTAAAGCCTCAGCTACATTGTCAAAAGAAATATTTTCTAATTCGCCCAAATCAGCAATTGTTCGAGCTACTTTTAAAACCCGATGGTAACCCCGAGCTGATAATTTTCCTGAATTTACATATTTTTTTAAAAGGCTTTGAGATTTTTCGTCAATTTTGCAGCATTTTTCAATTTGAGGGATTTTCATTTCTGAATTTGTCAAAGTAATGAATTTTTTATCTGTTCCAAATCTTTCTTTTTGAAGAGTTCTGGCGATTTGTATTCTTTGTCTTATTTTTTCACTCAATTCTCCTAAATTTGGAGAAGTTAATTTTTCATACTTGATTTGGGGGACTTCAATAAAAATATCAATTCTATCCATTAATGGTCCTGATAATTTTCTTTTATAAGAAGAAATTTGAGCAGAAGTACAAGTGCAGGGAATTTCAGGATCGTTTAAGTGTCCACAAGGGCAAGGATTAGCTGCTGCTATCAAAGTAAAAGAGCAAGGAAAACTTGTTGAATGTTTTGCTCTTAAGATTGTAATTTTCCCCTCCTCAATAGGTTGTCTTAAACTTTCTAGAACATCTCGGTGGAATTCAGGAAATTCATCTAAAAATAAAACTCCCCGATGAGAAAGAGTAATTTCTCCTGGTCGAGGAGGATTTCCACCCCCAATTAGAGCTACTTCTGAGGAAATATGATGAGGGGTTCTAAAAGGTCTTAAGTTTATAAAAGGTTTCTCTGGAGATAAGAGTCCTGCTACACTATAAATTTTTGTAACCTCTAAAGCCTCTTCAAAAGTTAATTTTGGTAAAATTGTACAAACTGCTTTAGCTAATAAACTCTTTCCTGTTCCAGGAGGCCCTAACATCATTAAGTGATGGCCGCCGGCAGCTGAAATCTCCAAAGCTCTTTTGGCATATTCTTGACCTTTTATATAGCTAAGATCAATAGAGTAGTCGGGCTCTTTTAAGAAATCAGTCAAATCTGTTTTGAAAGAAGGAATTTTTTTTCTCCCTTCTAAATAATCAATAGTTTCTTTTAGAGATTCTACACCGATTACTTTTATATCTTTAATTATTGCTGCCTCTATAGCATTTTTTTGGGGTAAAATAATTTCTTCTATTTTTTCTTTTTTTGCCATTAAAACAATCGGCAGAATACCCTTTATTGGCTTTAACCTCCCATCCAAAGATAATTCGCCAAGAAAAATTTTATTTTCTGGATTAAATTCTGCCTGTTTATTTCCCAAAAGAAATCCTAAAGCAATTGGAAGGTCATATAAGGTACCCTCTTTTTTTAAAGAAGCTGGGGCTAAATTGACTAAAACTTTTAAAGCTTCTTTAGAAGGAGAGGAAAATTTTGAATTTTTGAGAGCAACTTCTACTCTTTCTTTTGCTTCCCGAACTTCTTTATCGGCAAGACCAACAATATTAAAAGAGCGGAGGCCAAAAGAAACATCAACCTCCACTTCAACAATTTGGGCATCGAGACCGGTTATAGCCGCTGAAAATATCTTAGAAGGCATTTTTAGCTATTCTTGGCATTTTTTGCAGAACCTTGCTTCTGGACAAATTTTTAATCTTTCAACTGATATTTTTTTCCCACATTTTTCACAAATTCCATATTCCGGGTAGCCGCGACGCGGGTGTTTTATTTTCTCTAAGGCTAAATTTATATCTTTTAATCTCAATTCAAGGGTGTGTTCAATTGGAAGCAAGCTCATATATTTTTCAACTTCTTGGGTTTCTTCATCCAATTTTCCACCATTGAATTTTGGATAGCTGGTATCCCAATCTCCTTTAGGTTTTATATCTTTTTTTGCAAAAGAAGATAATTCTTTTTCTAGAACCTCTTTCTCTTTTTCTAAATTTTTCTTAAAATTTTGTAAAATTTTTTTATCCATGTTTTAGAAGATGTTAATGCTTAACTTTTTATTTTATAAAAAGTTAAGCATATTACAGATTCTTACACCCCCTCTTTTCGATCGAAAAGAGGGGGTAAAGGTTTTCTAACAAAATTTTCTACGCCTAATAGCTTGAAAATTTTGAGAAAGCCCTTTATTTCTCTCCCCATTCCCTCACTCTTTTTAAAAATTCCTCTCTTTCCCCTTTTTCTTTTTCTGGAATTTCAAAAAATTTTTTCTTTGCCCTTTCTGATAATATTTTTGACAAACCCCTTTTTTTAACTCTTACTTCCTGCCACTCTTTTTCTCTAATTTCTTCCATTCTTTTTTGTCTTTCTTTTGCTTCTGCTAACTGTTCTGCTGTTTTTCTTTCGATTTGTGATTTTTTCTTTTCTTCTTCTCTTTGAACAATAAGACTATAATTTTTTTCTAATTGTGAATCAATTTCTTTTATTTTTTCTTGAATTTCATTTTTTGCCAAGGCTAATTTCTGTAATCTTTGATCAATATTTTCTAAATTTTCTTTTATTTCATTTATTTCAATTTCCTTTTTCCACCTTTTTGTTTCAATTTTCCTTCTTTTTTCGTCTAATTCCCATCTCTTTTTTTCCAACCCTCTTTTTTTCTCGGATACTTTAGTCTTTTTCTCTTCTTCTCCAATAAATTTTTCTTTAGCTTCAATCTCCTTCTCCTCTTCTAAAATTGGTTGAATTTCTTTTTCTAATTTCTCTTTTTTTTGTAATATAGCATTTTTTTCTAACAAAATTGGAGGTTCTTCTTTCAATTCTATTTTTTTTAAACCTTCTTTCAATTTTAATTTTTCGGCTTCGAGATAAAAAATTCTATTTTTTTCTTCTTCAGTAGCTTTGTCTTTAATTTTTTCAATCATTTCTATTTCTACTTCCCCTTTTACTAACTTTTTTATTAATTCCTTCTTTATTTGGGCGATTTCTTCTAATTTTTTTCTCTCTTCTTTCTCTTTTTCTAATTTTTCTAATTTTTCTCTTTCTACTTTTTCTTCTTCTATCGGTCTGGCTTTCATAATTTTTTCTTTTGTCTGCAAAGCTTCTTTTTCTCGAATTTCTCTAAGGTCTTTCCACATTGTTCTAATTTCAACCCTTTTTAGAAATTCTTTTAGTTCTTCTTGGTTATTATTTGGCATATAATTTTTTTTGTCGAGAATCTGGTTTAAACCCCGCCTCAATTGCTGATAAATTAATTCTTCCTAGTTCGTCAATAGATATTACTTTAACAGGAATAGTATCACCAATTTTTACAACATCATTTGGTGTTTTTATTCTATAAGGAGCAAGATTCGAAATATGAACCAATCCTGTTTGCCCTGGTAGTATTTCTACAAATGCTCCAAAGTCTAAAATCCTTTTCACTTTTCCCCGGAATACCTCTCCTACTGTGATTTCTTTAGTAATACTTTTTATCCAATCAATTGCTTTTTGAACAGATTCTTCTTTTCCAGCTGTAATATAGATTAGGCCAGAAGGTTGAATATCTATTGATAAAACTTCACATTTTTCAATAATTTCATTAATATTAGTTCCTTTTGGTCCTACTATTTCACCAATTTTTTCTGGATTTATTTGTATAGTTTTAATTTTAGGAGCAAAAGGCGAAAGTTTTTCTCTTGGTTTTTCTAAAATCTTTTTCATTTTTTCTAAAATTTCAAGCCTCGCTTGTTTTGCTGCTTCAATTGCATCTTTTAAAATTTTATCATTAATTCCTCTGATTTTGACATCCATTTGGATTGCAGTTATTCCTTTTTGAGTACCAGCAACCTTAAAATCCATATCTCCATAAGAATCTTCTGGTCCCTGAATATCAGTTAAGATCTTATATTTTTTTAAGTCATCAGTCACCAGACCTATTGAAATACCCGCTGCCGGTCTTTTTATTGGAATCCCTCCTTCCATTAGGGCTAAAGTTGCTGCACAGACTGAAGCCATAGAAGTTGAACCATTAGAAGATAAAATTTCTGAAACTATTCTTATAGAATATGGAAATTCTTCAAACTCGGGAATTATCGGAAAAAGAGCTTTTTCGGCTAAAGCACCATGACCAATTTCTCTCCTTCCCGGCCCTCTTAAGGGTTTTACTTCTCCAACCGAATAAGGAGGGAAATTATAATGGTGAATAAATCTTTTTTTTCCAATAAATTCCATTCCCTCCAATAATTTTACATCACCAGGTGCCCCCAAGGTTAAAATAGAAAGAGCTTTTGTTTCTCCCCGAGAAAAAAATCCCGAGCCGTGAGTTCTTAATAATACTCCTATTTCACACTTAATTTTGCGTATCTCTTTTAATTTTCTTCCATCAGGTCTTTTTTCATATTTGAGAATGTTTTCTCTGAAAATTCTCTCATATTCTTTTTCAAAGAAATCTAAACCTTGCCTTTCTTTTTTTTCACCCGGATAACTCTCTTCAATAAATTGAGAAAGTTCATTTTTGAGATTTGCTAAAATTTCAGTCCTTTTTTGACTTTCTTTTTCAAGAAAAACCTTCTCTAATTTGTTTTTTAAAAATTCTCTAACCCCCCTTTCAAATTCAATGTCAGGAACAATTTCGGGAAGAATAATTTTTCTTTTCCCAAATTTTTTTCTAAGATCTTCTTGGAATTTAATTAGAGTTTCAAAGAAATCTTCTCCAAAATTAGTGGCTTTTAAAATCTCATCTTCTGAAATTTCTTGAGTTTCAGCCTCAATCATATTTATTAAAAAATCAGAGTTCTGTTCCGATTCTCTAACTCCCACTAAAACTAAATCTAAATCAGTTTTTTCCCTTTCTGAATAAGTTGGATTTATGAGAAATTTATTTTTATTTCTCCCAACTCTAAGATGAGCCATTGGCCCTTGCCAGGGAATATCAGATAAATACAAAGCTAAAGAAGTAGCAAAAAGAGCTGGAATATCAGGGTCATTTTCGCCATCCCAAGAGAGGCAGGTTATTATTACTTGTATTTCCTTATTTAAAGATTTAGGAAAGAGAGGTCGGATAGCTCTATCAATTAATCTAGCTGTACAGATTGCTTCGTCAGAAGGCCTCAGTTCTCTCCGAGTGAACCTTGAACCCAAAATTTTCCCGGCAGCGTAATATTTTTCCTGATATTCGACAGTCAAGGGGAAAAATCCTAAATCGCTTTCCTTTTCCGACATTGTGCAAGTAGCCAAAACTTCGGTCTCTCCATAAGAGACCAGAATACTTCCGTTTGCTTGCAAAGCCCAATCTTTTATTTGAACCTTTAAAACTTTATCTGAAATTTTAATTTGAAAGGTGTTATTTAGTATATTTTCCATTATTTTTTTAATAAAAATTTTTCTAAACCCTTATCTAAATCATGAAACTCATCAGCCGTTTCTTTTAAATGAGAAGATGTGGTTTTGCCAAAGGCTATTATTTCTACTCTTTTCCCTTGATTTTTTAAGTATTCAACTAAAGGTATAAAATCTCCATCACCCGAACATAAAACAATGACATCAACCCCAGGAGCAGTCCTCACTGCATCAATCGTAATACCAACATCCCAATCAGCTTTTTTAGTCCCCCCCCAATATTCTTGAAGTTCTTTGATTCTTGTTTCAATCCCTAATTTCAGTAATGCTTCAAAAAAGGGTTTTTCTTCCCCTAATTTTGTCTTGACTACATAAGCAAAAGCCCGAATTAGTTTTCTATTTGAGATAGCTTGTTTCAGAATAGCGCCAAAATTTACTTTTCTTTTATATAAATTTTTTGCTGAGTAATAAAGATTTTGAACATCTATCAAAACTACTACCCTTTGCTCGTTTGGTTTTATTAACATTATTTTTTAAGCCCTATTTTTTTTAAAATAGTATTATACCTTTTAGTATTTTCTTTCTTTAAGTAATTTAATAATTTTTTTCTTTTCATTACCATTTTCAACAAACCCCTTTTTGAATGAAGGTCTTTAGAATGTTTTTTTAAATGCAAAATTAATCTTCTTATTTCTTCGCTTAATATTGCAATTTGAACCTCGGCTGAGCCACTATCAGTTTCATGAAGTTTATATTTTTTAATTATTTTTTCTTTTTCCTCTTGGGTTAGCATATTACTAATTTTCATTTTAACATACCTTTTAAAAAAAGAAAGTGCTAAAATTAAAGAAAATCTGCTACAGCCATACCTACCACCCGTTAATTTATTCGCTTCGCTCATAAATTAACAATACTTAAAGAATAATCATTTTAAAAATGAAATTTGATTTTTATAAATATCAGGCCTTAGGAAATGATTATATAGTCATAGACCCGAATTATTTTAAAATTTTACTATCAAAAGATTTAATTAAAAAAATTTGTGATAGAAATTTTGGGATAGGAGGAGATGGAATTTTATATGGGCCTTTCTGGACTAAACCTTCGCCTCCTTCTTTTCAGACAGGACCGCCAAAGAAAGGGGTGGGAGTAAAAATATTTAATCCCGATGGTTCAGAAGCTGAAAAAAGTGGAAATGGTATTAGGATTTTCGCCAAATATTTATTTGATCAAGGATATTTAAAGGAAGATTCATTTATTCTAGAGACACTGGGGGGAAAGGTTATGGTGTCAAGAAATAATCCTAAGGCAGAAAATTTTACAGTTTCAATGGGTAATTTAGTTTTTCAAAGCAATCTGATTCCGGTTAAGGGTTTAAAAAGAGAAGTTATCAATGAAAAATTAAAATTAGATGACAAAGTTTTTCGAATAAATTGTGTTTCAATTGGTAATCCTCATTGTGTGATAATTTGCGACAGAATTGATAAAGCCGAAGTCTTAAAATTTGGTCCAAAGATTGAAAGAAATAATCTGTTTCCAAATAAAATCAATGTTGAGTTTGTGAAAATTTTAGGCAGAAATAAAATTCAAATGGAGGTTTGGGAAGGAGGAGTAGGTTATACTTTGGCTTGTGGAACAGGTAGTTGTGCAGCAGCTGGAATGTGTTATAAATTAGGTCTATGTAATCAGAGAATAAAAGTTATAATGCCGGGAGGAATAATTGATATAGAAATATCAAAAGATTTCCAAGTTAAAATGACTGGTAATGTTTTTAGCGTGGCTAAAGGATATTTTAGCAAAGAATTTCTAATTTCTAATTCTTAATTTTAAATTTGTAAAGAAAAAATCGCCTTTCTGTTCTTTGATAAAGGCGATTTTTTGTGCCCCGCACAGGACTCGAACCTGTAACCTTGACCTTAAGAGGGTCCTGCTACTACCAATTGAGCTAGCGGGGCAATAAATTTATGTTTAACAAACCCCACCCGCCACCGCACTTACCAACTCTCTTGCCCCTAAAATAATTATTATACCAATTACAATATAAATTAAAGCTTGTTTTGCTTGGGCGTGAAGTGATGGGCTTGCTCCAGAAAACATAAATAATATTCCAGCTACTGCCATTGCAAAACCTCCTATAGCAGGAACAATATCGCTTTCGATGAAACTAACTATTGCACAGATTCTAGTTTCAAGCCCGCCAAGACCATTAGCTTTTATTAGAGTCGGTAAGAAAATCAAACTCAATAGAAGTGAAAGGGTAATAAAAAATATTTTTTTCATATAATTATAATACGAATACTACGAATTAAATGCGAATACCGCGAATTATGTAAAGAACCTTTATGCCCCTGGAAGGATTCGAGCCTTCACCTCAGGCTTCGAAGGCCTGCACGCTATCCATTACGCTACAGGGGCTTTTTTTGTTAAATTTATTTTAGCAAAAATAATTGAAAAAAACAAGTTTTAAGTTATACTTAAAATATGGCAAAATCAACGAAAAAAGTTGCTATTTTTGATTTAGATGGAACTTTAGTAAAAGCCCATCTCTGGTCAGGAATAGCAAAACATCATTTTAAAACAAAGGAGAATCGTCTCTCGGTTTTTTGGTATATAATTAGCCATATGGCTCAGCTCCCCTTTTGGAAAATAGGCTTAATATCTACAGAAAAATATTATCAAAGTTGGGGTAAAGATTTAGCCTGGATGACAAAAGGATTATCAAAAGTTCGAGTAAAAAACATTTTTAACTGGGTAGCTAATGAATACTTATTACCTAGTCTAAAAAAGGATGTTTTTGAAAGATTAAAGAATCATCAAAAACAAGGTTTTCTGACAATTTTAATTTCCGGCAGTTTTCAAGATATAGTGGAACTTATCGCTTCTCAGCTTAATATTGATTTTGCTATCGGGACAGAGCTGGAAATTGTTGATAATAGATTTACCGGAAAGATAATACCACCTCTTTGTTTTGGCAAAGCAAAAACCGAGAAATTAAAAAACCTTCTATCTAAAAGAAAATTACAAATAGATTTTAAAGAAAGTTTTGCTTATTCAGATGGGATTTTTGATTTATCAACATTAGAAATGGTGGGTAATCCAGTTGCAGTTGAACCCGATGAAAAATTATTAAAAATCGCAAAAGATAGAGGTTGGCTAATAATATGAAGAGTCGTAGTTAGCCACCTTTCAGATAGTTTTCCATGGCAAACTAATTAGAAACTCGGCAACCTGCCTCGGAGGACCGCTGAATTTTCCCACCGAGAAAATTCAGCTTATTTACTCGGCTCGCTCGTCGCCTTCGGCGACACCATGGCCGCTCGCCTCCGTATGTCCTCCTCACCAGGTTGCCTCGTTTCTCTATTATTTGTAATTCGTAGGGCTTATGCAAATACCAAAAGAAGTAAAAAATATTATCGAACAATTAAAAAAACGAGGATTTGAAGCATATATTGTTGGAGGTTGTGTTAGGGATTTTTTAAGGAATATCGAACCAGAAGATTGGGATATAGCAACCAATGCCAAGCCAAAAGAAATTCAAAAAATTTTTCCAAAAAGTTTTTATAAAAATAAATTTCTCACGGTAACTGTTCAAACAGAGAGTAGAAACCTTAAATTAAAAGAAATCGAAATTACCACCTATCGCTTAGAAGCAAAATATACTGATAAACGCCACCCTGACGAAGTTAAATTTGCCAAAACTTTACAAGAAGACCTATCAAGGCGGGATTTTACGATAAATGCTATGGCCTTAGAAATACAAAATACAAAATACAAACTACAAAATAATAAATTAAAATTCAAAATTATAGATTTATTTAATGGTCAGAAGGATTTAAAAAATAAGATTATTCGAGCTGTAGGAGATCCAAAGGAGCGTTTTTCAGAAGATGCTTTGAGAATGCTTAGAGCAGTAAGGTTTGTCACAACTTTAGATTTTCCCGAGGAAAGACCTCGGGAAATGACTTTAAATGGTGGCTGGAAAATTGAGCAAAAAACCGCTGAGGCCATTAAGCAAAACTCTTTTTGGATTGGAGCTATTTCAAAAGAAAGAATAAAAGACGAGTTGATGAAAATTATTATGACTAAATATGCTGCTTCAGGTATAGAATTGTTAAGAAGATTCGGTCTTTTAAAATATATTATTCCTGAAATTGAAGAAGGTTATAAAGTTACTCAAAACAAACATCATATTTATGAATGCTATGAGCATTATTTAAAATCTTTAGATTACGCCGCTAAAAGAGAATTTAATAAATATGTTAGATTGGCTGCATTTTTGCATGATATTGGAAAGCCAAGAGTGAAAAAAGGTGAAGGCCCTGATGCTACTTTTTATAATCACGAAATTGTGGGTACGAAAATGGTAATGGAAATTCTAAATCGTCTAAAATTTTCCAAAAAAGATATTGAGAAAATTGCCAAATTAGTCAGATATCATCTTTTTTATTATAATCCTGAGGAAGTTGGTGAAAGTTCTGTGAGAAGATTAATTCGAGAGGTTGGACCAGAAAATATGGAAGAACTTTTACAAGTAAGGATGTGTGACAGAATGGGGTCGGGTTGCCCTAAGGCCGAACCCTATAGACTTCGTCATTTGAGATATATTATAGAGAAGGTTTCTCGAGACCCAATTTCAGTTAGGAGTCTTAAGATTAATGGTCATAATGTAATGAAAATTTTGGAGATAGGACAAGGACCTAAGATAGGACAAATTTTAGATGTCCTATTAGGTTATGTCCTATTTGACCCTAAAAAAAATGAAAAAGAGTTTTTAGAGAAAGAAATTAAGAAATTAGGGAAGCTGTCAGAACAAAAGTTAAAAAAACTTGCCAGCGAGGCGAAAAAAGAAAGAGAAAAAATAGAGATTAAGAAAGATGAAATGACTAAAAAGAAATATTGGATAACGTAACGGGCTGTAGTGTAATAGTAGCACGAGTCCTTCGGGAGGATTTAGCCTGAGTGCAACCCTCAGCAGCCCGACTATATTATTGAAATTGATTATATTATGATAAACTATATATATTATGATAATTTATAATTTTCTTTGGCCTATTTTTTGTTATTTATTTTCTTCAATTCCCCAAGGTTATCTGATTGTAAAGAAATTTACAGGAAAAGATATTCGCCAGATTGGTAGAGAGAAATTAAGCGGTTCTAATATCATTCAAAATGTAGGTTTTTTACCGGGAATCATCTCGGGATTGTTAGATGTTTTAAAAGGAACTATAGCTGTTTATGGAGCAATAAAACTCAATTTATCCGCAGAATTTATAGCAATTTCAGGAATTTTAGCTCTTTGCGGTCAAATGTGGCCTATTTTCATGAAATTTTGGGGAGGAAGAGGGGGTTCAGTATGTATTGGGAGCTTAGTGGTTCTTTCACCGGAAATCCTTTTGATTTCTATTATTCCCTGGATTTTGCTAAGAATTCTCTGGAAAAAATACGGTTCTTCGATTGGAATGATTCTTTTAATAATAATTAGCACAATTTTAGGGTATTCTTATGGCTTGGAACCAGTTTTCTGGTTTTCTTTTCTCGCTTTTTTCTTAGTTCATTTGCAAAGAATTTTAGGTAAGCCCGGTTCGTGGTTTAAAATGAAAGATAAAAAAATAATTTTGTGGAGATTTCTCTTGGACAGGGACACAAAGGAGGTATAAATTTTCAATGACCAAATTTTCAGACAGTTTATAAATTGAAAATTGTAACATTCAATGAAAATTGAAAATTGAAAATTGTAAATTTTAATATGCCAATCCTCAACTTCATACTCTCTTGCCTTTACTTTTTCTTGCCTGCTTATTTTACTAATATGACCTCTTCTTTAATTAAAAAACACAGTTTTTTGAAATTTTTAGACAAACCTATTGATTCTGGAAAAGAATTCAAAGGACAGCCTATTTTAGGTTCTCACAAATCTTGGCGAGGGTTAATTTTTGGAATAGTAATCGGATTTTTAGTAGTATTCAGCCAAAAATTTCTTTATCAATTTCCAATAGTTCAAAAAATCTCTTTTCTTGATTATCAAAAAATTGATATCTATTTGTTTGGTTTTCTAATGTGTTTTGGAGCAATTTTTGGCGATCTTTTATTTGCTTTTATTAAAAGAAGGTTAAAATTAGAACCCGGGGCAAGATTTTTTCCATTTGACCAAATAAACTATGTAATCGGAGCAATGCTCTTTTTAATGCCTTATTTTTGGTTTTATTCTTACATTAAGGGTTTTAGTATCTGGTGGATGTGGATAACTCTCTTTATTTTAACTTTTTTTTTGCATATAATTGTTAATCGTTTAGGATATTTGTTAAACTTGCATAAACATAAGTGGTAAGGTAAAATAAAAACTATGGGAAATGAATTAATTCTAAAGTTTTGGGAAAAAATAGGTGAATATACTCCCCAAATTTTAGGAGCGATTTTACTTTTTATTTTGGGCTGGCTTGTTTCTAAGTGGGCAAGTCGGATAGTGACCGGCTTTTTGAAAAAAACTCGATTAAATCAGGCCTTAAAAAGATTAGGAGTAGAAGAGGTCTTAAGTAATATTGATGCAAGATTGAATGCTCCGAGGTTTTTTGGTGAATTAGTTAGGTGGTGTGTCTTTACTCTTTTTTTAATGGCTTGTTCAGAAATGTTAGGTTTGGTCCAATTTAGTCAGTTTCTGGCAGTAATCATAGGTTATTTCCCCAATATTTTTATTGCGGCAATAATTTTTATTATCGCTGCTTTTTTATCCGATTATTGTCAAAAAATTGTGGTTGGAACATTAAAGAAAGAAAGAATCACTTATTCCAGAGTTTTAGGAAAGGGATTATCTTTGTTGATTTGGATATTAGCTATTTTAGCTATTTTATATCAACTGAAAATAGTCCCTACTTTAATTTTAATGATGTTCATTGGAGTCACAGCTCTTATTGTTTTAGTCTTAGGAATTTCATTTGGTTTGGGTGGTAGGGATATAGCAGCTAAAATTTTGAAGGGGTTGGAAGATAAATTTAAATAATTAAATACAGGCCCACGAATGATATGCGAATCTGCAAGTTGCGAATGAAGCGCTATTCGCATAAGGTTCGCATTATTTTTTTAAAGCGTTTGCTCCAAAAATTCGAGGCATCAGCCGAAGAATTTTTGGCAAGCAAATCCCCACCTTTTCCCGTCTTCGACGGGCAAAAGATGGGGACCTCCTCTTTTTGCCCGAAGGGAAAAAGAGGATGGCCTTTACCCCCTC
>Ga0172364_10001815_pt1 | contig 16709 bp, 11 predicted proteins | sample LakKivSesite10cm_FD_114545 | JGI IMG/M metagenome (GOLD analysis project Ga0172364, IMG submission 114545) | Sediment microbial communities from Lake Kivu, Rwanda - Sediment site 10cm | ecosystem: Environmental > Aquatic > Freshwater > Lake > Sediment | place: Rwanda: Western Province, Lake... | reverse complement strand
GCTCACCGGCGAAGCATACTCCGACAGGCGAGGGCGGGGTGTCAGAAGCGCAGTGGTCGTGGCCTGCCTACCTATCGGTTGGCAGGCTGGGGAGAGTGGTATCATTCTCGTTCATGGCTCCACGCTTGTTCTTTTTTGCGATCTTCTCGGTTTGCCTAGGGGCCTGTGGACCGAAAAGCTCGAAACTCTCGGAAGCGGCTGATGCAGCAAGGGCCAGCGATGGCGTACCGGCCAGATGGCTCTGCCAAGGCCAGTTACCCCCAAGCCAAGCGATCGGCGGAATCCTCTGTCCCGACACCGACGTGATAATACGGTGCGATACGTGCGCGGACCTAGAGAACGATCCTAGATGCAGGTCGTTCTGCGCTTTGGAATCAGTTTGCTGGGGCTGTGACACAGGTGGCTGGACTCTAAGGAATTACGACTGTCCGATGTATTGCTGGGATCCCGAAGCAAACCAGCCCCAGGCCAGCGACGCGTCTACGGACGAAGGCTACGTGGTCGACGTGCCCGCGGTCGAAGTGCCCGCGGTCGAGGTGCCCGCGGTCGAAGTGCCAGAGACATTCTGAACGGTCAGCGACCGTTCCGCGGTCGAGGTGCCAGAGACCTCCTGAACGGTCAGCGACCGTTCGAGAACATCGAGCATGTCCACGGCAAGGGGCCGGTCACTCGCGGTGTATGCGTCGAACGGCTGGCCGTATCGACCGCGAACCGTGGCAACGTGGCGAGGCGATTTCTCTCGCGACAGAACGTACGGTCGGCGGTCCTCCACCTAGGCAGCGGTAGGGCCCTGCCATCGCCACAGCAACGGCACTGCTCCTCCGTCGTACCAAACCGGCACGGTAGAGACGCCGCAGGCGCCGGTTTGCACAACTGCGCCGGTCAAAACGAGAACGAGGCTGGCTTGGCAGGTAGCGAGTCTCCTAGGCTTGGGCTGCACGGATTGACATCCTGCAGCGGCGCAGCATGGATTGCAAGTCTGCCGGAGCGCGCTGGGATTCGGTAGGAGAGAAGGATCTCGTTGTCCCTCGCAGGCGGATCAAACCGAGAACGGTGAGGCGCGGGCCGCAACGAAGCTATCAGACAAGTTGCGGCCGCTACTGCTGCGCAAGGCGCGAGATGCGCACCGTCATATTGCCGTCGTTCTGGAATTCCAGCAGCGGCTGGCGAGCCCGCTCGGGCCAGATCTCGTGCGCGGGGACGGGCTTGCGCGTGGCGAGGTCGATGTGCTGGACGAGGTAGAGGTCGTAGAAGAGATGCCGGTCGTAGGCAGAGAGCAAGGCGGGGTCTTGCTTCGCTGATTCGAAGTCCAGGGCTCCGTACTCCATGATGGTGTAAAGCCCCGGGCGCTCCGTGACCACCAGGATGCGCTTCTCGTGGCGGCTCTCAAGAAAACGCCAGGTGGTGGCGGCCTCGCGGGTCAGGGTCAGCTCGTTCAGGATCCGATACTCGGAGGCCACCGGCAGGTAGACGGCGAAGATCGCGGCGGCCGCGACCACGCTGACCAGAGGTCGAAAGCGCTTGAGCACAAGGGTGAGGATGTAGGCGGCCGGAAATGCGAAGAAGGTGTCGAGGGCGATGACCAGGCGGGCGGCGGCGGGGTGCCAGGATCGCCCCCAGACGTAGGTGAAGACGATGGCAATCTGCATGACCATCCAGGCGATGACCATGACCGCGAACTTGAACTCCGAGGAGCGCCAATTGGCCGAGAGCAGGCGGCGATCCACCCAGCGCAGCCACAGGATGGAGCCCACGATACCGAGGGCGAGCACCACCGACGAGTGCGGGGGATGGAAGTCGAAGGGGGACAAGATCGGCTTGAGGTAGTCGCGCGCGTTGGCCAGGAAATTGCCGAAGCTGAAGGTGATGGCGCCGGGATCCTGCTCGGGCACGTTGCCGCGCAGGATCGACTGCCAGATGCGCGGCAGGATATACGCGGGGGTGAGCACGTAGATGACCGCATAGGGGCGAAGGTGGTCGAGCCGCACCAGGCGGAAGAGAAGCAGAAGCGCCACGACCGGCACGACGAACAAACCGGTCTCGTAGCGGATTTCCGCGAAGACGCACACATTCATCCACAAGACGGCCAGCTTCTCGGCCGAGGGCTCGCGGCAGTGATCGAGGAAGTTCTTGATGACGAGCAACGCGAAGAAGGCGGCGAAGAAGTCGAACCCGCCCGAACGGGCCGAGATCAGGGTGATGGGGTGGGCGACCACGAAGATGGCCGAGACCACCCCGAAGACCTCTCCGGCCAGGCTCTTGGCCAACCGGTAGGCCAGAAGCACGAAGATGGGCAGGATGATCAAGTTGAAAAGGAAAGCGTTCTTGAAGGTATAGCCGCGCACGATGTGAAGGAGGCTGACCAGGAAGGGGAACATGGCCGGCCGGCGGTCGATGACCACGCCCGAATCCCAGAAGTTGTCGTAGTAGTACTTGCCCGTGGTGGTGAAGGTGGCGGCCTTGATGGTGAAGAAGTTCTTCGAGGTGCCGACCAGGTTGGCCTCGTCGGCCAGGACGCGCAGGGCGGGATGGACGGCGAGGGCAGCGACGAGGGTCGCCAGGGCGGCGATGACGATGCCGGGCCAGTTCTCCTTGGCCCACGCGACGACCGCGGGCCAACCCAGGCCACGCGCTGCGTAGAAATGGACGCTCGCCCAGCACCCGACGGTGACCAGGAAGAAGTAGTAGGTGGTGTGGATGAAGAGCGGTTCTGCATATTCGCGGCGGGCAAGGCTGATCACGAGCAGGGTGGAAAGCAGGGTCGGCAGGACGACCAGCGCGATGTTCTTCGGGGTCCAGAAGGGTTTGTCCATGGTCGGGAATTCCGATAGGCAGGTGGGAGAATCCTATCACGGCTCCATCCGCCCCGACGCCTGGGGTGGGCCGGGAGGGGCGAAGCAGGGCCCAGGCGAGGTGGAGTCACCCGGTTGGGGACGCCGTGGACCGATGATGCTACGATTGAGGGGCCATGAAGCGGATCACCCTTCTTCCCGTTCCGGTTCTCATGTTCGCGGTTCTGGCCTCCGGCGTACGGCCGGCGTTGGCGCAGGTGGCGCCGGCATGCGGCGCAAGCGTCTGTATCACGCCTGCTCCTGGCCCCTACTTTGGAGACTTCGCCACCGCCCTCGGCCGAACGCCCGAGCAGCTCCAGCAAGATCTCATCACGAAAGTGGACGGCCTGTTTCAAGCCAGCAACGTCGGCCCGTTCTTGAAGGATTTTCAAAATGCGCAGAGTTTCTCTACCAAGGGCCTGGGTGTCGACTACGCCTCCGAGGCCACCCTGGTCGAGGCGGGTGCGACCCTCAGCTTCGCCAGCAACATCGATAAGGCCTACAAGTCGTCCGGCTCGTATAGCGATCCGCCCGTCAGCGGCGGCGGCGGCAATTTCTCGTTCATGGGCGGGGTAGGGCTCGGCCTCCTCGGAATCGACCCCGTGATGGTTTTCGGCAACTGGTTCAAGGGCAGCGCCAGCTTGGGACAGCTCGAGGGCAGCTACCACAACTGGGGCTTGCATGCTCAGATTCGGCTCTTCGGGCCCTCCCGTAAATCGTCGGCGGTCAAGTTCCTCGTGCGTTGGGGCGGCATCGCCATCACCAGCGGCGCCGACTACTCGCGCCTGAGCCTGAGCACGAGCAAGCAGGTTAGGTCGACCATCAACATCGCCTCCGCAATTCCCGGGGGGCTGAGCCAGCAGGTTGATTTCAAGAGCGATGTGAGTGGCACGCTCCGCTTCACGCTCGAGCAGACCACCTGGAGTATTCCTCTTGAGATCACCACCAGCCTTCGCCTGCTTTCGCTTGTCACGGTCTACGGCGGCATCGGCATGGATTGGCAGCTCGGGGGCGGCAGCGACATGCACATCCACATGGAGAATGCCGAGGTTAGGGACAAGGCCTCAGACACCCTCCTGGGAACGGTTTCGGTCAAGGCCCAAGGGCACGCCAGCCCCAGCCCGGCGCGGCTGCGGGAGATCGTCGGGGTCCAGCTCGGCCTCTTCGACGTGGTGAGGTTCTTCATGCAGGTCAACGTCTCGAGCTCGTCCCCCATGCTGGCCAGCCTGGCGGGCGGGTTGCGCTTGGCCTACTAGGCGCTCCGTCTTCGCGAGCCATCTCGATGCGCAGCCTGAGAGACCTCGGTGAAGCCATCGCCGGGGCTCTGACTGCGTGGTTCGGTTCCAAGGTCGTGCGTTGGGTGATGGTGGGGATGCTCTTCGCCTTGGGATGGACCTGGGTGGTGGCACGCTTCTACGGTCTCGACCGGAGCCCTCCCGGCTTCTTCATGGACGAAGCCGCCCCGGCGGTGCACGCCATGTGCCTGGCCGAGACCGGCAAAGACATGGATGGCAAGCCCTGGCCGCTCTATTCGAGCGCCGCGGGCGGCGGGCACCATCCTTTGACCCTGCACGCCTTCGCCATCCTGTGGACGGGCATCTTCGGCACCTCCAGGGCGGCTTTTCGCTCGGTGTCGGCCTTCTTCATCCTGCTGACCTCGATCGCCCTCTTCCTGTTGGCACGCGGTCTGGCCGCCATGATTCCCGGTCGCTCCGCGGAAGATAGCGAGGATGCGGCGGCACAGGTGTTCCCTTGGCTCGTGCTCTTGGCGGCGCTGCTCTCGCCCTGGAGCTTCCAGTTCTCGCGTGTGGCCTGGGAGGCGCCTTTGGCGCCCGCCTTCCTCATCTTGTCTCTGGTGGGGCTCCTGCGCCTTTGTCGCAGCGGGAAGCTGGCCATCGCGTGGGCGGTGTTCGCGGGCTTCTGCGCGGCCGCCTCGATGACTTCGTACCCGCCCTTGCGCCCGGTCGTGCCGTTGGTGCTTCTCACCGCGGGAACAGCCTTGCTCGCAGTCACCCGGGATTGGCCCGCACGCTGGAACTTCGCCAAGGGGCTTGGGCTCGCCGCGGCGGTGGCGGCCACCCTCCTGATCCCGACGATCGAGATGCTGTTCGCGGGGCAGATCAACGAGCGCATGAACAACGTGGCCATCTGGCGCCCGGATTGGGTGAAGGAGCATGCAGCCGGCCTGCCTCGCTGGGCCTTTCTCATCAAGGCGTTCCTCGACAACATCGCGGTCCATCTCCAGCCCTCCTACCTGTTTGTCCACGGGGACCCGAGCCTGCGCCACTCACCCCAGATCGCCGGGGAGCTGTCGCCGCTCGACCTGCTGGCCCTGCTCTTGGCCCTGGGGGCGATTCTCTTCGTCCTGGTCCGCCTGGTGCGCGGCCGCGTGCCGATAACGGTCGCGCCGGGAGGGGGTCTTTCGCCGTCCTCGCGCTGGCTGCTCGCGACGGCCCTGCTTTCCCTCCTTGGCGCTTTCTTCGGGCTGGTGCCTGCCGCCCTCACCTACGAGGCCCTGCCGCACGCCATGCGGTCGATAGGGGCGTGGCCCTTCGTGGCCCTGTTCACCGGCGCCGTCCTGGCCCTGGGCTGGAGCCACCGCCGCTGGGTGGCGCCCGTGCTGACGCTTTTCGCCCTTCTGCACACGCTTCGCTACCTGCCCAAGTACTACCGCGCCTATGACAAGGCCGAGAACCACTGGTTCATGCGCGAGATGACCGACACCCTGGCCGAGCAGCGCAAGCGGGGCAAGACGGTGGAGAAGATCATCGCCGAGCACCTCGCCTACTCCTATTCCTACGACGAGGTGCTGAAGTACTACCTCATGACCGAAGCCAACATGAAGTGCGATCAGGCTGCCGCGGCCCTGCGCGCCTACCAGGATCAGGAGAAGGGGAAATAGCCCTTGGGCCCCGCGCCACGGACATGCGGTGAGCTATCGCTTGGTGGTTGACAGGAGCCGATCTCGCTCCTACTCTTGGCCGCTCCCATCCCTCAGAAGGGCAACACGATGACCAAGGCCGAGCTTGTCGCCAGGATTGCAGGCCGCAAGGACCTCCCGCGAACCCTCTCCAAGAAGGCCTATGCACGCATCGTCGACGCCGTGTTCACGGAGGTGGGTGACTACTTCATTCGCGCCCGGCCGAGCGCTTCGAATCCGCCCCGCCTGAGCTACCCGGGGTTCGGAACCTTCACCAAACGCCGCCGCAACTCGCGCGTGGTCAGGAACCCGCAGACCGGCCAGCCCATCCCCATTCCATCGCAGTGCACGGTAGTCTTCGCTCCGGGACAGGATCTGCGCAACCTGATGAACCGGAACGGCGTGCGCGGCAGCTCGCGTGCCGCGTAGCAGGCCGCCGGCGACTCCGCTACGGGACGGGTCGGCGGTGCTCCTCGAAGGCGAGGAGTACGGCCTTGAGGCGAGCGAGGTTTGCTTTCTGGCTCGGGTCGCCGGCCAGGTCCTTCTGCTCCTTGGGGTCGGTGCGTAGGTCGTAGAGCTCGAAGCGACGTTCGGAAACCTTGTGCACGAGCTTTAGGCCCTGGTCCACGACGACGACCTGATGGTCCGGCGTCGCGGTGGAGGGGAGCAGCTCGGCGAAGACCGGGCGAGGCGGCAGGTGGCCGCCTTCGACGACAGGCAGAAGGCTCCGGCCGTGCAGATAGGGGGCGGGCTCGATGCCGAGAAGGTCAAGCAGCGTCGGCCCGAGGTCGACAAGCCCGACCTCGTCGTCGGAGACCACGGGCTTGCGACCCGGGACGGCGATGATGAGGGGCACGCGGAGCTGCTCTTCGGTCAGGTTCTGGCCATGGAAGTAGATCTTGTGCTCGCCCCAGGCCTCGCCGTGATCGCTGAAGGCGACGACGGCGGTGTTTTGCGCCAGGCCGGTCTCGTCGAGGGTCTGCAGGATCTTGCCGATCCACAGGTCATCGTAGGCGATCTCGTAGTCGTACTTCTCTTCCAGGCCCGGCAGCCCCGAAAGCGTGGTGGGGAACTCGGGATGAGGCATGTAGCTTGAATGGGGTTCGAACAGATGCGTCCACAGCACGAAGCGTTCCTTCTGGTTCGCGGCTCTTCTTAGACGTTCGATCACCCGCGGGACGATGCGCGGGGCGGCGATGTCCTTGTTCGAGTCCGCGATGGACTTGGCGCCTTCGTTCGACCACTCGGAAAAGCCCTTGGAAATGCCGCGGTCGGGGGTGAAGTAGAAGTGCGAGAAGATGCCGATGAGGCGCAGACCGGCCGCGGCCATGGGCTCGAAGAAGGTGTGGTTCGTGGGCAGAAGCGGCGAGTAGTTGAGGGTGCGCTTCTGCCAGGCGATCCGGGAGGGGTAGCGCGAGGTCACGATGGAGGGGAACGAACGCGGCGTGTTGGGGGCCTGGGCCCACACCCGCCGGAAGTAGGCGCCGCGCCGGGCGAGCCCATCCAGGTTGGGGGTGAGGCTCTTGCCGGGCGGGCGGCCGTAGCCGGCCACGCCGAGTCGGTCGGCGCGGACGGCGTCGACGCCGATGATGAGGAGGTTGCCGGCGAAAACATCGGCTCGCGCCGGGGCTGCCTTCTCGGGCTTGTCCGTCTGCGGAGTCGGCGCCTCGTTGTCGGCGTGGGTGGCGACCGGCGGCGCATCCCCGCCCTCGCAGTTCTGGTCGATGCCGTCGCCGGGGATGTCGTCCGCGCCGGGATAGACGTCGGCTCGCGCATCGTCGCAGTCGCCCCCGCCGAAGCGGGCCGAGTAGCCGTCGCCGTCGCCGTCGGTCGCCTTGCGCGCCAGCTTCAGGGCGAACTTGAGCCCGAGCCCGCCTTGGCCGATGGCCGCATAGGTAGGCGAGGCTTCGGGAACGCGGCTGCCGGCCGCCAGGGCGACGAGGACCGAGGCGGCGAGGGCGGAACGAATGATTCTTGCCGGCAACCTGGCGAGAAGGCGCTTGCCGAACCGGCTTCCATGCCAGAACCAGGCGTGCACGCTCCCCAGGGCGAGGGCGACGGCCAGGGCCAGGAGCGGACCCAAGTCGAGCACGCGCCAGTCGGCGCGCGAGAGCGCGGCCACCAGAGCAAGCAGGCCGAGTCCTGCCAAGGCCAGGGCCAGGAGCCCGGCGCGTCCGAGCTTGGCCGGTCGGGGCACAAGGCGCCGGGCGAGGCGGCTGCCCGGCTTCCAGACGGCGAGCAGGACGAGGGCCGCGGGCAGGGTCACGGCAAGGGCGATCCCGGCCGTGGCGATGGTGGCCAAGGTGCGGCTCTGCATGGCCGACACGAAACCGGCGTAGGCCGCCCCGGCGCAGAACGCGAGGACCACGCCGGCCACCGTGGTGCCGAGGAGCAGCCCGCACACCCGCGCGTCGAGGGCCTCGTCTTCACGGAGGGCGCGAAGGCCGCCCGGAATGCTGCCTTTGACCACGGCCACAGCCCAGCCGAGGATGGCCGCGAGAAGCAGGCCGGCGCATCCGTAGAGCCCGGCTGCGAGCAGGAGGACTTCCAGGGAGCGCGCGTGCTGGCCGCGAAGCACGACCAGCAGGGCGTCGAAAAGCCCCGCGCCGAAGAGGCCGGCAAAGGCGGAGAGGGCAGAAGGGGTGTGAAATCGGGAAGGGCGAATCTCGGTCATCGAATTCGGGTGGCAGACTAGCACGACCGGGCGCATGGCCGCGGCTCCGACCCCTTTGCGATTCGGAGCAGCGGGGTGCGCTGGGCGAGCCGGGTAGCTCCGCGGGCCTTCGGCCCGCACCTTTCTTGTGCTTTGGCCTCCCTGCGCACCGGAAGTGGGGCGGGCGAGTCGCCCGCGCTCCCAGGCCCGCCAGATTCCTGCCGCTACTTCGAATCCCGGGGCCACTGGAACCCCTTGACCGGAGCAACCGGACCGCGCAACCTCCCCGCTCGTGCAGTCGACCAACATCTGTGAAGCATCCCGTCGTTCTTTCCATCCGTTCCGACGGCCTCTCTTCGGCCTTCTGTGTCTGACCCTTTCGTGCGGCAAGCCCGCGGGCAAGACCGAGCCGCCCGGAACCAGCAGCGTGGTGGCAAGGGCCGAGGCCGCGGCCGCGGCGTTCGACCTTTCCGGCCACCGCTTGGCCTACGACCTTCTTGCCAACCGCGTGCACGCCATCCTCCACCGGGGCGGGCGCATGGTTCTTTCCGCCGGCACGGTAGATTTCTACAAGTTCGTCGACGGGGGCTGGAAGGGCTCCTGGATCCTGGGCCAGCGCGACGGCGAGCGCCGCGTGGCCTACGTCGCGGGCGTCTCTGCCTCCGTCGGATTTCCTGTCGATGCCGACGGCGACGGGGCAGCGGGGAAGTCCCTGTCCGACCTGCAGATGACCCTCGTGATGCGCGGGGTGGCGCCCCGCCAGCGCCTTTCGGTCTTCGTCAACGAGAAACCGGCTTCCACCATCGAGGTGGGTAACGAGCTTGCCGCCTACGACGTGACCCTGCCGGCGTCGGCCCTGTCGCTGGGAGAGAACCGGGTGCGCTTGACCTTCCGGAACGCCGCAGCCATCGCGGGCGGCAAGCGGGCGGCGGCGGCCATCGAGCGTATCGAGATCGGACCGGCCAGGGCGCTCGGGATCGATGCCGGGGCGACCGAAGAACGCGCGTTCCCCCAACCTGCTCCCGCCGGGTTTGCGGGCACGAAGAAGATGGCGCTCTCGATCCCGGAGGCGTCGCGCCTGTCGTACTACCTGCAGGTGCCGGCCAAGGCCAAGCTGGCGCTCTCCTATGCATCGGCCCAGCCCAAGGTCACGATCGAGGTGCGCGTGGCCGGCGATCGCGCGCAACCCGTCGTGCTCTTCCAAGGTCCCGCGGGACAGCATTTCACCGACGCCGCCTGGGATCTGGAGGCCTTTGCCGGCGAGGCCGTACGCATCGACCTGGTTTCCCGTGGCGGAGGGGTCGCGTGGGGCGATCCGCGCCTGATGGTTCCGGGGGCAGCGCCCGCGCCGCCGGCCAAGAAGACCTTCGACCGCATCTACGTTTGGATGATCGACACCCTGCGCGCCGACAAGGTGAGCGCCTACAACCCCAAGACCGACGTGCAGACGCCGAACTACGGTGCCTTCGCAGGCGACGCAACCCGTTTTGCCTGGTTGCAGGTGCCGGGAACGTGGTCTCTGCCCTCGCAGGCGTCTATGCTCACCGGCGTCTATCCGAGCGTGCACAAGGCGACCGAGCACGAATCGAAGATCTCGGCCCAGATCGCCTTCGCGCCCGAGATCCTCAAGAAGGCGGGCTTTCGCACCGCGCTCTTCTCGTCCAACGGCTATGTCTCGTCGAAGTGGGGCTTCGGCCGCGGCTTCGACGAGAACCGCAACTTCGTGCGCGAGAACCTGCCCAACGGGGCCGACTACCTGTGGGCCACGGCGAAGAAATGGATCCTGCCCGCCAAGGCCAAGCGCCAGTTCGTGTACCTGGCGGTGATCGAGCCGCACGTCATCTACAATCCCAAGAAGGAGTTCCTCAAGCTCTACTGGGACAAGCCCTATGGCGGCCCCATCAAGCCGGTGCTCACCGGGATTCAGCTCGGCAAGATCAAGCAGGGCACGCTCAAGGTCAACGACACCGACAAGGCCTACCTCGAGGCCCTGCACAACGCCGAGATCACCCAGAGCGACACCGTGTTCGGAACGTTCATCGAGGATCTCAAGGCCGCCGGGCTCTACGACACCTCGGCGGTCATCGTCATTTCGGATCACGGCGACGAATTCTGGGACCACGGCGACTGCGGCCATGCGCAAGGGCCGCACCAAGAGCTGGTGCACGTGCCTTTCATGATCCGCGCCCCCGGGCTTCTGCCCGCCGGGCGGGTGGTCCAAACCGATGTCGAGGCCATGGACCTCGCGCCCACGCTCCTCGACCTGGCCGGCATCGCCGCGCCGGATTCGATGCAGGGCCAGTCCGTGCTGCCCATCGTGTTCGACGAGACCGGGCAGGGGCCGGCGACCAGCATGACCCAGAACGGGACCACGGCGCGCGGGATCAAGTCCGGGCGCTACCGCTTGATCCACTCGGGAGCCAGGCGCATCGAGCTTTTCGACGAGATCGAGGACCCGCGCGAGCACGTCGACCTCTTTGCCAAGCGGCCCGTCGCCCTGCGCCAAATGCGCAACGTGCTCGCGCTTCAGGTCGGGTTCGAGAACCAGTGGAAGAAGCGGCTGTGGGGCTCGCCCGCGAACCCCGCCGAGGCGTTCTACGCGGCGAACGAGAAGTAAGGACCCGCTCGAAGATATCTGTGCGATTTGGACGGCCGATCCATCCCGGCTGGCGTCGTTGCTCGTCGTCGCAATACGTCGAGTATTCCTCCTCCTCGCGCCTCGCCAGCCGGGTGCCTCGACCGCTCAAATTCACACATCTATCTTCTCGCGGGTCCTAACCGGCTGCTATTGGCAGTAGCCGTACAGGTTCCGCTTGGCCTGGTCGAAGGGGCGGCAGGTCAGACCGCCGGGGCAGGCGGGCGAGGCCAATCTGCAGATCGGCCGGCAGGCCCCGGTGCCTGCTCCCGCATCCACCTGGACAGGAACGATGCAGCTCGTTCCTGAGGTGCAGTCGGAGTTCTGCGTGCAGGACGAGCCCACGGTGCCTGTTCCCGGGCAAGCACAGTCTGTGGTTTCGTCAGCGTAGACGAAGCAGCCGAGCCCGGAGGCGCAGCCCGTGGTGCCTGCGACGGCGGGGTCGCACGGCCGCGAGCAGGCCAAGAAGGGCGCACCAGTCCCGCAGGCGATGGGGACATTGCAGTAGGCGTCCGTCTCGTCGCACGCGGCATCGTCGTGATCGCAGAAGCGCAAGCAGGTCTTGACCGGGCAGCCGGCGGTAGAGAAATCGAAGCACTGCGAGCCGGGAGCACAATCGCTGTTGCTCGCGCACACTTCGCCCGGTTTCCCGCTGCCGGCCGGGTAGCAAATCCCTGCAGCAGGCATGCCCTGCTCACACACAAGCCCGCAGGTTGCGCCTGCCCCGCAAGTCGTCGCCGGCGCATAGGGGCTGCACAGAAGTCCCGCCAGCGAGACACGCACGGTCACGCTTACGACCCCCTCCTTGGCAAGGGTGGCGGCCGCCGAGCCCTTGCCGAGAGAGACACCCGAGCGGTCCCGGGGTTCGACCTCGAAGGTGGCATCCCCGCTGCGAGACGAGTCGAATTCGACGGAGAACGTGACGGCGTGTTTGTCGTCGAGGGTGAGGTTCGCAGTCGGTTGCCGGGGATACGAGAGCACATCCTGATCAGCCCCGCTGTGTACGACTACGCGGAACTGCGCCACGCCCGACACGCTACCTGACTCGGTCAGCACGGAAACCAGGGCGTAGGAGTGGTCGTTGCAGGCAGGCAGGGACAAGAGCAGCGCCGCCAGGGCCATCATCCGGGCGGCACGAAGGGAACAAACACGGAGGGCATGAGAGCCAGCGGGCGAGGCGCGTTGGCTCGCACAACCTCCGTGTCCGCTCTTCCCTCCGTTCTCTCTGTGGTTCCCCAGGGCAACGGTCATGGCTGGAACTCCTGGTTGCCGAGGTCGCTGGCCGGCGGTGCATTTCCTCGGCTGGAGACCACGATGAGGACCGCGGTCGCGGCTGCCGCCGCCCCCACGGCGGTCCAGAACCACCAGCGCGAAAAGATCGAGGCCTTGGCCGGCTCGGGCTCGGGAGTTGCGAGATCGAGCGCGGGACTGGGCGGCACCGGGGAAGGGGGAGTGGCCGGAAAAGCGGCCGGAGGGTTGGTCGGGATCGTCGTGGGGGCCGCTTGCGCCAGGGCGCCGGCCGACGCGTTGGCCCAAGCAACGGCCAAGACGACGACGCCTGCGAGGAGGCGAGAAGCGCGTCTCCTCCTACTTGACGGAGGTTCGCAGGCCGAAGCCGTGAGCGGAGTCATCTCGAACACTCAACTACCGCGCTTGCCCCGGTCGGGTCAACCCTGAGGGCCTTCGCGCCACGGGGCAAGATTCGGCGGTCTAGCCTGTCGACGGCCGAGCGTCGAGCGGGTAGTATGGTCGCGTTGGTCGCCGGCACTCGCGATATCATTGAGGAAGTCGAGCTCGGGCGCACGTTGCTGCTCCAGGGACACCTGGACACCGCCCAGAAGGTGCTGGTCAAGCTGTGCCAGGAGCAGCCCGAATGCTCCGAGGCCTTTCGCGTTCTCGCCATGGTGCTGTTCAAGCGCGGCGACGACCGCCGCGGCCAGCCTCTGCTCGAATACGCGGACGAGCTCGACGTGCAGCAGATCTTCGAGCCCACGTCCCCCGGCGAGGATGTCTTCTCCGACGCCAAGACCATGCAAACTCGGCGCAGGTCTTCCTCCGAGCTGCGCCGGCCGGATTCGCTCAAGTCGGCCGCGTCGCCCCCGCCGCCGGCCGCGCCCCACCCCTTTCCGCAGCCCGTCTTTCCGCCGTCGGGGCCACCCGTGCCGCTGCACCTGCAGCCGGCTCGTCGGCGCGGCGCCGTGCGCTTCTTCCTGCTTCTCCTCGGCGCGGGTGCTGCAGCCATGGCGGCGTACCACCTGCGGGACAGGATAAGGCCGCTAGGTTCGACCACGCGCGCCGACTTGGATCGTGCCTTGGCGTCAGGAAGCTTGGAGCTGCTCATGCGCGCGCGCGAGGGGGCCCGCATCGACCTCAGTGTGGCCGCGCCGGACCCGGACTCGCTCGTGCGTCTCGCCCTGGTCGACGCGCTCTTGGCCGGCGACTACGCGATTGGAGCCACGCAGGATGCCGAAGCCGCCTTGAGACGAGCTGCTGCCGCGCCTTCTCCGAATCACGACCGAGGTTCCCTGGCCGAGAGCGCGCGGGCGCTGCTCTTCCTGGCGGTCGGCAACCGTGCGGCTGCCAGGCAACATGCCGACGCGGCCATGGCGACCGCGGATGTGCCCGTGTGGGCCCTCCTGGCCTCGGCGAGGGCACGCAGCATTTCTGGCGACGCGGCCGGAGCCCAGCGCGACCTGGATCGCGCCATCGGCATGGGGCCCGAGATCGCCCCGGTGGTGGTGGACTGGGCCTTGGCCCGCTTCGACGGCGGAGATCCGGTGGCAGCGCGGCGGGTGCTGGCGACGCTGCTCTCGCAAGCGCAGGGCAATTCGCGCGCCCGCCTTGCGCTCGCCAAGGCCGAGCGGGCCCTGGGCGAGCCGGACTGGGTCAAGCATCTGAACCTTGCCTGTGGCGGCGACACCAAGATCTCGCGCCTCATCCGTTCCGAATGCGAGCTCGAGGGAGCCGTCCGCTCGCGCCTGGAGGGCGACCGCGCCGGGGCTTTGCGCAAGGCGCGGGAGGTGGCCCAGACCGCCGAGGAGCCACAAACGATCGCCGATGCCGCTCTGCTTATGGCCTCGCTCGGCGACATCGATGCCGGAGACGAGTTTCTCGCCCGCGCTCGCAAGCTCGCCGATCCCGCGATGGTGTCGCTTCTGTGGGCGGATTTCGCGATTCGCCTGGGGCGCGGCGAGGTCGTGCGGCCGTCGGGAGCACTCGAGCACCCGGCGGGCCCGGAGCGCGACCTCGTCGCCTTGCGCGCGGCCTATGCACAGGGGGGCGCAGCCGCCCTTGCCTTGGTGCTCAAGACGCTTCCGCCCGGCATCCGGGACATCGACGGAGACGTGCGCGCCTTTGCCGCCCTGGCCCGACCGGGCGGACCGTCCAAGCCGGAGCTCGCCAGCCTGGAGAAGCGTGGCGACAAAGGCAATTCGCTCGCCTCCTACGTCCTTGGCCTTGTGGCCATGGGGGCAAAAGACCACAAGCTGGCTTGGCGGCGGCTGGAAAAGGCCCTCGCCCTGCACGGCGACGCCTGCCGGGCCGCGCAGCTCTACGTCGATGCGGTAAAGCACATCAAACGCGGCGCGGCGGTCAGCAGGACGGGCCTACGCGCAATTCACGCCCGCAATGCAAAGTGCCCGTTGCCCGACATGTAGGGGTTGACCTTGTAGGCTGGGCAGGCTAAATCCGCGCATTCGATGCCTTCCTACGATACATCCGACATCCGCAAGGGACTCAAGGTCATGCTGGATGGCTCGCCCTACACCGTGGTCGAGTTCCAGTTCATCAAGCCCGGCAAGGGCGCGGCCTTCACGCGCACCAAGCTCAAGAACCTGCTTAACGGCGGCGTCATCGAACGCAACCTGCGCTCGGGCGAGAAGCTCGAGCCGGCCAACGTCGAGACCAGGCAGATGCAGTACCTTTACAAGGAAGGCGACTCCTTCGTGTTCATGGACACCAGCACCTACGACCAGGTGCACATCCCCCACGAGACCATCGGCGACGACTCGGACTTCATGCCCGAACAGATCGTCGTCGAGGTTTTGTTCTTCAACGAGCGCGCGGTGGGCGTTACCTTGCCCAACTTCATCGAGCAGCGGGTGGTCAAGACGGAGCCCGGCTTCCGCGGCGACACGGCCACGGGCGTGACCAAGCCGGCGCGCATCCCCACCGGCGCCACCGTCAACGTGCCCTTGTTCATCAACGAGGGCGACACCATCAGAATCGACACGCGCACCGGCCAGTACCTCGAGCGCGTGGGCCGCGCGTAGGGCGCGGAGCGGTTCGGAAGCCGAGTCCCCTTGGATTGCTCACCACAGATCACACAGAGCGTGGCTTCGCCCGCAACCGAAGAGGGCCGAAGGCCTCAGGCTGCAGGCTTGTGCTTGATCGGCCGAGAACGACAATCAGCTTCTCCACTGCGCGAAGGCTTCCGAGCAGCTCGGTGCTCTCGGGACCGCGCGTAGGAAGCGGCGTGTACCATGGATGAGGGGGAGCGGCTCGCGGCGAGGCGCCCCGCGCTTCTGGCACGGGCAAAGGCCCTGCGAGCCGTGCGCGCCTATTTCGAGGCTCAGGGATTTCTCGAGGTCGAAACCCCCACGCGGGTCTTCTCACCCGGCCAGGAAGTGCACCTCGACGCCATCCCGGCCGGCGACGGCCGCTTTCTGATTACCTCGCCGGAGTACCATATGAAACGGCTCCTGGCCGCCGGCTACGACCGCATCGTGCAGATCTGCCGCTGTTTCCGTAGGGGCGAAGAGGGGCAGCACCACCAGCCGGAATTCACCATGGTCGAGTGGTACCGCGCCCACGCGTCTATGGACGACCTGATGCGCGACTGCGAGGCGCTGGTCGAGGTCGCGGCCCGCGCTGTGGGGAGCTGGCCCGCGGTCGGCGTACCGGCGAGCCGCGCCGGCGGGGCGGAGGGCACGGCCCTACGGCTCGACGGGCCTTTCGCCCGGACCACGGTGCGCGGCCTTATGCGTGAGCATGCGGGCATCGAGGTCGGTGGCGGCGAGACCGCGGCCGAGATGCGCAGGCTGGCCGGCCAGGCGGGATCCAGAGTCGCCGACGACGCCGCTTGGGACGACGCTTTCTATCAGGTCTTTCTCGACCGCGTCGAGCCGCACCTGGGCCTCTCCCGCCCCACCTTCGTGCTCGACTGGCCGCGCCCGCTTGCCGCGCTAGCGCGGTGCAAGCCCGGCGATGATCTGACGGTGGAGCGCTTCGAGCTCTATGCGGGCGGACTGGAGCTGGCCAACGCCTTTGGCGAGCTCGTCGAGCCGGCCGAGCAGCGCGAGCGATTCGAGGCGGAGCTGGAAACGCGGAAAAGCCGGGGACAAGAGGTCTATCCCATCGACGAGAAGTTGCTGGCCGCGCTGCACCACCTGCCGCCAACCTCCGGCATCGCCTTGGGATTCGACCGCCTGCTCATGCTGGTGACGGGCGCCTCGACCATTCGTGATGTCATGGCCTTTGCCCATGACGAGGCGTAGCCGGGTCGGGATCGGCGAGCTTCGCTCGCTGCGCCCGGTCGCGGGAGCCGGGCTTTGCCCGGCGAAGCCAGAGCGCGGGAGGGTTTGGAAACCCTTTGAGGGTTCCCATGGTAACGCGTAGGCGGAGCCGGGCTTTGCCCGGCGAAGCCAGAGCGCGGGAGGGTTTGGGAACCCT
>Ga0172364_10001813_pt1 | contig 16723 bp, 17 predicted proteins | sample LakKivSesite10cm_FD_114545 | JGI IMG/M metagenome (GOLD analysis project Ga0172364, IMG submission 114545) | Sediment microbial communities from Lake Kivu, Rwanda - Sediment site 10cm | ecosystem: Environmental > Aquatic > Freshwater > Lake > Sediment | place: Rwanda: Western Province, Lake... | reverse complement strand
GAAGAGCAGCTCTCCGACATCGGCGTCGAGGGCGGCGTCGAAGGCGGCGTCGAAGGCGGCGTCGTCGGCGGCGTGCTCGGCGGCGTCGTCGGCGGTGTCCTCGGCGGCGTCGTCGGCGAGGTCGAAGCCCCGGTCCGGGCCATCGGCGACGTCAAGCCGCCGAAGCTCGTCCGGTCGGTCGATCCGACCTATCCCGAGATCGCCCGGCAGGCCCGGGTCGAGGGCGTGGTCATCGTCGAGGCGACGACGGACGTCTACGGCCGGGTCACGAGCGTCAAGGTCCTGCGGTCGATCCCGCTGCTCGACCAGGCGGCCATCGACGCGGTGCGCCAGTGGGTCTACGAGCCGATGATCATCAACGGCCGGCCCCGGCCCGTCGTCTTCACCGTCACGGTCCGGTTCCAGCTGAAGTAACCAAGTCAGTCAAATGGCTTTGGATATTTTACAGGAGGTTTAACCCATGCAATTCGGTTTACTCGAAATGTGGGCGGCCATGGGCGCCGTGGCCAAGACCGTCGCGATCATCCTGATCGGACTGTCCGTCATCACCATCTACATGTTCATCGAGCGGCTGCTCGTCTTCTCCCGGTCGAAGAAGAAATCCCGCGAAGTGGCCGAGAAGCTCGCCGGCCTGCTGAAGAGCGGCAACCTCAAGGACGCGCTGGCCCTGTCCTCCAAGAAGGACTATAAGGGCAGCCACCTGGCCCGCGTCACGTCCGCCGGCATCCAGTCCATCATCGAGGGCAAGGACGCCAAGCTCAGCATGGAAGAGCAGCTCGAGACCGCGGCGCGCGGCGGCGAGCGGGCCAAGACCCTCTTCAACCAGGAGCTCCGGCGCGGCCTGAGCATCCTGGCGACGATCGCCACCTCCGCCCCCTTCATCGGGCTGTTCGGGACGATCTTCGGCATCATCAACGCCTTCCGCGGCATGCAGCTGACCGGCTCGGGCGGCATCGGCGCCGTCGCCGGCGGCATCGCCGAGGCCCTGGTCACCACGGCCGTCGGCATCGGCGTCGCGGTCCTGGCCCTCTGGGTCTTCAACACGCTGAACAGCCGGATCGAGGTCTTCGACGCCGAGATGGACAACACCAATTCTCAGGTCGTCGACTTCTTCCTGAAGACCGGCGAATCCCGCTAAGGACAGCGTGTCCGGCCCGTCCGCAGGGCCGGATTGAGAGAGAGGCTTATTATGGGATTCTCAGTTTCGACGGGCGGCAAAGAGACCGTCAGGTCCGAACCCAATGTCGTCCCTCTTTGTGACGTCCTGCTCGTCCTTCTGATCATCTTCATGATCGTCACGCCCCTCATCCAGAAGGGCGTCGATGTCAAGCTGCCGAACGCCCAGTTCACCGTCAGCATGCCGGAGAACCCGGACGTCGTCCTGGCCATCAAGAAGGACGTGCGCGACCCCAAGGGTTTCCTCCTTTACGTCAACCAGGACAAGGTGACGATGGAGACCTTGCAGAACGCGCTCGAAGAGGCCTTTCTGACCGTGGCCGACAAGAAGCTCTACCTCAAGGCGGATCAGGAACTCGAGTACGGCAACATCGTGGACCTCATCGACATCATCCGCGGGGCGGGCATCGAGATCGTCGGCATCATCACGGAGAAGAAGACCGAAAAGGGCGACTGAGCGCGCGGCTCAGGCTCCGTCGACCTTCGCACCTGAACGCGAACGGACGCGGGGGCGGAAAGCGAGCGATCGCTTCCCGCCCCCGCTTTTTTTATGGGGTCATACCTACCTTTTGCACTTCTCGCATCTCAGCGCCGTGTTGGTTCTTCTCCCCTTCCCGGGACTTGCTCTCGCGGCGGTGATGGAATTTGCCTCGAAGATCCCCGTAGCGGAGGGGGGCCCGCGGAGCGGGGGAACCGTCGGGACTGGTGCCCAGGGGGTCCGGGGAGTGAGAGGCAAATCCCGAGCAAAGCCGGAGAGAGGGACTTCCCGGGATGGGGAGAAGAACCTCTTATTTTGAGGAAGCGAGCTTGAGGACCTCGGCGATGAGCTCGTCGGCCATGCGCGAGGCAGCGACCTTCCGTAGGACCTTCCCCCCCTTGAAGATCACCCCGCTCCCCCGGCCGCAGGCCAGGCCGAGGTCCGCTTCCTTGGCTTCCCCAGGCCCGTTGACGGTGCAGCCCATGACGGCGACCGTCAGCGGCGCGCGCAGCCCCAGGACCGCCTTCTCGACCCGCGCGGCGACCGGCGGGAGATCGACCTCGCACCGGCCGCAGGTCGGGCACGAGACGAACGTCGCGCCCCGCGACCGAAGCCCCAGGGCCTGGAGGATCTGCCAGGCCACAAAGACCTCGCGCTCGGCCGGGGCGGTCAGGGAGACCCGGATCGTGTCGGCCAGGCCCTCGGCCAGGAGGACGCCGAGCCCGACGGAGGACTTGACGCTCCCGGCGAGCAGCCGCCCGGCCTCGGTGATCCCGGCGTGGAACGGGTAATCGACCTTCTCCGCCAGGAGCCGGTAGGCCTCGACCGTCCGGGCGACGTCGGAGGCCTTGAGCGAGATCTTGATCAGCCGGAAATCGAGCCCCTCGAGGAGGCGGACGTGCCGGAGGGCGCTCTCGACCATGGCTGCCGCCGTGGCCCCGCCGGCCCGGGCCAGGAGGTCCTTCTCGAGCGACCCGGAATTGACGCCGATGCGGATGGGCACCCGCCCCGCCGCCGCGGCCCGGACGACCTCGCGGACCTTGGCCGGAGCGCCGATGTTGCCGGGGTTGAGCCGCAGGCCGTCGACGCCGGCGTCGATCGCGGCCAGGGCCAGGCGATGGTCGAAGTGGATGTCGGCGATGAGCGGCACCGGGGAGCGGCGCCTGATGGGCGCCAGGGCCGAGGCCGCGGCCCCGTCGGGCACGGCCAGGCGGACGATCTCCGCCCCGGCCCGGGCCAGCCGGCGGACCTCGGCCGCGGTCGCCCGGGCGTCCCGGGTGTCGGTCTTGGTCATGGCCTGGACGGCGATCGGCGCTCCGCCGCCGACCGGCACCCCCCCCACGGCGATCGGACGCGTCACGCGGCGCGGGAACAGCATGCGGTCCTCCCTCGCTCAGCCTGGATTATTCACGCAAACGTTCTCATGAATAGCCCAGGCTAGAACGGACTCAGGCTGCGCCAGCCGTTGGGCAGCATCTTGACGAAGTCGTTGACGAGGACGAAGGCGATCAGAAAGGCGAAGATGACGAACCCGATCGATATCCAGACCTGGCGGGCCTTGGGCCCGAGGTCGCGGCGGAAGATGGCCTCGACGATGAGGACGAAGATCTGGCCGCCGTCGAAGACGGGGATCGGGAACAGGTTCAGGACGCCGAGCTGGAGGCTGATGACCGCGATCCAGCCGAGGAGCGTCTGCCAGCCCATGCGGAAGGCCGTGTAGGAGAAGTTGGCGATGGCCAGCGGACCGCCGAGCTGGCTCGTCGGGGTCTCGCCCGTGAACAGCCCCCGGATGAAGCGGATGACCAGGAAGACGTTGCTCAGGTTCTCGTCGACCGACCGGCCGACAGCCGTGAAGAAGCCGTACTTTTTGACCACCGACTTGGCGGCCTGCTGGATGCCGATCCGCCCGACCCCGCCCTCGAGGCGCGGCGTGACCGGCACCGTGAGCGTCCGGCCGCCCCGCTCGATCTCGAAGAGGAGCTCCTTCCCCGGGCTCTTTTGGATCGTCTCGAGGAACTGGTAGAAATAGATCGGCCGGCCGTCGATGGCCCGGATGATGTCCCCGCGCTCGAGCCCGGCCTTCTCCGCCGGCGAGCCGCCGAAGACCATCTCGACCTGGGTCGGGATCTTGGCCTGGAACCCGGCGTAGCCCATGTCGTACTTGGTGACGGATCCGGTCTGGAGGTCGATCCCGAGGGGCTCCCCGCCGCGGCGGATGTCGACGCGGATGAGCCGGTCGGGCTCGGCCCCGACGGCCACGAGGACGTCGCTCCAGTTCCGGACCTCGCGCCCGGCGACACGGACGATCTCGTCGTCGATCCGCAGCCCCGCGTTCTCGGCCGGCGAGCCGGTCTCGATCCAGCCGATGACCGGCTTCTCGTCGAGGTACTCGGCCACCTTCGTCCCGACGACGTTCATGAAGGTCAGGATGACCACGGCCATGAGGACGTTCATGACCGGGCCCATGGCCATGATCAGGAGCCTCTGGAAGCGCGTCTTGGCCATCAGGTCGTCCGGGGCGAGCGGCCGGCCCTTCTCGAACAGGCCCTCTCCCAGCATCTTGACGTAGCCGCCCATCGGCACGAGGCTGATGCGGTAGTCCGTGTCGCCCCGCTTGACCCCGAAGAGCCGCTTGCCGTAGCCGAACGAGAAGACCTCGACCCGGACGCCGGCCAGCTTGGCCATGAAGAAGTGGCCGAACTCGTGGACGAAGACGAGCAGTCCGAAGACGAGGGTAAAGACGATGATCGTGCCGAGCACTGTGCCCATGGTCTACCTCTGGGGGAGGGCGCGGCGGGCGTCGCGGCGCGCCTCCGTGTCGATGTCGCGGATCGCCTCGACCGAGTCGGCGGGCCGGGGCCGGTGGGATTCGACGACCGCCGCGACGACGGCGGCCAGGTCCGGGAAGAGGATGCGCCCCTCGAGGAAGGCGGCCACGGCCACCTCGTTGGCGGCGTTGAGGGCGACGGGGAAGCTGCCCCCGGCGGCGAGGACCCGCCGGGCCAGGCCGAACAGGGGGTAGCGGCGCTCATCCACGGCGAGGAACTCGAGGCGCCCGAGCGCTTCGAGATCGAGCCGCGGCAGCCCCGAGTCCCTCCGCTCGGGCCAGGTCAGGGCGTACTGGATGGGCAGGCGCATGTCGGCCGGGCCGAGCTGGGCCAGGAGCGAGCCGTCGTTCATCTCGACGAGGGCGTGGACCGCGCTCTGCGGGTGGATGAGGACCTCGAGCTCCGAGGGGTCGAGGTCGAAGAGCCAGCGGGCCTCGACGAGCTCGAGCCCTTTGTTCATCATCGTCGCCGAATCCACGGTCACCTTCCGGCCCATGACCCAGCGCGGATGGCGGAGGGCCTCGTCGAGCGTCTTCCGGCGCATCTCGGCGAGCGGTGTTCTCAGGAAGGGGCCGCCCGAGGCGGTCAGGATGACCCGGCGGACCTGCCGCCGCCTCGCTCCGGCCAGGCACTGGAAGACGCCGCTGTGCTCGCTGTCGACGGGGATGATCCGGGCGCCCGAGCGGGCCGCCTCGGCCTTGAGGAGGGCGCCGCCGACGACCATGGATTCCTTGTTGGCCAGGGCCACCCGGCGGCCGGCCCGGACGGCCGCGAGCGTCGGGGCGAAGCCGCAGATCCCGGTGATGGCCGAGACGACGGTGTCGACCCCCCCGGCCCGGGCGGCCTCGACGGCCCCTTCGGGCCCGGAGACGACTTTCGCGCCGCAGCGGCGGGCCAGGGCGCGGATCTTCGCCGCGTCCCGGCTGGAGCCGACCGAGACGACGTCCGGCCGGTATTTCTCGATCTGGGGGGCCAGCACGGCCAGGTTCGACCCGGCCGCGAGGGCGGCCACGCGGAAGGCCCCGCCCAGCCGGTCGACGACGTCGAGCGTGTTCCGGCCGATGGAACCCGTCGAGCCGAGGATGGCCAGCGCGCGAGACATCGGGGGAGGCCGCCTACCAGATGTACCTGACGATGAAGTAGAAGAGCGGACCGGCCAGGATGAGGCTGTCGATCCGGTCGAGGAAGCCGCCGTGGCCGGGCAGGGCGTTGGACGAGTCCTTGACCCCGACGGCCCGCTTGAACAGGGACTCGAGCGGGTCGCTCGCCTGGGCCGCGGCGTGGACGACGACGGCGGTGAGCAGGGCCGTCCCGAGGGGGACGTCGAGCTTGAGGACGAAGCGGGCCAGGGCGGCCCCGCCCAGGGCGAAGAGGATGCCGCCGGCGCTCCCCTCCCAGCTCTTGTTCGGGCTGGCGATCGGGGTCATCTTGTGGCGGCCGAACGGCTTGCCGATGAAATACGCCCCGGTGTCGCCGAGGAACACGACCGCGAACAGAAAATAGAGCGGGAACGGGCCGAACTCGAACCGGATCCGGTAGAGGAAGTTCAGGGTGAAGCCCAGATAAATGGCCCCGAACACGGTCAGGGGGAAGGCGGCCGGGAACCGGCCCAGCTTCTCCGGGGAATCGACCGAAACGAGGAAGAAGACGCCGGCGACGAGAAGCCCGGCGAAGATCGCCGCCTCGAGCGGCACGGCCCGGAAGAAGAAGGGCGCGCCGACGAGAAGCGTCAGCACGACGCCGACCGGCTTGCTCGGATGAAGGTCCTTCCGTTCGGCCAGGGCGAAGAGCTCGAGCAGGGCGGCGACGATGAAGATCTCGCCGAAGACGAAGAGAACCCAGTCCGGGGCGTACTGGACGACGACGAAGAGGGCCCCGAGGAGGACCGCGGCGGTGAGCGTGCGCCTGAGCAGGTTCATGAGGATCGGCTCCTTGGGCCGGGCCGGGCGCCGGCCGAACGGACGTCGCCGAAGCGGCGGTCCCTCTTCTGGTATTCGAGGACCGCCTCGAGGAGGTGCTGCCGGCGGAAATCCGGCCAGAGGACCGGGGTGACGACGATCTCGGCGTAGGCGATCTGCCAGAGAAGGAAATTGGAGACCCGGAGCTCGCCGCTCGTGCGGATGAGCAGGTCGGGATCGGGCAGGCCGGCGGTCGAGAGGCGGGCGGCGAAGGCCTTCTCGTCGACCTTGGCGGGATCGGAGGGGCCGTCCCGGAGGAGCCGCCGGGCCGCCTCCACGATCTCGTCCCGGCCGCCGTAGTTGAGGGCGACGACGACGGTCATCCGGGTGTTGTCGCGGGTCAGTCTTTCGACCCGGTCGATCTCCCGGAGAACAAGCGAGGGGATGCCCTCGCGGCGGCCGATGACCCTGAGGCGCAGGTCGTTCTTGACGAGGAGGCCGTCCTCCTTGGTGAGCTTCTCCCGGAGGAGCCGCCAGAGGCGCGCGACCTCCGGGGCGGGCCGCTTCCAGTTCTCGCTGGAGAAGGCGAACAGGGTCAGGACGCCGATGCCCAGGCGGGCCGAGGCCTCGACGATCTCGTGGACCGAGGCCGCGCCGGCCCGGTGGCCTTCGACCCGGGCGAGGCCCTTGGCCGTCGCCCAGCGCCCGTTGCCGTCCATGATGACCGCGACGTGGCGGGGCAAGCGGTCGAGGTCGATTTGGAGAAGGAGGCGGCCGGCCTCGCTCGTGGGGGGGAAGAATTCCTCGAGGTGCTTCTCCATCGGCCCCCCATTATAACACAAGGTGGACCGGGCCGGGCCTTTCTGCTAAAGTGGTGGCCCAGGAGAGAGACCCGCCATGTGTCTGGCCGTGCCCGCGAAGATCGTCCGGCTCGAGGAGTCGGGCCAGGGGACGGCGAGCTATATGGGCAGCGAGGTCCGGGCCAATTTCAGCCTGGTCCCGAGGGCCCGGCCCGGCGACTGGGTCATCATCCACGCCGGCTTCGCCATCTCGATCGTCGACGCGAGGGAGGCCCGGGAGACCCTCCGCCTGTTCAAGGAGATGGCCGCGACCGACCGCCGATGAAGGAGCTCAGGGACCCGGCCGTCCTCCGGAGGCTCCTCGACGAGATCGGGGCTAAGGCCGGGCTCCTCGGGCGGACGCCGCGCCTGATGGAAGTGTGCGGCACGCACACGATGACCCTGTTCAAGCACGGGCTGACGCCGATGCTCGCCGAGGCCGGGGTGGAGATGGTCTCGGGCCCGGGCTGCCCGGTCTGCATCACCCCCAACGCCGTTCACGAGGCGGCCATCGCCGCGGTGACGCGGACCGAGGGGCTGACGCTGGCCGCGTTCGGCGACATGACCCGGGTCCCGACAAGGAAGGGGTCGCTGCAGGCGGCGGTCCCGGCGGCGGGCTCGCGGCTGCGGATCGTCTACTCGCCTGAGGAGGCGTTGGACGAGGCGCGGCGGGAGCCCGGGCGCCAGGTCGTTTTCTTCGGGGCGGGGTTCGAGACGACCATCCCGGGGATCGCGTATACGGCGAAGCGGGCCGCGGCGGAGGGGCTGAGGAATTTTTCGATCTTGCCCGCCCTGTGGCTCATCCCGCCGGCCCTCAGGGCCATCCTCGACGCCGGGGAGATCGCGGTCGACGGCTTCATCTACCCGGGTCACGTCAGCGCCGTGATCGGGGCGGCGCCTTACGAGTTCGTCGCCAGGGACTACGGCATCCCCGGGGCCATCGCCGGGTTCGAGCCGGGCGACATGCTGCTCGGCGTCCGGTCGGTCCTGGACCAGGCGCTCGCGGGCCGGGCCGAGGTCGCTCTCGAATACGGCCGGGCCATCGGACGCGAGGGCAACGCCGTGGCCCGGGCGCTCATGGACGAGGTCTTCGAGCCGTTCGACGCCGTCTGGAGGGGCCTGGGGAAGATCCCGGGCAGCGGCCTGCGGTTCCGGGCCGAATACGCCGGGCTCGACGCCGGGCGGCGCTGGGGGATGGCGGCGGAGACGGCGGAGATGGCGGACGCCTCGGACCTGGCCGGCTGCCGCTGCGGAGAGGTCCTGCGCGGCGTCATCAGGCCCGCGGGCTGTCCGCTTTTCAGCAAGAGGTGCCGGCCCGACTCTCCGCTCGGGCCCTGCATGGTCTCGTTCGAAGGGGCCTGCCTCATCCACTTCAAGTACGGACCCGTGAGGAGGGCCCGGTCATGACCAAGATCAGCCTGGAGCTCGGGAGCGGCGGCCGCCTGATGCGGGATTTTCTGGCGGCGAAGATCGTCCCGGCTTTCCGCGATCCCCTGCTCGGCGAGCTGGCGGACGCGACGCACCTGCCGGGCGGGATCGCCTTGACGACCGACAGTTACGTCGTCGATCCGCTCTTTTTCCCGGGCGGCGACATCGGCACGCTGGCCGTCAACGGGACCGTCAACGATCTCGTCGTGGCCGGGGCCGAGCCGCGCTTTCTGTCGCTAGCCCTCATCCTCGAGGAGGGCCTCGAGGCGGAGGTCCTCGACAGGGTCATCGGCTCGATCAGGACGGCGGCGAAAAGGGCCCGGGTCAGGATCGTCACGGGCGACACCAAGGTCGTCCGCCGCGGCCAGGGCGACAAGGTGTTCATCAATACGGCCGGGATCGGGCGGACGGTCGCGCGGCCGCGCCTGGAAAGGGTCCGGCGGGGCGACAAGCTCATCCTGACCGGCACGCTCGGCGACCACAGCCTGGCCGTGATGCTGGCGAGGGGCGATTTCGGGCTGCGCTCGAGCGTGCGCAGCGACTGCGCGCCGCTCGTCTTCCTGCTGCCTTTGTGGCGGGCCGGGGCGCGCTGGATGCGCGACGTCACCCGCGGCGGGCTGGCCACGGTCCTCTCGGAGCTCGTCGAGCGGCTCCCCTATCCCGTTCTGATCGAAGAAGATGCGGTCCCGCTGTCGCGGCCGGTCCGGGCCGCGTCAGAGCTTCTGGGGATCGATCCGCTCTACATGGCTTGCGAGGGGAAAGCGGTCATCGTGGCTCCGGCCGCGAAGGCCGCGGGGATCCTCGCCCGCGTCCGGCGCCATCCTCTCGGCCGCCGGGCCGCCGTCATCGGCGAGGTCCAGGACCGCGTCGGGCGCCCCGGAGAGCTCCTGCTCCGCACGGCCGCCGGCGGCCTGCGCCTCCTCGAGCCCCTGACCTCGGAGCTCCTCCCCCGCATCTGTTAAGAAGGGGTCAGACCCTAAATTCTTCAATTTCTGCCGGGCCGCTCGTTCCAGGGCCCGGAAATTGAATAATTTAGGGTCTGACCCCTTCTTTTTTTCTTAGGCCTTGACGACGTTCTTGCGGCGGGTCTTGACCGCGTTGCGGGTGTCGACGACGAGCGGCGCGTTCTTGACGATCATCCCGTAGTCGTAGGCCGTGTGGTCCGTCGAGATGACGACCGCGTCGCACTTCCGGAGCAGCGCCGGCGTCAGCGCGACCGAGTCGAGCTCGAGGCCGGGGTACTCACGGTGGCCGACGACCTTGGGGACGTACGGGTCGTTGTAGGAGACCTTGGCCCCCTTCTCCTGGAACAGGGTGATGATCTTGAGCGAGGGCGACTCGCGCGAGTCGTCGATGTCCTTCTTGTAGGCGAGGCCAAGGACGAGGACCTTGGCGCCCTTGATCGTCTTGCCCCTGTCGTTGAGGGCCTCGATCGTCTTCTGCCGGACGTAGTAGGGCATGAACGTGTTGATCTCGCCGGCGAGCTCGATGAACTTCGTCTGGTAGTCGACCTCCTTGGCCTTCCAGGTCAAGTAGAACGGGTCGATCGGGATGCAGTGCCCGCCGAGGCCGGGCCCGGGATAGAAGGGCATGAAGCCGAAGGGCTTGGACGAGGCCGCCCGGATGACCTCCCAGACGTCGATGCCCATGCGGTCGAAGATCATCTTCAGCTCGTTGACGAGAGCGATGTTGACCGAGCGGAAGATGTTCTCGAGAAGCTTGGTCGATTCGGCGGCCCGGGTCGAGGACACGGGGACCGTCTTGACGATGATCTGATCGTAGAGCGCCTTGGCCACGCGCAGGCAGTCGGGGGTCAGGCCGCCGACGACCTTGGGCGTCGTGGCCGTCGAGAAGCTCTTGTTGCCCGGGTCCTCGCGTTCGGGCGAGAAGGCCAGGAAGAAGTCCCGGCCGGCCTTCAACCCGCCCGCCTCGAGGATCGGGCGCATCTCCTCGTCGGTCGTGCCCGGGTAGGTCGTGCTCTCGAGGATGACGAGATGGCCCTTGCGGACGTGCTCGGCGACGCTGATCGTCGAGTTGATGACGTAGGACAGGTCGGGAGCGCCGTGGCCGTCGAGGGGCGTCGGGACGCAGATGAGGATGGCGTCGACGCCGCGGAGGCCGCGGAAGTCGGCCGAGGCCTTGAACATCTTCCGGCCCAGGAAGTCCTTGAGCTCGGCCGCCGAGATGTGGCGGATGTAGCTCTTGCCCCGGTTGAGCATCTCGACCTTCTTGGGGTCGATGTCGAAGCCCCTGACCCGGAAGCCTTTTTTGAGGAAGGTCTTGACGAGCGGCAGCCCGACGTAGCCGAGGCCGATGACCCCGACGATGGCCTGTTTCGACTCGATCCTCTTCAGCAGCTTGGTCGCTTCGGCGTTCATGTGGTTCAACTCCTTTTCTTGTACCAGTCGATGGTCGCCCGGAGCCCGTCGAGGAACGAGCGGCCCGGAGTGAATCCGATCAGGCGCTCGGCCTTGGTGATCGCGGCGGTCGAGTGGAGGATGTCGCCCGGTCGGGGCGGCACGTAGCGGGCCTCGATCCGCGTCCCGAGGACCTCGTTGACGGCGGCCAGCAGCCCATTGACGGTCGTCCCGACGCCGCAGGCGACGTTCATGGCCTCCCCGGCGGCGTCCTTGGAATCGGCCGCGAGGAGGTTGGCCCGGACGACGTCCTCGACGAAGATGAAGTCGCGCGACTGCTCGCCGTCGCCGAAGATCGTCGGGCGCTCGCCCCGCAGGGCCTTGGTCGCGAAGAGCGGGATGACGGCGGAATATTCGGAATAGGGGTCCTGGCGCGGCCCGTAGACATTGAAGTAGCGCAGCGAGACCGTGTTCATCCCGTGGAGGATGTGGAACGTCTGGGCGTACTTTTCGTCGAAGAGCTTGTTGGCCCCGTAAGGCGAGACGGGCCGGCCCTCCCGGCCCTCGACCTTGGGCAGCGCCATGTCGTCGCCGTAGACGGCCGAGGACGAGGCCAGGACGAAGCTCCGGACGCGGGCGGCGTGGGCCGCGACGAGCAGGTTGAGCGTCCCGGTGACGTTGACGGCGTTGGCCAGGAGCGGGTCCTCCACCGAGCGTGCAACCGAGGCCAGGGCCGCCTCGTGGAAAACGGCCCGGACGCCGTCGACGGCCCGGCGGCAGGTCTCGAGGTCGCGGATGTCGCCCTCGACGAACTCGAAGCGCCCGGCGATCCCGGCCAGGTTCTCCAGCTTGCCGGTCGAGAGGTTGTCGAGGACGCGGACCTCGTCGCCTCTCCGGGCCAGGGCCTCGGCGATATGGGAGCCGATGAAGCCCGCCCCGCCGGTGACCAGGTATCGCGCCATCTTATCGGTTCCTAAAACGTTGATTATACGGAGTTCATTTAGTCGGTCAAGCCCGCTGAAAATGGGGACCTAGACAAGGCCCAGTTCGCCGAGGCGGCGGAGGACCTTCTGGACGCTCTCGTCGATCGTCTCCTTGTCCGTCTCGAGGACGATCTCCGCATTGAGCGGTTCTTCGTAGGGGTCGGAGACGCCCGTGAACTCCTTGATCTCGCCGCGGATGGCCTTCTGGTACATGCCCTTGACGTCCCGCCGGATGCAGACCTCGACGGGGCACTTGGCGTAGACCTCGACGAAGTTGGTCGTCTCCGCGCGGGCCCGGTCGCGCATCTCCCGGTAGGGCGAGATGAACGAGGTCAGGACGGCGACGCCGTTCCGCGACAGGAGCTTGGCCACGAACGTGACCCGGCGGATGTTCTCGTCCCTGTCCTTCTTCGAAAAGCCCAGGTCGCGGGTCAGGTCCTTGCGGACGACGTCGCCGTCGAGCCGCTCGACCCGTTGCCCCTTCTCCTTGAGGATCTCGGCGACCTTGTCGCCGACGGCGGATTTCCCCGAGCACGGCAGCCCGGTGAACCAGAGCGTGAAGCCTTCGCGTTCTTCGCACATGCGGGATCTATCCTTTCTTTTCAGGGACGGAGGACCCGGCCCTTCATGGTCTTCGGCACATCGATCGCCATCAGGTCGAGGACGGTCGGGGCGATGTCGAGGATGTCGCCGTCGCGCCTCCCCTTCAGGCCGCTCCGCCCGGGGTCGCTCAGGATGTAGATGCCGTGCTGGGCGTGGACGGCATCGTCCGGGCCGGTGTCGTTCTCCGGCAGGTACATCGTCCCGTACCCGAGCGTCCCGGCCGAGCGCCAGTACAGGTCGTCGAAATAGACCATCAGGTCGGGATATTCGCCTTCGAGCTCCTCGTAGTGCTCCTGCGGCTTGATGACCTTGGTCGCCCAGCTCTCGCCGGCCGGGCCACGCACGCCCTGGATCTCGGCCAGGAGCTCGTCGCGGACCTTCTCGTAGTCCTCGGCGGCGATGATCCCCCTGGGCTCGCGGCCCTCCACGTTGAGGAAGACGCGGGCGTAATATCCGCCCCAGGCCCAGGCCCGGGTCTTGTCCCAGTCGACGGCCAGGTCGTCGAGGCTCGTCGGCTTGGTCGGCCGCTCCTTGACCGCGAGCCAGCCCTTGTCGATGAGCCATTCGTTGACGCAGAAGGCGCCCTTCATCCGCTTCGCCCCGTGGTCCGAAACGACGAGGACCGCCGTCCCCTCCCCCGCCTTGGCGATGAGCGCGCCAATCTTGGCGTCGAGGAATTTGTAGTAATCGATGATCGCGTTCTCGTACTTGTTCCCCGGCTCGTAGAGGTGATGGTCGTGGTCCATGTACTTCCAGAAGGCGTGATGGACCCGGTCGACGCCGATCTCGACGAACATGAACAGGTTCCACGGCTTGGCCGTGACGAGCCAGTCCATGACCTCGAACCGCTTCTCGGTCATGGCGTAGATCTCGCGCAGGATCTGGTCGCGGTCCTCGGTCCGGAAAACGACGTCGAAGATGTACGGCCCGAAGCGCGACTCGATCTCGGCCTTGAGCTCCGGCGGCCAGGTCGTCTCCTTGCCCGGCCCGGGCGGGGTGATGAAGCACGAGACGAGGTTCCCGGCGACGGGGTACGGCGGGTAGCTCGGCGGGACGCTGACGAGGGTCGACGCGCCGCCCGCGTCGCCGATGTAATCCCAGAGCTTCTTCGCGCGGACCGCCTTGGAGTTGGCGATCCACATCTCGTCGTAGGAATAGCCGCGGCGGTGGCGGAAGCCGTAGAGGCCCAGCCGCCCGGGGTCGAGGCCCGTGGCCATGACCATCCAGGCCGGGATGGTGATCGGCGGGTCGGACGAGCGGAGCTTGCCCCAGAGGCCCTTCTCCATCAGGCCCTTGAGGACCGGGAGCTCGTCGCGGCGGTCGAAGACGATCTCCGGCGGCGCGCAGTCGAGCCCGACGACGAGGACCTTCCGGTCATTCATTGAATGGTTCCTTGAACGACATGATGACCTTGGCCACCTCGGGCCGCATGAGCTCCGCCGGCGGGCATTCGCCCTTGACCAGGAGGTCGCGGATCTTGGTGCCGCTGAACTGGATGTGGTCGGAGGGCGGGTGGGGGCAGATCTTCTCGTTGACGACCGAGCCGCACTTCCGGCAGTGCGAGAACGAGCGGAAGAACATCGGCGCGATGCCGAGATCGGGGAAATCCTCGAAGATGTCCTGCGCGGCGAACGGAGGGTAATAGCTGCCGACCCCGGCGTGGTCGCGGCCGATGATGATGTGGGTGCAGCCGAAGTTCTTGCGGATGATGGCGTGGTGGATGGCTTCCTTGGGCCCGGCGTAGCGCATCTCCATCTGGAGGATGGCCATCACCGTCCGCTCCTTGATGTAGTAGAGGCGGATGGCTTCCTCGTAGGAGGCCAGGATGACCTCGTCCTTGAAATCGCCCTTCTTCTTCCGCCCGATGACCGGGTTGATGAACAGGCCGTCGACGAAGGTCAGGGCGGCCTTCTGGACGTATTCGTGGCCGATGTGCGGGGTGTTGCGCGTCTGGAAGCCGACGACCGTCCGCCAGCCCTTGGCTTCGAACAGGACCCGCGTCTCCTTGGGCGTGAGCTTCCAGCGGTCGAAGGGGGTCGGCGTCATTTCGATGAGGTCGATCGGCCCGGAGAGGAGGACCTCCTTCATGGCCATGACCTTGGCGACACCCGGGTGGGCCGGGTCGCGCGTGCCGAAGACGCGCTCGGCCGTCTCGCCCTTGTCGAAGCCGAATTTCTCCCGGAGATGGAGGACGGCGACGGGCCGGCCGTCCTCGACCGCGAGAAGGACGTCCGAGCCCGTTTTAAAGCCGTCGGCCGTCGCCTTGTCCGCGTCGAGGACGATGGGGATGGTCCAAGCGATGTCGGAAAGGAGCCGGCTCGACTTGATGACGCCCTGGAAGTCGGCCTCGCCGAGGAACCCCTCAAGGGGGCTGTAGACGCCGGTGGCGATGTTCTCGACGTCCGAGACGAGCTCGGCGTCGATCGTGATCTTGGGCAGGCCCGAGGCCTTGGCCAGGGCTTCTTCCCTGGCCTTTCCTTTGAGGACCCTGTCGACAAGCTTGCCGCCGTGCGGTTGGATCATGCGTTTCTCTCCTTGACGGGCCGAGGCGGGACCGGCGGCACGGGCGGCCGGGGGTCAGTCGATGTATCCCAGAGCCTTCAGGCGTTCCTTGACCTTCTCTTCCTCGTCCTTGCTGAAAACTTCGGCCGCCGGCTCGGCCTTGGTCAGACTCTCCCGGAGGACCTTGGCGGCATAACTGGCGACGGAGCGGATCTCCGTCCCCTTGATATGCTCCTCGATCTTCTTATAAAGCGAAGTCGGTATGGCGACGTTCGTGAACTCTTTCTCCATGTCCGATTTATATACCATATGGGCTGGTTTTTCAACCCCTCGGAAGGGGTCAAACCACCTCAAGAGAGGGTCAAACCTACTTTTTTCGAAAAAAAGTAGGTTTGACCCTCTCTGCCGTCGGCTTGACAAGGCCGCCGGGGCATGGTTAAATTGCCCCGGTAATGGCCGAAAACGAAGAACCTCCGTCTCCCCGCCCCTAGGAAGCATGGAAAAGATACCCCAACCCCTGATGGACGAATCCACCCTGTCCGGCGTCCTGGACAAGAACCTCAAAAAGCTCTCGACCCGCCTGGGCGTCACCCTGGCCCTGCGCGGCGACCAGCTCCTGATCGACGGCGACCCCAAGAGGATCGCCTTCGCCAAGCACTATTTCGAGACGCTCCGGGAGCTCCGGGAAAAGGGCCACATGCTCCGCGAGGAGGACCTCCTCATCGCCCTGGACATGCTCGAGGAAGGCACCTGCCCCTCCGTCGACGACTACGCTCCCGCCGAGCCCCTGAACCTCTCGCGCAAGTCCGTTTCCCCCAAGAGCCTCAACCAACAGGCTTATCTCCAGGCCATCAAGACCCATGACCTCGTCTTCGGCATCGGCCCGGCCGGGACCGGCAAGACCTACCTGGCCATGGCCATGGCCCTGGCCTTCCTCCAGAACAAGGCGGTCAACCGGATCATCCTGACCCGCCCCGCGGTCGAAGCCGGCGAGAAGCTCGGCTTCCTCCCCGGCGACCTCATCCAGAAGATCAATCCGTACCTGCGGCCCCTCTATGACGCCCTTTTCGACCTGTCCCAGTACGAGCAGGCCAACCGCCTGATCGAGCGCGGCGTCATCGAGATCGCGCCCCTGGCCTTCATGCGCGGCCGGACCCTCAACAGCGCCTTCATCATCCTCGACGAGGCCCAGAACACGACCCGGGAGCAGATGAAGATGATCCTGACCCGGCCCGGCTTCGATTCCAAGCTGGTCGTGACCGCCGACATCACCCAGATCGACCTGCCCCAGCCCCGGCAATCGGGCGTCCTGGAAGCGATCAAGATCCTGTCCCGCATCCCCGAAATCGCCTTCGTCTACTTCAACGAGAAGGACGTCGTCCGCCACCCCCTGGTCCAGAAGATCATCCTCGCCTACGACAAGGCGGCCGCCCGGAACGCCAAATCCTCCTGAAGACCATGGAGCCCCTCTCCTTCAAGAACATCAAGCTATTTCCGGGGGCCAAGTTTCCGCCTAAAAAGAAAAACGGCTCCGCCCCCCCCGCCAACGGGACGCCCCAGCCCTGGGGGCGGAAACTGCTCCGGCAGCCCGCGTTGTACCTGGCCGCCTTCGTGCTCGGCCTGGGCTGGCT